>TBL_comb48_EPIDRAFT_1000948_pt1 | contig 22237 bp, 22 predicted proteins | sample TroBogEpilimnion_37_FD_10681 | JGI IMG/M metagenome (IMG submission 10681)
TAAAAAATATTTTTTCTAAAAAATTCAATAAAGAATTATTAATCCAGTTTTTATTTTTAGATTTTTGATTATTTAATAAAAATTTTAATAAATTAGATAAATTTTTTGTTTCCCATGTATTGTTAATATAGGATTCAGCAAATCCTAGTTCACCACCTAAAAAAATATCTTTAAAAAATTTTGAACTTTTAATATCTATATCTGCTCTTAACGTGCCTACGTTTGCTTTGAAGGTTTTTTTATAATTGTTTTTAAAATTAACCTCTATTTCTCCCCATTTTATGTCTTTAAGTTTGTAATCAAGATATTTTTGAAAAATGTTATTCATGAAACGAGATTGTATCAAATCTTTTTATTGGTTTAGAAAAAAAAATTCTACTTTTGTTGAAAATTTTAAATGCCTGATAATGTATAAGTATCATTACTTTTTGAGGGTTAAAAAGATTAAAAAAAGTTTGAAGTAATAAATTAAATGTCGTTAATTTATAACTTTTTGATAATAAGCCAGTTTTTAATATTAGATTATTATTTTTGTAAACATCGACTTTTAAATTAAAAAATTTGTCATTAGATTTTAAAAAAAACTTGTATTTTAAATTCATTTCTAAAAAAGGGGATACATAAAATATTTTATTAATTTTGTAATTATTTTTTTTTTTAACTTTGACAAAATAACTATGTTGTTCATAATGAGTATTTTTTACTTCATAACAAATATATTTAATTTTATCATTTGTATCTATACACAAATATGTAGATATCGGATTAAAAACGTACCCAAAAAACGATGGTGTGCAGTATAAATATATTTCATAATTTTTTTTATCTTTATATTTATTTTTAAGATTATAAGTAATCCATTTTATTGGATTTATTTCAGATTTTCGATATCCGTGATTTTTAAAATTAAAGCTAAATATATTAAATTCGTTTATTGAAAATATTGGTATTTTATTTAACTCGTTTATTTTGTTTAAATTAATTAGCAGGTTTAAAGTTTTATATTTAAAAAAATATTTAAATTGATCAGTTCTTTGATGAAAAATGCTTCCCACATGTAAACTGCTATTCACTTAAAATCTTTCTCGTCACATTTATTGCTGAGTTCACGCCATCTTCATGAAAACCATAGCCAGTCCAAGCGCCACAAAAATATATATTATCTATTCCCTGTATTTGATTTAATTTATTTTCAAATTTTTCCTTATCATTTTTAAATATCGGATGACTATATCTGATTATTTTAATAATCTTTTTTTTGTCTATAGAATTATCTGGATTAATAGTTACAAAATAATTTTTATTAGATTTTAAATTTTGCAATATATTCATCCAATAAGTTAGCATAGTATTTTTCTTTTTTTTTAAATAGTTCCAACTTGACCAATTAATTTTTTTTTTGGGCATAAAACATTCATCTGTGTGCAATACTGCTAAATTTTTAGTGAATTTAATAGATGACAATATTGTTTTTGATTGCTTATATTTCTTTGGAATAATTTTTATAATTTCATCAGCATGATTAGCGCAAATAATAAAATCAAAAATATAATTTTTATTATTTGCATTAATTTGTAGCTTGTCAAATTTGTTTTTTATTGAGGATACTTTAGAATTTAAAGATATTTTTATTTTACACTTTTTAATTATTTTTTTTATATACGAATTGCTACCATTCTTAATAAACATCCACCGAGGTCTAAAAAAAATATTATTTAGAGCGTGATCATTAAAGAATTTTATTAAAAAATTACTATTATATTCCTTAACGTTTTTAGTTTTGTTAGACCAAATTGAAGAGCAAATTGGATAAAAATAGTATTTAATGAAATTATTATTAAATTTGTATTTCTTAAAAAATTTTTTAATACTAAGATTTTTGTCTAAGATAAAAGAAAAATATGTATAAATTTTAAATTTAAGAATTCCATGTAATATATCTAAAAACTTTTTTGATATTAAAAATCTATTTTCTGTAAACAATGACTTAAAACTTTTTCCTGACCACTCGAAATTTTCATCTTTATAGTTTACTGAAAAACTCATTTCGGAATTTTCATAACCAACATTGTTGTTATTTAAAAAATTTAAAAAGTTTGGATAGTTTCTTTTGTTAAATACAATAAATCCAGAATCAATATTCAAATTAAAATTATTTTCTTTGATAGTATGTGTATGAGTATGTCCTCCGATGTAATTATTTTTTTCAAAAATATGTACATCATATTTTTTTTCTAAATTATAAGCAGCTGTAAGACCTGATATGCCACTTCCAATTATAGCAATTCTTTTTTTCATTTTTTTAATTTAAAGAAAGCATCAAGTGCTTTTTTTCTTGCTTCTTCGTGATTAACAATTGGTTTTGGATAATCTTTTCCAATTATTACTTTTACTTTTTTTTGTAATTCTTCAGACATATTCCATGGTTGATGAATAAATTCATCTGAAACATTTGATAATTCTTTGCACCATTTTTTTACATAAGTACCCTTAGGATCAAATTTTTCACCCTGAAGTATTGGATTAAAAATTCTAAAATATGGCGCTGCATCTGCCCCAGTTCCAGCTACCCATTGCCAACCAGAAACATTATTTGCAATGTTATAATCTAATAATGTATCTTTAAAATACTTTTCACCTTCAAGCCAATTTATTCTTAAATGTTTTACTAAAAATGAAGCGGTAATCATTCTTACTCTGTTATGCATCCACCCGGTCTCATATAATTCTCTCATTCCCGCATCTACTATTGGGTAACCCGTTGTACCTTTTTTCCACTTTTCTAAAAATTTAAGATCTTTAGACCACTCAAATTTATTAAAATTATTTCTTAGATTATTTTTAATCATTCCAGGAAAATTATAAATTAGAGAATGACAAAATTCTCTCCATCCAATTTCATTTAAGTATTTTCGAAAACCAATATTTTTATTTTTTATTTCTAAACACTTTTTCATAATTTGATTAACTGAAATTTGACCGAATCTTAAATAAGGAGATAATTTAGAAGTACCCTCTACTGAAGGTACGTCTCTATTATTTGAATAGTTTGATATTTTTTGTGTAACAAAGTTATTTAACAATTCTGCACCTTTTTCTTCCGTTGGTTGCCAATATTTCTCAAATTTACAATACCATTTTTTCGCAGGATAAATTTTTTTAATATTTTTATTATCTAAATTATTTTTATTTTTTGAATACGGTAAGGATATATCTAAAAACTTAATCGTATTTATTTTTTTTAAATATTTTTCTTCACCCTTTTTCCAATAGTGAGTAAACACCTTAAATGGTGTTCCGTCTTCTTTTTTAATTTCATCTGGTAAATTTAATAAATTTGGTGCAAATTCTTTAAAATCAATATTATTTTTATATAATATAATTTTAATTTTTTCTTCTAATTTGTTATCTTCAAAGCTACATGATCTATTCCAGATTATTTTTTTAATTTTTTTTTTTCTTATCTCTTTTTCAAAAAAAATAGCTGGTTTCTCAAAAACTATGTCAAGATTTATATTTAATAAAAAAAGTTTTTGTGATAGACTTTCAAGCGCTTTTGCTAGCCACCATCTTTGCGCTTCGCATAACAGATATTCTGTTTCATCAAATATAAATAAAGCCCTCTTATTTGAAGTGCTGTCATTTAAAAGACTAGATAATGCTTGATTATTTGAAATTCTAAGATCATCTTTAAACCATAAATAAACTTGTGACATATAAAATATTTTTAAAAATACTTATTGATTTAATCTGTAATAATAAGTTTAATCAATTCTTAAATTTAAAAAAAGGGATACAATGTCTTTAGAATTAAACCAACACTTAGGAAAAAAACTTAGAACAAGAAGATCTGCTCTAGGATTAACTCAAACTCAAGTAGCTAGAGCTATAAATGTTACATTTCAACAAATACAAAAATATGAAAAAGGAACTAATGGTGTCAGCTCTTCTAGGCTTTTGCAGTTAGCAAATTTTTTAAAAGTCCCAATTAAATTCTTTTTCGAAGATTTTAAAGATTTCAAAAATATTGATAGTGAAGTTAATAGTAAAAATGATTCTCTAGAAAATTTTATAAACTCTTTGTCAGATATTGAAAAAGAAAGATTATTTTCTATTCTAAATTCTAATAAAAAACTTTCAAGAACAGCTTAATTAATTTTTGGCTCCCCGAGCAGGACTCGAACCTGCGACCAATTGATTAACAGTCAACTGCTCTACCAACTGAGCTATCGGGGAATATTTGCACAATACGATTATTTTTTTTAAAAACAATAATATTATGGAGGCCACGCCCAGAATCGAACTGGGATACAAGGATTTGCAGTCCTCTGCGTAACCATTCCGCCACGTGGCCATATAATTTTCTGTATTATTTTATAATTACTATCGTGTATATATAATTAGTTTTCACAACTCGCAAATATTATGCATCAAAATACTAAAATACATAACATGATAGAAAGTCAGTTGAAGCCGAATAATATTGTTGATGAAAATTTATTAAGTGCTTTTGCAAAAATAAACCAAGAAAATTTTTTGCCACAATATTATTCAAATCAATCCTATGTTGACGACCATATAGTTATTAATAATTCTAGATTTTTATTAAAGCCTTTAATTACTGCTAAATTAATAAGTGTATTAAAAATTTCTAAAGAAGAACATCTTTTAGAAATTGGAACTTCGATTGGATATACAACCTCAATATTAGCTAATTTTTCAAACAATATTTGTACAGTAGAACATGATGAAAGTTTTTATTCTTTAGCTATTAATAACTTTAAGAAAAATAAAATTAACAATATTAAAATTTTTTTAGATAATTATGCAAATTTAAAAGCTGTTAATAGTTTATTCGACAAAATCATTATTAATGGATCTGTAAATAAAGATCCATTAAACATTATTAATAAATTAAAAATTAGTGGTAAATTGGCATGCATTTATAAAAATGGATATTCATCTAACTTATGTCTTTATACTAAAACAAAAAATAATTTTGAAAAAATTATAATCTCCAATGCTAGCGCTCCATTGTTAATCAATTATATTGATAAAGAAAATTTTTCATTTTAATGATTGAAAACAATTACGATCATCAACTAATAGAAGGTAAAATTTACAATTTTTGGGAAGAGAATAATTTATTCGCTCCAATAGTAAGTAAGATTAAAAAAAGATTTTCTATAGTAATACCTCCGCCAAATGTAACTGGAAATCTACATATGGGACATGCGCTTAATAATTCGATTCAAGATTTACTCATAAGATATTATAGAAAAAAAGGATACGAAACATTGTGGCAACCCGGCACCGATCATGCTGGTATCGCTACTGAACTTATCGTCGAAAAAAATATAAATTCTCAAAATAAGAAAAAGTGTGAATTAGGTAGAGAAGATTTTTTAAAAGAAGTGTGGAAATGGAAAGAACAGTCCGGAAATTCAATCGTTAATCAATTAAAAAAGTTAGGATCTTCATGCGATTGGAGAAATATTAGATTTACAATGGACAAAGGCTTATCTGAAGCAGTTATTAAGGTTTTCTTGGAGCTTTATAAAAAAAAATTAATTTACAAGGATTTTAAATTAACTAACTGGGATCCATTTTTAAAAACTGCAATATCTGATTTAGAAGTAGTCCAGAAAGAAGTAGTTGGAAAATTATATTATATAAAATATTTTATTACTGAAAATAATTATATAACTATAGCAACAACTAGACCAGAAACTATATTTGCTGACACGGCTATAGCTGTTAATCCTAAAGATAAAAGATTCAAAAAAATCATTGGAAAGTATGCAATAATTCCAATAATAGGTAAAAAAATTAAAATAATATCAGATGATTATGCGGATCCTAATCAAGGCTCTGGTGCTGTAAAGATTACTCCAGCGCATGATTTTAACGATTATGAAGTTGGTCTAAGACATAAGCTCGAACTTATTAATATTTTAGATCCTGATGGAAAATTAAATAATAAATGTCCAAATAAATATGTAGGCATTGATCGTTTAACTGCCAGAGATTTGATTGTTAATGATTTAAGTTCTTTAGGTGTTTTAGAAAAAATAGATGATATAAAACATACTGTTCCTTTTGGAGATAGATCAAATTCAGTAATTGAGCCTTATTTAACTGAACAATGGTTTTTAAATGTCAAAAAATTATCGTTAAAAGCAATTTCGGCCGTCAAAAAAAAACAAACGACATTTTATCCAGAAAACTGGACTAAAATTTATTACAAATGGTTAAAAGAAATTAAGCCCTGGTGTATTTCTAGACAAATCTGGTGGGGTCATCAAATTCCAATATGGTATGGTAAGGATGGAAAAATTTTTGCCGCAAAGGATGTAAATGAGGCACAGTTTTTAGCAGATAAATTTTATAAAAAAAAAAATTCAATAATTAAACAAGATAATAATGTTTTAGATACATGGTTTTCATCAGCTCTTTGGCCTTTTGCAAGTTTAGGATGGCCGGATAATTATATAAAATTAAAAAAATTTTATCCAACTTCTGTTTTAGTGACGGGTTTTGATATTTTATTTTTTTGGGTAGCAAGAATGATGATGATGAGTCTGTTTGTCATGAAAAAAGTGCCGTTTCATAAAGTATATATTCATGCACTAGTTAGAGATGAGCAGGGGCAAAAAATGTCAAAGTCAAAGGGTAATATTATAGATCCTTTAATACTTATAAATAAATATGGAGCAGATGCTTTAAGATTTACTTTGTTGTCAATGACATCTCCTGGTCGTGACGTCAAGTTGTCCGAAGATAGAATAAAAGGTTATAGGAATTTTTTAACAAAAATTTGGAATGTTGCTAAATTTACTGAAATAAACCAATGTAATGAAAATATTAAAAATAATTTTAAAGAGCTTACAATTGAAATAAATCAATGGATTATAAATGAATTTATATCAATGAAAATAGAAACTGAAATTTTAATTCAAAATTTCAGATTTGATGAAGCTTCTAGAAAAATTTATCATTACGTTTGGAATGTTTTTTGTGACTGGTATTTAGAGTTTACCAAACCAATATTTCAATCGAAGGATTTAGAAAAAATAAATGAAACAAAACAAGTATTTGGATTTGTATTTTCACAAATTTTATCTTCACTGCATCCGTTTATTCCTTTTATAACTGAAGATTTATGGTCTAAACTTAAATACAATGATTATTATAAAAGTTCATTAATTCAATATAATAGTAATCATAAAATTTTTACAAAAAAAAATAAAAGTATAAATAATCTTAATTGGATGATTGAGTTGATTACTTTTATTAGATCTATAAAAAACACTTTTTTATTATCACCCGGAGTTTTTGTTGACATAAATATTTCACAACTGTCAAAAGATAAAAATAAATTTTTACTAAATAATTCTGATATATTTAAAAGATTGGCTCGCATTGAGAATTTTTTTGAAACCTCAGAAGATAAAATTAATATATTGCCTTTATATGTGAATGGAGAGACAATTTACCTTAAATTTAATTCTGAAATTTCATTAAATGAACATTTAATTAAATTAAAAACAAAAATATCAATAATTAATAACACTATTAATATAATTAAAAATAAGTTAAAAAATAAATCATTCATATTAAAAGCTCCAAAAGATATTATAGAAAAAGAAAAACAAAACTTAAACTCTGCCTTAAATGATTTGAAACATTTAGAGAGTATTGTATCAATTAAGACTTAAATGAAATTTGATAAATCTAAACTACCTAGCAGATACACTTCTGTTGGTCCGGACAAGGCTCCCCATAGATCATATTATTACGCCATGAATCTTAAAAAAGCTGATATTGCAAAACCATTTGTGGGAGTTGTTTCAACATGGAATGAGGCTGCTCCATGTAACATTGCTTTAATGAGACAGGCGCAGTCGGCAAAAAAAGGTGTTTTTGACAATTTTGGAACACCCAGAGAGTTTTGCACAATTACAGTTACTGACGGAATCGCAATGGGGCATGAGGGTATGAAATCTTCTTTAGTATCAAGAGAGATAATAGCTGACTCAACAGAATTAACAGTTCGAGGCCATTGTTATGACGCATTAGTTGGTTTGGCAGGATGCGATAAATCTTTGCCAGGTTTAATGATGGCAATGTGTCGCTTAAATATTCCAAGTGTGTTTATGTATGGTGGCTCTATATTGCCAGGTAAATATAAAGGCAAAGACGTTACAGTTGTTGATGTTTTTGAAGCTGTTGGAAAACATTCAAACAAACAAATCTCAGATAAAGAATTAGAAATATTAGAAAAAAATGCTTGTCCTAGCGCTGGCGCGTGTGGTGGCCAATTTACCGCAAATACAATGGCATGCGTTTCAGAAGCAATTGGATTAGCGCTACCATATTCTTCTGGTACTCCAGCCCCATATTTAGAAAGAGATAAATATGCTTACCAAAGTGGAATAGCTGTAATGAAACTCTTAAAAAAAAATATCAGGCCAAGAGATATAGTGACATTAAAATCTTTACATAACGCTGCTACCGTTGTGGCTGCTTCAGGTGGATCTACTAATGCAGCGCTTCATTTGCCAGCAATCGCAAATGAATGTGGTATCAAGTTTGATTTGTTTGACGTTATGAAAGTTTTTAAAAAAACTCCATATTTAGCAGATTTAAAACCAGGTGGAAAATATGTAGCTAAAGATATGTTTGAAATTGGTGGAGTTCCAGTTTTACTAAAAACTTTACTAGATGGAGGTTTTCTTTATGGAGATTGTTTAACAGTAACGGGTAAAACATTGAAAGAAAATTTAAAATATGTAAAATTTAATAAAAATCAAGATGTTATAAGACCATATAACAAACCATTATCTAAAACATCCGGCGTAGTTGGGTTAAAAGGAAATTTAGCTCCAGAAGGAGCAATCGTTAAAGTTGCTGGAATGAAAAAATTGAAATTTGTTGGCAAAGCAAGATGCTTTAATAGCGAAGAAGAAGCTTTTAAAGCTGTTCAAAAAAAACAGTACAAACAAGGAGATGTTATTGTAATACGATATGAGGGCCCAAGAGGAGGTCCGGGTATGAGAGAAATGTTATCAACCACAGCTGCTATTTATGGACAAGGTATGGGTGAAAAAGTTGCGCTTATTACTGATGGAAGATTTTCTGGAGGAACCAGAGGTTTTTGTGTTGGTCATGTTGGTCCGGAGGCTTTTAATGGGGGACCAATAGCGTTTTTGAAAGATGGTGATAAAATTACTATTGATGCAAACAAAGGAACTATTGATTTTAATTTAAGTAAAAAAGAAATTTTAAAAAGAAGAAAACAATGGAAGAATATCAAGCCCAATTTTACTTCTGGCACATTATGGAAATATGCCTTATCGGTTGGATCGTCTAAAAACGGTGCGGTTACGCATCCAGGCGCTTATAAAGAAAAATCCTGTTATGCGGACATTTAAACTTTATTTATGAAGATCAAACCAGTTATTTTATGCGGAGGTGAAGGGACACGTCTTTGGCCTGAATCAAGGAAGAAAAATCCTAAACAATTTATTAAAATTAATAACATATCACTTTTAAGACATGCTATTAACAGGGTTAGCGGAAAAAATTTCGATAAAATTACATTTTGTACTAATATAAATTTTTTAGACTTACTTAAGACAGAAGTTAAAAATCTAGATTGCTCAATAGTTGTTGAACCAATAAAAAAAAATACTGCTCCAGCAATACTTGCAGCTTTAAATGACGACAATATTTCATTTTTTCAACCAATAATTATAATTTCAGCAGATCATATAATTGAAAAGAAATCATTGTTTCAAAGTGAATTACAAAAATTATCTAAGTATTTAGATTTGAATAAAATTTTTATTTTTGGAATTAAGCCCTCATACGCAGAAATTGGCTATGGTTATTTGAAACTAAAAAAAGAAAAAAATTTTTATAAAGTCTCAAAATTCCTTGAAAAACCAAATTTTAATATAGCTAAAAAAATAATCAAAAATAAGAATATTTATTGGAATTCCGGAATGTTTTTTTCTAGTAAATCTGCTTTACTGAATGAATACGCTCTATACGAAAACAAACTTTCTATTCAAATTCTTGAATCTTTTTTAAATGCCAAAATTCATCATAATATAATTTATTTAGAAAAATCATATTTTAATAAAATTAAATCAATTTCTTTTGATAAAGCTATTTTAGAAAAATCTAAAAATATTTTTGGACATAAATTGCCAACTGATTGGACAGATGTTGGAAGCTGGAAACAAAAATGGCAAATTGAAAAAAAGGACAAAAATAATAATTTTATAAAAGGCAATGTCATTAGTTTAAATGTTAAAAATTCATATATTGCTTCCAATGATAAATTAGTAGTTGCTAATAATTTAAATGATATTTTAGCAGTTCAATATAATGACGCTTTGTATTTAGCTGATCTTAAAAATAGTAATATTAAAAATATTTATCCTTCAATAGTTAATAAATTCTCAGAAATTGCAAATCAACATGTGTTTACAAAACGGCCGTGGGGTGAGTTCAAGAATATTTATGTTGGAAAAAATTTTCAAGTAAAGGAATTAATTGTTGTGCCTGGTGGAATTTTAAGCCTTCAAAAACATAAATTTCGTTCAGAAAACTGGGTAGTAGTAGAAGGAGTTGCTAAAGTTACATTAAACAACAAGATATATTATTTAAAAAAATCTCAGTCAATTTTTATTCCTAAAAGTGCAGTTCATAGAATTGAAAATCCAAATAAGAAAATTTTAAGAATTATTGAAGTTCAAACAGGATCTTATCTTGGTGAAGATGACATTGTGAGGATTAAAGATATTTACGGCAGATCTTAATTTAAAATTAATTTAATAGGCGCATGATCCGATGGTCTTTCAAGTTCTCTGAATTCTTTATCTATAGTTACATTTTTTATTGCTTTGGCAATATTATTACTAATTAAAAAATGATCTATTCTTAGTCCTTTATTATTTTCAAAAGAACGAAATTGGTAATCCCAAAACGTATACATTTCTGCTTTATTATTTACTAATCTAAAAGCATCAGTAAATCCCTCGTTAATAATTTTTCTAAAAATTTTTCTTACTTCGATTTTAAATAAAGCGTCATTTTCCCATGCTTTAGGATCGTAAACGTCAATATCTTCTGGTATAATATTAAAGTCGCCTCCAATAATTATTTTATTACTTTTTTTATTTTCTAAGATAATTAATTTTTCAAAATCTTTAAGCCATTTTAGTTTATATTTAAATTTAACAGTGTCTACTGGATTGCCATTTGGAATATAAATACAAAAAATTTTATATTTATCTTTGTTAAATTCTGTTTCTATTGACATAATCCTAGATTGATTTGACTTATCATTTATTAAACTAACTTCATGATTTAAAATTTTATTTTTATGTATAATAGCTACACCATTATAACTTTTTTGACCGTGAACTTTACATTCGTAACCAATATCTAGAAAACTTTTATATGGAAATCCATGATCTTCTGTTTTAATTTCTTGTAATAATAAAAAATCAGGTTTTACTTTCTTCAGGTAACTTATTACATGTTCAATTCTAACTCTTATAGAGTTTACATTCCAAGAAGTTATTATCATTAAACTGAGAATGACGTACCACAACCGCAGGATGATTTAGCTTTAGGGTTGATTATTTTAAATGTGTTTTCAATTAATTTTTCTGAAAACTCAAGAATAGCACCATCAATAAATTCAAATGAAGTTTTGTCAATTAGAACCTTGTCGATAATTATGTCGTTAGCACTAATTTTGTTATCTATAGAAAAATGATATTTAAAGCCTGAACAACCTCCACCCTTAACTTCAATTCTAAAATATTTATTGTAATCTTCATTTTTTATAAGATTTTCTATCTTTTTTTTAGCATTGTCTGTAATGGTGAAATTTATATTCATAAAAAGTTATTGGTATTAACAATATATGACTGGTTTAAATAATTACAATAATTTGTTAAAAAAATATGCTTCTAATAATTTTAATTATTTAGGTCGTCAATTTTCTAATAAAAAAAATATCTACAGATCTTACTATCAAAGAGATAGAGACAGGATAATTCATTCAACATCTTTTAGAAGACTTAAATACAAAACCCAGGTTTTTGTTTATCATGAAGGCGATCACTACAGAACAAGATTAACTCATACACTTGAAGTTTCTCAAATATCAAGATCTATATCTAGATATTTAGGGCTTAACGAGGATCTGTCTGAAGCAATAAGCCTAGCTCACGATTTAGGTCATCCACCATTTGGACACGCAGGAGAAAAAATATTGAACCAATGCATTTCAAATCATGGTGGTTTTAATCACAATGTTCATTCATTAAGATTAGTAACTGAAATAGAAAAAGCCTATCAAAATTACGATGGTTTAGATTTATCCATAAATACAATAGATGGATTGTTAAAACACAATGGACCTAATTATTTAATTAATCAGTATAAAGATATATTGCCTAATTTATTTAAAATAACAAAAATTAATTTTTTAAAACAGTCATCATTAGAATCGCAAATAAGTTCTCTATCTGATGACATTGCTTATAATAATCATGATATTGAAGATGGCTTAAGAGCAGGTTTGTTCACATTAAATGAAATTAAAGACTTACCAATAATAAAAGAGGCAATTAAAATAAAAAAAAATGAATTCAAAAGCAAAAAACCTTTAAGAAACGAAATTATTAGAACCATGATAAATTTAATGGTTACAGATTTAATTCTGCAAACAAAAAAAAATATTAAAAAAAATAAAATTAAAAATATTAAAGATATTTATAATCATACAAATTTTATAGTAAGTTTTTCTGAAAAATTTATTAAAGATAATTATCAACTTAGAAATTTTCTAAAAGTAAATATGTACGAAAATAAGTCTGTAATAAAAATGACAAAGCAGGCTGAAAAAATAATAAATAAATTGTATTGTTATATTGTAAATCATAGTAAAAAGTTTTTTTCAAACAACAATAAATTAAAATGGGGTATAGAAAGATCAGCGGTTGATTTCATAGCAGGTATGACTGATAAATTTGCAATCGATTTATATAATCAAATTAAATGAATATCTTTTCTGATTTTAAAAATAAAATTATTGAAAATCTTTTATTGTTAAAAAAAAAGGGACTTATTCTTCTGCCAGAAAATTACGCTAATTTTACAATTGAAATTCCAAAAAATAAAATACATGGAGATCTTTCATCAAATGCTCCTATGGTATTTGCCAAAATTAATAATACAAACCCTTTAAATTTGGCAAATACAATTAGAGATGGGCTTGTTAATAGATTAGAAAAAGTAACTAAAATAGAGATAGTAAAACCAGGATTTATAAACTTTTTTTTAAACAATGATTACTGGCATCAATTACTGCTTAGTATTAGTGAAAATTATGGAAAGAACCCTTCAGTAAAAAAAAATAAAATTTTATTAGAGTTTGTTTCTGCAAATCCAACTGGACCATTACACGTTGGCCATTGCAGAGGTGCTGTCTTTGGTGACGTTTTAGGAAATTTGTTAAAATTTTCTGGTAATGAAGTAGTAAAGGAATATTATGTTAATGATTACGGTAACCAAATAAACAATTTCGTAAAATCCGTATACTCAAGAATTCTTGAAATTAAAAATAAAATACCATTCCCAAATGATCAAGACCTTTATCCCGGAGAATATATCATTGATATTGCAAAAAATATTATTAGAAAAAATGTTAATCTTCACTTTGATAATTATGAATTAATTTTTATTAAATTAAAAAACTTATGCATTGAAGAATCAATGATATTAATCAAGAATGATCTTAATAATTTAGGAATCATTCATGATAGTTTTGTTTCAGAAACGAAAATGGCAAATAGTAATTTAATTGAAAAAGTTTTTGAAAAGCTAAAAATAAATAACTTTATATACAAAGGAACTTTACCCAAACCTAAAGGTGACGAAATTGAAGAATGGGAACCTAGAGAACAACTATTGTTTAAATCAACTATATTTGGAGATGATAGTGATAGAGCTTTAAAAAAATCTGACGGTAGCTGGACTTATTTTGCAAATGATGTTGTTTATCATTACGATAAAATTAGCAGAAATTTTGATTTGTTAATTAATATTTTAGGGGCTGATCATGCTGGATATTTAAAAAGACAAATTTCATGTGTCAACGCAATGTCCGATGGAAAGCAAAAAATAATTTCTAAAGTTTGCCAGCTAGTAAAGCTTTTTAAATCTGGAAAACAATTTAAAATGTCAAAGAGAGCAGGCGATTTTATAACTGCCAATGATCTTATAAAAGAAGTAGGCAAAGACTCTGTTAGATTCATGATGCTTTACAGAAATAACGACTCGCAACTAGATTTTGATTTTGATTTAGTTTCTACTTATTCTAAAGAAAATCCGGTATTTTATGTTCAATATGCGCATGCACGAATCTCTTCTATATTTAATAAATTAAATGATGAGTCATTAAATTTTGAAAAAATTAAAATTTCTTTCTTATCTCATGAAAGTGAAATTGATTTAATAAAAAAAATTTCAGAATGGCCAAAATGTATTGATCTTTCATGTTTATATTTTGAGCCACACAGAATACCCTTTTATTTATATGAATTAGCAAGTCTTTTTCACTCTTATTGGAGCCTTGGCAATGAAGATGAAAATTTAAAAGTCATAAATTCGAACAAGAATATTCAAGATTCTAGATTATTTTTATTAAAGAAAATCCAATTTATATTAGCTACTGGTCTAAAAATATTAAACGTTAATGCTCCTTTAGAAATGTAATGAAGAGAAATATTGAAGATGTTATTTATTATTCAATATCAATATTTTTTATTTCTATTTGTTTGTTCTATTATAGATCTGACAACTTTAAAAAAAATATAATAAAAAATAGAGAAAATTATCAAAAATATCTTTCAACTTACATTGATAATTTAAGAACAATCAACAACTCAAGTGATTTCAAAAAAAAAGTAAATAATGATCAGTACTTTAAAAAAGCTTATATTAAAAATAAATACTGGGAACTAATTAAATGATTAATAAATCTCATTCAATTATATTCGGAATCAGCGGTTTTTCATTAACTGCTAATGAAATAGATTTTTTTAAAAAATTTAGACCCTGGGGAATTATTTTGTTTGCAAGAAATATTAATTCTTTATTTCAACTTAAAAATTTAACCGAAAGTATTAAATTACTTTTTAATGACAATCGCTTTCCAATATTAATTGATCAAGAAGGCGGAAGAGTAAATAGATTTAAAAAAATAATAAATCTAGACATTTATACCGCAAAGTATTTTGGAAATTTATATGAAACAAAAAAAAATTATAAGAAAAAATTTTTAAACTTTTTAACACTAAACAGTAAAATACTTAATTATACTGGTATAAATATAAATACGACACCTTTGTTAGACTTGTTTTATAACAACAATAAGTCAATAATTGGTGATAGAGCTTTTTCAAAAAACATTAATACTGTTATCACTTTGTCTAAATTTCTTATTAATTTTTATAAAAAAAAAAATATAGTTACTGTTGTTAAGCATATACCTGGGCACGGGTCTACAAATATTGATTCTCACTTAAGTTTACCGAATGTTAAATTAGATATTAATTATTTAAAAAAAAATGATTTTTTAACTTTTAAAAAGGTTCATTCAGATTTAGCTATGACAGCACATATTTTATATAGCAAAATTGATAAAAATTTTTGTGCTACGCAATCAAAATACGTAATTGATGAAATAATAAGAAAATATATTAATTTTAAGGGAATCTTAATTTCAGATGATATTTCAATGAAAGCTTTGAAAGGTAGCGTAGAATATAGAGCCAAAAGTATTTTAAATGCTGGTTGCAATTTATTGCTTCATTGCAATGGTATAATAAAAGAAATGAGAAAATTATCAAAAATAACACCTGTTATCGATAGTTTTACTGAAAGATTAACAATTAAAATAAAGAACAAATTTAATACAGGAATCTGTTAATTAAAAAATAAATGAAAATTGAATTAAATCAAAAAAACGTAGACGAGTCTCAAGATAAGTTTCAATTGAATATTGATAATTACGAGGGTCCATTAGAGTTACTCTTGGATCTTGCTAAATCTCAAAAAGTAAATCTAATGAAAATTTCTATAGTGCAATTAGCTGATCAGTATTTAGAATTTATTAACAAAATTAAAAAAAATTTAGAATTGGCAGCAGATTTTTTAGTGATGGCTACTTGGCTTGCCTATTTAAAATCAAGACTATTATTGCCAGAGGACTTAGAAGACGATTTTTCTGCAATCAAAATGGCTGAAAATTTGAAATTGCAATTAAGAAAATTAGAAGCCATAAGATTTTTATCTGACAAGCTAGTTTCGCAAAAACAACTCGGTAAAGATATATTTATGAAAGGAATAAGAGAAGGTATTAAAAGTTTATCAGCTTCAAAGTATGATGTATCATTATACGAAATGATTAAAGCTTATGCAGAAATTAAACGTAAGCAAAATTTTTCAATAATTAATATTGCTAAGCTTCCAGTTTTTACTATGGAAGAAGCTATTAACAGAATTAAAAGTTTGTTTGGTCAGTTATCTGATTGGAAAGATATTAACACATTAGTGCCAAATTCATTTAAATCTTCAAAAAATTTAAAAAAATCTGGTTTAGCAGGTTTATTTGCCGGTAGCTTGGAGTTAGTACGGGAAGGAAAACTTTCTATTAAACAAAAAAATATTTTTGAGCAAATTCTAATCAAAACAAGATAAAATGTTTTTAAATAGAAATAAAAATAATGCTAAAAGATTAATTGAAGCAATATTATTTGCTGCAGAAGAACCTTTAGATATCCAAACTATAAAATCTAAAGTAGATCTTAATGTTGATGTTTTAAAAATTTTAAGAGAACTGCAATTAGAATTTCAAGATAGAGGTATTAATTTATATGAAATTTCTAACAAATGGTCATTCCGAACCGCTAGTAATTTAACAGAAAAAATTAAAAATGAAGTAATTCATCAAAAAAAATTATCAAAAGCTGCTATAGAAACTTTAGCCATAATTGCTTATCATCAACCAGTCACAAGATCAGAAGTTGAGGAAATTAGAGGAGTTTCATTCAGTACTGGAACACTCGAAGTTTTATTTGAACTAGGATGGGTTAAGCCACAAGGCAGAAAAGAAATTCCTGGAAAACCTCTTTTGTATGTAACTACAGATACTTTCTTAAGTCATTTTAATTTAAAATCACTTTCGGACTTACCGAACTCGGAAGAATTGGCTTCTGCAGGTTTAATTGATAGCCGTTTAGACAAATCGATTTTTGGTACAAATAAATTTGCTAAAGATGATCTCGAAACGCAGTCTAAAGAGGACATCTTTTCAAATATTGATGATATGCTCTCACAAACTTTAGAAAAAAAAGAAACTTAATTCATTTGTAAATTTTCTACATATATTATATAAAATTTGTATGGGTGGACTAAGTTTTTGGCATATTATTATAGTTATAATGGTTATTTTTCTTCTTTTTGGAAGAGGCAGAATCTCTGATTTAATGGGAGATGTAGCTAAAGGTATAAAAAGTTTTAAAAAAAATATGTCTGACGAAGACTCCGAAGACAAAGCTTCTAAAAAAAAAGATTCTAATTCTAAACTTGATCACTAAAACTTTATGCCACAAATTGGGTGGTCGGAAATTTTAGTAATATTATTAGTTTCAATAATTGTTATCGGTCCAAAAGATCTTCCGATAGTAATAAAAAAATTTATTAAAATTAAAAACGCAATTAAATCATACGTTAACACTTTTCAGAAAAATATCGATGATATCGTCGATCAACAAGAAAAAGAAATAAATAAAATTGTAGAATTTGACGAAAACAAAGACAAACCTAAAATTGACAAAAAATAATTTTTTATGGAAGATGATTATAATCAAAATCAATCATCAATAATTGAACATATTATAGAATTAAGATCTAGAATTATTAAAAGTTTAATATTTTTTATTATTGCTTTTATAATTTCTTATTTGAATGCTAGTAAAATTTACAATTTTCTCATTCAACCGTATATAATTGCTTTAGGTTCAAATATTGGAAATAAAAGATTAATATTCACTGCTCTTCAAGAAACATTTATCACTTATTTAAAATTATCATTCTTTTCAGCATTTTTTTTTTCTTTCCCTGTATTTTTAATTCAAATTTGGAAATTTATTGCTCCTGGACTTTATAAAAATGAAAAGAAAACTATATTACCTTTTTTAATAGCAACTCCGATACTTTTTATAATGGGAGCAATGATGGCTTATTACTATATAATGCCATTAGCTATTAAGTTTTTTTTGTCATTTGAAACTTCAAATTTGCAAACATCAATACCAATTCAACTAGAGGCAAAAGTTAGTGAATATCTATCATTAATAATGGTCTTTATTTTTGCTTTTGGATTAAGTTTTGAATTGCCAATACTATTAGTGCTTCTAGCAACTATAGGTTTGATAGATTCAAAATATTTGTCGGACAGAAGAAGGTATATGATTGTAATTATCTTTGTAATTGCAGCAATTATAACTCCTCCTGATCCTATTAGTCAAATAGGGTTAGCAATTCCATTAATGTTTTTATATGAAATTTCTATATTGGTTATTAAATATATAGAAAAAAATAAAAAATGATTATTTTAAAAAATTTAAGAGAGAATAGTAGTTTATATAAAAAAAAATATTCAGAAAAATTAATTAAAAATTCTGAACAAATAATTGATAATATTTTAAAAATAGATTCTTTGATACGTGAGAATTTAGAAAAACAACAAAAGTTTCAAGAAGAAAGAAATGCTATTTCTAAAAAGCTTTCAATGACAAAAGATAAAACATCAAAAGAGTTTGAATTACTATCTCAGCAAGTTCTGGAAATAAAAGATAATATTGATAAATTTGAAAAAATTATTTTAATAGATAAAAAACAGTTAGACGAATTACATCATAATCTGCCAAACATACATCTTGACGACGTTCCCGTAGGAGTTGACGAAAAATCAAATAAGGAGATAAGAAAATTTGGAAATATTAAAGATTTTAGATTCAAAATAAAATCTCATGATGAATTGGGAGTAGATAAAAATTTAATTGATTTTGATAATGCAGTTAAAATTTCTGGAGCAAGATTTTCAATAACAAAAGGTAATTTAGCAAAATTAGAACGTGCTGTTATTAATTTTATGATTGATGTTCATACTAAAGAATTTGATTATCTCGAAACTAATGTACCAATTATTGTTAACACTGAGTCTATGTTTGGAACTGGGCAATTACCTAAATTTTCAAATGAACAATTTTCATTAAATAATGGGTCTTGGTTAATTCCTACAGCGGAAGTCTCGTTAACAAATATTTTTAGAGATAGAATATTGTCATTTGAAGATTTGCCTATAAGACTCGTATCTTGTACGCCTTGTTTTAGAGCCGAGGCAGGGTCAGCTGGAAAAGATACTAAGGGCATGTTAAGACAACATCAATTTTATAAAGTTGAGCTTGTCAGCATTGTAACGCCCGAAAATAGATTAAAAGAACTCGATAGACTTACAAACTGCGCCGAAACAATTTTAAAGAAACTTGATATACCTTATCGAGTTATGCTTTTATGTAGCGGTGATATGGGATTTAGTTCAGAGAAAACATTTGATATTGAAGCATGGATTCCATCACAAAATAAATTTAGGGAAATATCTAGCTGTTCATCATGTGGGCAATTTCAAGCAAACAGAATGAAATCTAGATATAAAAATTTAGATAAAAAAATTGATTATGTAGCAACACTTAACGGCTCAGGTTTAGCAGTTGGGAGAACAATTATTGCTATAATGGAAAATTATCAAAATGAAGATGGCAGCATTAAAGTTCCTGACGTTTTATTACCTTATATGGGTGGAGTAAAAGTTATTTAATTTTTGACTTAAATTTAATTAAATTGGTTAAATGATTTTGTTGTAATTATTTAACCCTTGGTATAATTAACAAACTATTATTTATGTCTAATTTTGCGCAATTCATACCTCTTATTTTAATTTTTGTAATTTTCTATTTTTTGCTAATAAGACCTCAACAAAAAAAAGTTTCAGATCATAAATTAATGATTTCAAAATTATCAAGAGGTGATGTAGTTGTTACTGCGGGCGGTCTTATAGGAAAAGTATCTAAAATTATTGATGATGAAAAAGCAGAAGTTGAAATTGCTACAAACATTAATGTCACAATAATAAAATCTACTGTTACACAGATTATTTCAAAAACTGAGCCTAAGTAATTTTTAGTGTTAAACTTTTCGAAATTAAAAATTTCAATAGTAATTTTATCTATATTAATTTTTTTATATATTTTTTTAGGCAATTTTAGTTATTTTAATAAAACGAAAATTTTTTTAGATAAGAAAGTAAACTTAGGATTAGATCTTCAAGGAGGATCTTATTTATTATTAGAGATTGATTTAAAACCTTTACTTCAAAAAAAATTAGATGATAAAGCAATAGAACTCAGAAAAAGTTTAAGAGAAAACAACTTATCTTATAAAAATTTTAATATTTCAGATAAAAATATTACTTTTCAGATTTTAGAAAACAAAGATAAAAATATTGTTATAGATATAATTAATCAATCTTCCACAAAGAATAGTTTTTTTTCACAAATAGCTAATAGAGGAAGTCAATCTACTTCTAGCGATGTTATTTATAAAAATAGTGGCGATATTTTTATTATAGAATTTTCTCCTTTGTATTTAAAAAAATTACAACAGGATACAATTAATCAATCTTTAGAAATTGTCAGAAGAAGAATAGATCAATTAGGAACTAAAGAACCAAATATTCTTCAGAAAGGAGAAAATAGAATTTTGGTTGAGTTGCCAGGTCTTAGTGATCCTTCGTCTTTTAAAAATATACTAGGAAAAACAGCTCAACTTAGTTTTAAGTTTTTAAAATCTAACAATTCAAATTCTTATGAAAATTCTGGTTTTGAGAGACTTAAATACAAACCTAACGGCACATACATTGAAGTTGAAAAAAAAACAGTTTTATCAGGAGAGAATTTGACTGATGCCCAGCCAGGTTTTGATAATCAAAGCAATAATTCAATAGTTAGTTTTAAACTTGATAGAGTTGGATCTAATAAATTTGCAGTCGCAACTAAAGAAAATGTTGGAAGACCATTTGCTATTATTTTGGACAACGAAGTAATTAGTGCACCAGTGATTAGAGAGCCTATTTTAAGTGGCAGTGGTCAAATTTCAGGTAATTTTACTGTAGAAGAGGCAAACCAACTTGCAATTTTACTAAGATCCGGAGCTTTACCTGCGCCTATGAAAATTATTGAAGAAAGAACTGTTGGATCAGATCTTGGTGCAGATTCGATTAAGTATGGAATAATTTCTTTTATTTCTGGCTTCTTGCTAGTCGCTATTTATATTATTTATGAATACAAATTTTTCGGATTTTTTGCTGATTTATGTTTATTATTAAATGTTGTTATATTGATAGCAGTGTTATCATTATTTGGTTCAACTTTAACGCTTCCCGGAATAGCAGGAGTAGTCTTAACTATAGGTATGTCAGTTGATACAAATGTTATAATTTACGAACGTGCCAGAGAAGAATTAAAAGTAGAGAAATCTTTTATTTACGCTTTTGATTCAGCATACAAAAGATCATTATTAACAATTATAGATACTCATTTAACTACTTTGTTAACAGGGTTCATTTTGTTTTATTTAGGATCTGGTCCTGTGAAGGGGTTTGCATTAACTCTAATTATTGGATTAATCTCATCTTTTTTTACAGCTTTTACAGTAAGTCGTCTAATGATTGGCAAATATATTCTATCTAATAAAAATAAAATTATTAAAATATGAATAAGAATTATGATTTTTTAAAATATAAAAATTTTTTTGTAACATTTTCAACTTTTCTTACNCTAGCTTCAATAATACTTTTTTTGTTTAAAGGATTTAATTTTGGGGTAGATTTTAAAGGAGGAACTGTAATTGAAATTAAATCTGAAAAAAATATTAGAGTCGATGAAATTAGAACGTCAATATCTAAGCTTAATTTAAATAATTACACAGTTAAAGAGTTTGGAAGCTCAAATGAGTTTGCAATTTCATTAGAAAATAAATCAAATAATAATAACTTTGTAAATGATATTAAAAATAATCTTGAAAA
>TBL_comb48_EPIDRAFT_1000951_pt1 | contig 22160 bp, 33 predicted proteins | sample TroBogEpilimnion_37_FD_10681 | JGI IMG/M metagenome (IMG submission 10681)
AGGGAAAGCAATGGCGAGGGAAAGCAATGGCGAGGGAAAGCAATGGCGAGGGAAAGCAATGGCGAGGGAAAGCAATGGCGAGGGAAAGCAATGGCGAGGGAAAGTAATGGCGAGGGAAAGCAATGGCGAGGGAAAGCAATGGCGAGGGAAAGCAATGGCGAGGGAAAGCAATGGCAAGGACCTCGAAGCACTTTTGCGCCTTTTTTATTCTCGGGACCGCAGCTTCATTGGCGGTAAGGGCAGTGAGCACCCTCACACGCATCTCATCGATGAATTGGAGGTCATTCTTGGATTCGCGTATGATGCCCTGCAGCTCCTCGTTTGCATTGTTTCCCCAACGAAACAAGCGAGAAGTGGTGGTTATGTCTGAGAGCAAGAGTGGGGGAGACATCAGGGTGGATGGGCTGGTGCTGGTGCTGCCATCGCTGCTCACCAAAAGCTCCTCTTGCTGGTGGCTACTAGTATGCTTCAGAAGCACAGCATCAATCCAATCTTTGGCAGGGGCAGCCGGCGTAGGGGCTGCAGACGATTGGGGGGCCAGTGGGTAGTGAGACGGGGCCCTTTCGCCATTCTGCAGCCACTCTGACATCTTGGCCCAAAGAATCGCTCCCTTTCTGTTCATGCACTTGAGCCTGTTCTCGGAAAGCTGGTGATCGGCGACAAAGGGCCTATCCTCCGGGGGCAATGTGAAGAGGTTGCTTTTTTTGGCCAAGGCCTTGCAAAAGGCCAGCCAGCGTCGAATCTGTGCCAAAACTGCAACATGATCTGTCCTTGTCTTCAAAAGGGTGGCACAGATATCTGTCTGAAAGAAGACCACCTGGACCTGCACATATATGATATGATCACTGCGCATAGAGCAAAAAGAGCTGATAGCAGAGACCTGCATGTTGATGGTCCACTGGTCGATCGGGATGTGACGATGGATGGTGCAAAGGATGATGAGCAGAGTAAACATGCCGTGAACTTCTTCGTCCTCAAGGAGAGGCGGCGATTTGGGGATCCTTGGCGCCTTTTCGATACTGAAGGAAGGGCGCCCGTGCATTCGAATGGTGCTGGCGGCCGTGGGAAAGCCGAGGGCATCCTCCGTATAAAATGTCAGCACAAAGTCCTGAGGCTCCATGGGGATCGCGTGCTGCTGAAACGCCAGGGATAAATCGCGCATCCGAATCTGCTGGTGCTTTCGGATGTAGCAGCCCAGGGCCTGCGTCTCCATGGCTTTGGGAGAAAGCCAGCGAAACGCTTCGGATACCATCATGGTCCCGATGGAGCCATCCTTTGTTTGCACAATCATTGTGTTTTCAGGCACCTACAATATATGCAGCAAAGTAAGCAGAAGAGCGGATCAGCGCCCAACCAACAAACACTCACCACAAAAGGAAAGCTCTTCTCCTGGGGGCCATCAAGAAAGAGAATGTCATCCATGTTGGGCTCGCTGATAGCGCGTGCGACGATGGGCACGGGTTCGTTGTCCGTGACGATAACATTCTCAATGTTAAGTATCGGCAGCAAGATGGGCTCCTGGTAGAGGCCCCAGGCACTGCCCCTCTCCTCCTCCAATCTCAGCATCTGAATCCTAGCGTCCGAGGCACACACTATGATGGTGCCGTCCCTCGATCGCGATAGCACCTTCATGGGAACAAACTCAGAAGGGGAAAAGTAAATGGATGTGGGCGTCATCCGAACATTGCTGAGATCCTTATCCCAGTAGCTATCCGCCGAAGGCTCAGCCGTCATCATCTGAATATCGATGACGACAAAGGCTCTCGTCTGAGCGCCATCGGCGCAAGGAGTAATCAGCCCAAGATAGTCTTGGCGCTGATCGTCAAGATCCAGCTCCCAAGGGTCCGCTGCTGTGCATGCCATCCGTTTTCACACTGCTCTCTTTTTTGCGCGCCACCTTCATTTAAAGGCTCAGGATCTATTTTGGGGAAAAAAACTTTGCAGCTCTTCGGCATGCTAAGGGGCGTGCAGGTGATGCCTCGCGGTTCGTGTGGGCAAGGGAGAGTAGTAGAAAAAGGACGGAATAATCTGCAGCAGGAGCGGAGCAGAGGTGAGGATGGCTACCAAGAGCGCGGTGGGGACGGGGAGAAGCAAAAATGCGTCGATCAGCACGAGGATGAGGGCTATGGATTGAATCGCGAGCTGCATGGCCCGTTCGCCGGGCACGAAAGGCGCACCATACCAAAGCATGAGGGCCAGGATTATGATAGTGAGATTGAGCGCGGTGCTGCATGCCATCGGCTGCCGTTCGCAGAGAAAATGGAGCCCGCAGGTGTCCTTGAAGCTCGCAAAGATCTGAGGAACGACGAGGGCCAGCAGGAGGGGGCCTAGGATGCCCTTGGACACGCCCAGCGAAACGTAGGACGCCTGGCAGCCGAGGGAGGCGGCATACAGAACCCATGCCCAGGCCATGGCCCCCGCAGCCGCCAAGGAAGGCAGGATGGCGGCCGGAAAGAAGGCGATGCAGAGCTGGGTTTCCTGCCGGACGGCATTAGCCTTGGGCCTTGCACGTAATGCTTTTTTTTGAGGCTACCTGCATACACGCCAAGCTGGAAACCGTGACCGTGAGCGCGACGCCCAGGAACAGGGCGCTCTGAGCCTCTGCCATCATCTGCGATGGTGACGTCAAGGGCATGAGGATGACAGCATGGACGGCGCATGTCAGGATGGAGGAGCAGAGGTGGGTGAGCGTCATCCACATTTCCAGGATCGGCACGGGCGCGCTTTTCCTGGAGGAGGGATTCTTGATTTGGAAAATGATGGAGTAGGTGGTGGAGTATAAGAAATAGCCCGTGAGCGAGAGCAGAACCAAGGCGGTGTGGCCTGTGAGCTGTGCCCTGAGCTGCTCCATGTATGCTTCTTTGGAAAGCGTGTGATTTTTCACAAGGTATATATGTCATTTCCAGCCCAGATCCCAGAGGCACAGCATATGGGCGATGACAAGTTTGCAGAGAGGCTGAGGCAACTGCATCTGGAAAGCCTTCCTGGTTTCATGAATCTGCCCTTCAGCCTCACGAACCCTCATGGCTCCTTTCTTTCCCACAGCGACAAGAAAAGCTTCTTCAGTGTGGGGGAAGGGGTGGGGGATAGGATAGGCGAGAAGCTGGGCTTGAACCGATTGAACAGCATCATATGGAATTTGAGGCAGCATGCCCTGCTTGTGGAAAAGGGCCAAAAGTACATGAATTTTTCTCTGTTGAAACCAGAGGACGTGTTGAAGGAGGTGCAGCAGGGGCTTCCCTCTACGCTATCCCAGATGATACAGGCAAGCCTTGCGAAGAAAGGGACCTTGGAGGCTATGAGCGCTTCCAGCTTTTTGAGCCTGGTTGCTTTCGACAGCGATTTAAGTCAAGTGTTATCCACGGAGGAAAAGATAGAGGTGGGCAATGCGCTGACGTTTGCCTGGTGGAAAGAATCCATAGAGTACCTCATCCTGCTGCAGTCCCCCTCAAACTTCAAAGAGATTCTGATGAATCCCAGAGCCTCCTATCAAAATGCAGATCTGAATGGGAACGAAAGACTATTTGCCGCGTTTTGTAATAATGAGATGCCGTTGCAGCAGTTTGGCATGGATACCTCAAATTTTGTCTATAACATTGAAAACATGCTCCGCATCAGTCCTTGGTGTGGCGCCGTGGTGGTGTTGAGTAGAATGAAAAAGGAAAACAAGTTATGGAGAGTGGAAAACAGAATATTGAGGGATAGGCTTCGAGAAATAGCAAAGGAGAGCGGATCTACTTTTCAGGCGAACTGTAAGTATCTGTTATCCAGTGACGCTAAACGATGGCTAGAGCATCAATTCGTGCTGGGGCTTAGCGCAGCCTATTTGAAGGGCAAGGCAGCGGAATCGCAGCTGTATGAGAAATGCAACGCGTTGAAAGAATACAGCCAGATCATAGACACCAAGAAAACGTTTGGGGCGTATCAAGGCACGGCTGCCAGGCTCTTCAAGGAGCTGAAAGCAAACAAGCAGCTCCGCAAGGAGGTCTCTGCATTCGTGCAAAAGGAGATGGTAACGGATGAAATGTCCAGCGCCCTGGCGGATGTGATCAGCAAGACCGTGAGAAAGCTGGTGGACAGGGCGTGGCACAGCGAGGCCCTGCTGTCCATCATGGCGGTATTTTTTGTGTATCAAGGGGGGCTGTTCAGTATGGTGAAACGAGCTGCCGTTTCGTTCGCGGGACAAACGGTGCAGAGCGCCATTCGTTTTTAGTTTTCTCCAAGGCCTTTCTTTGGTATGCTTGGCTCTATTTAAACTGGCGGCGCTTTGCTGCTCTCGTCTTTCTAATGGATGACAGCATGCCTTTGCCATCAGAATTTAAATTTGATCCAGAAGCCATCGAAACAGCATGGGATGGTGTAGGGCCTGATGGTATTCCTAGAGAAAATCTGGTCTCATTGCCCAGGTCTAGATCCCAACGAAATAAAAGGCCTCTTGTAGATTTCTTCGGCTCCACATCAATGGCCAGGTTGCAACAAATCCGTGAAGAAAGGCAACAGCAACTCCGAACATGGAACCAGAATCAGGCCACTTTTCCTTATGGAGTAATTCAACCGAGACCAAGGCTGAGATTTACTGACACTACAGTTCGTTCCTTTGATCCTCACCTCCCAAGCAATCAGTCGGTGTTTGGCCCCCCTGTGCACATTGAGGAGGATGACTCTACTCTTGAGGCCAAGCAAATGAAGTTTATTGCCGGCAGGATCGTACAGGAGATGACAACGCAACATGATAAAAATTGGCTTTTGACGGATTTGGAGCTGATGAATTTACTGAACAATGCCTTACAAAAATATCTTGATGTGAAGCCCTATCATTTTATAAAGGAACAGCTGCTTCGTGCGTGTACCAACACGCTGAATTTCTTGATTTCAAGGGCAGAAAGGAATGGGCTTTCGGGTTCATCACAGGAGCAGTTCCTGGCGATTGACCCCCACGTTCGGTTCAGAGCGCTTACAGAGGAAGCGCAAAAACCGTTGGATGGGAGGCCTTTCGATTGGGGTGAATTTTCAGAGGCTTATGTTGCGAGAGAGCCACTGAGGGCTCTGGTCCCTGGGCTCAACAATTCGTTAGATTTTGCGTACAGCCCTGAAATTCTACAGATATGGAGGAAGATTCGCCACGTCATCGAGGCTCTTTTGGATTTTGAGGCTCAAAAACAGCTCATGGGTGGCCAACCATGATATCATCTTTTTTTTTATTTTTAAGATTAGGATTATTATTATTATGCTGCGTCTAGCAGCTGAGCTCTGAAATCTTTGCAAGGATGACTGGACGCATCTTGGAGATGAGAGGGGCGATCATGGTATCAGAATCAGGATCCCATTTTTCAATCCAGATAAAGAGGCACAGGTGGCCATTCCTGGCCCTGAGCAGCTGCAAGGAGCACTTGTCCTCTGTCATGGAGGAGACCAGATCCTTGAGCTGGGCGCGCACAGAGACATGAAAGTACTTTTGGGTGCTTGAGGGGTGATTGAACCAGCGGAGCACCCCTCCTGCTACGATGGAGGTGATCATGCGCCTGGCCAGCAACATGTCGCTGTCAGCGTTTCTCGCATAGATTTGAACGGTTCCATCATGATTGTTGGTCTGTATGAACACATTGGAAAATTTGACCACTAGGCAAATGTTTCGGCCTCCCGTTCCGATGAGGATGGAGAGAGAGTCCTTGGGAATGGGCACAGTGATGCTCGGGGGCTCCTCAATCATGCTGCTGCTGCTCTTATTCTTGTGAAATGTGACCACGGGCTTGGCAGGCAGGTCTTCCGAACAATTTTTTTTTTTCAAAATCGAAGTGATGTTGGGCTCCTCCTTCTGCTGCACTTCCACTATCGTGGCTGGCTCGGGCTCAGGAGGGCCCTTATTCTCCTCATCCTGAGGAGTGGGTGTATTATTCATTATGATGATGGTGCTGCCCTTCAACAAGGTATGGGCTGCAAATCAAAACAGAAGTGGAATATATAGGAAATGGAGAGGTTAGCCGGGTAACCCAGCTACATTTTCCTTTACACTATTTAAGATGACGTCTTGACTCATATGCTGATGGAAGCCAGTGCTCCCCCGATAGCGCCCCTTTTCACCTTGCATCAATTCCAGAAAAGGAGCATCATGATCGTGCTTGTTATTTATGCTGCTGTATTGGCCATCGGCTTTTACATTGGCACCGTTTGGCTTGAGAATTCTCTAAATCAACTGACGATGGTGATCTCAGAACTTAAGGACGAAGTGCATCGCGAGATGGATCTTCTCCAAAACAAATGAGCTGATGGCGAGCTGCATACAGCTCTCTGTTTTCATCCCGCAAGCTGGCTCTCCATTTTCATTCTCACGAGAAAAAAATAGCATTATATATAGAGAGAATAAAATACGTTGAGTATCGGCATATGAAGTGGGCCCATCCATGCCTCCTTCTTATGATGATGCTGCAGACGGCGGGCGCCCAGACGGGCGATGCGGTCATGCGGACCAGCAATTCGGTGGACATTCAGGTGTGCGTCAACACCGCCTTCCTTACACCGCAGCGGGATGTGTTTCAAGGTGCGCTGTGGACCTACCTCACAGGCAGCCTGCTGAACAACAATGGTCTGTATTTGGATAGGCAGTATACTACCAGCCAAGGCAACCTGTGCTACCTGTACGTGTTTCAGGCGCCCAACCCTCATTTGGCCACCATGGCCTTGGCGATGCTGACATCCCACAGCAGCATTCTTGTGCCTCTGTCCGATACGAGCATCCAATGCGGGCTGAGCGCTGCGCAATGGAGCGGGGACAATCTTTCCTATCTAGGGGCTCCGTTTCCCTTGCTTTGGACGGTGAACGATCTGGTTCTGTGGGGCGGGTGCGTCTTGGGGGTTCTGTTCCTGTGCATGTCGGGGCTCTGCTGCTTCGCCATGTGCAAGATCCAGTTCTCAAACAAGAAGCTGGCTCCAAGTAATAAGGAGGAGGCCAAGAAGAAGGTTGACAACAGCATCCTAAAGATCCCCCCCAAGAAATCGGCGGCCCCCAGCAACGACAGCATGCTGAAGCTCAGCTCGAAAGTGTAGCCCTTCAGCTTTTCGCCTTGAAGCTGAAGCTCAAGCCTTAAAGCTCAAACTTAGAGCGGCATGCGCTGAATATCCAGCTTGATGATATTTTCGCCCTCTGTGATGCTTTTGGCCCTTATTTTGAAAATGGACGGCAAGAAGACTTGCAGGGGCAGCAAATCGTTGAGGATTTCCATCTTTTGAAGGATGACCTGATTTCGATATGTGATGCCCATGCGCATGAGGTAGAGCATGCTGCAAATAAATTCACGCCCGCGCGTGGAATGTTGCAGTTGGCGGGTGACCCTGTGCCAGCCGTATTTCTGAACAAGATTGCAAATATTATCAACACACAGACGGATGACACGCTTGAGGATCTGATGCCTCTTCGCCTGCGCCCCCTCAGTATTAGTATAGCAGAGGGGGCAAGCATATGCTATTAGTAGTAGCAATGCCCAGTTCACCTGAGGTAAAAGGGCCCTGCATTTTCGACATTGCCAAGAGAGCTTGGCCTCAAAGAGAATCATATTGGGTCGCTGTGGAAGGGCCGTGGCTGCTGTGCTGCAGGGGGGAACTACCACAACAGCAGAGAGGGTTTCCCTAATGATTCTGGCTAGATACGTCATTTTGCGTGCATGGTCCCTAGAGGCTTCCTCTGCCATGCAGCGAATGGTTTTTTGCGAGCTCAGTATCTCGGTGACCACGATCTCTACCAAGTCATGAATGTCGGTATGGCCCTTGCAAGACAAGCCTTTCATTATCAATGCGCTGCGTTTCTTTGCTGCCGCGCTGCTGCCCTCTATCGTGATGTGGGTAGGGGGTTGAACCCTCTCGGAGGCAGCCCACTCCGCCTGCATCTCGGATAGCACAATGATGCAGCCCGTGATGGAGCAAACGGATTCGCTATGCTCCATCTGCACTGTGGGGCAATGCCCCTGAAAGCAAATGTGATCTGCCCCGCACAGATCACATATGGAGAGGCCTGCGTCCAGGTGCACCCATTTGTGGTCATGGCCTGGGTAATCGGGGGGCACTAAAAAGTGATTATTGCCCTTGACGGATCTATAGAGGCGCTTCAAAATTTCCTCCCTACTACTCTTCAAATTTTTTGGCACTTTGGGAGCTTTCGATTTAGTGTGAGTGGCACTGAAAATGAGCGGTAGAGTTCCATCCAAGGAAAGGCTCATACGAGGTGTATTTGCTGTGGCTCTATGATGGGGGTGTCTTTTATAAGCAAAGCCAATGTAAAAGGAGCTCTTTTGTTTATTCCTGGTGGGCCAGGCCATCAAAAATGACGCGGTCGGTAGGGTCGTCTGAGAAGATGCCAACCACGTGGCTGATGTCCAGGTTGAAGCGCAGGGGCACATGGGGGGTCCCTTTTTGGAGCAGATGCGAGTCGTCCTCCATGGTTTCCAAATCCATTCTATGGTGAAACACCTTGAAAGCGGAGACGTAGAGCGGGACTTGCCCCCTCGCCGTTTGCTGATCCGGGATTTTGAGGGTGGCAATCATAAGAGAGCGATCGTCGACATCCCCCCTGCTTGTCACCTGCGCGACGCATCAGACACTACGCTAGCTTTGATCCGAATTCGGAAAGCCTCACCTCAGGCACAAGGAGGTCCGTCAGCCTGACCAGATCATTCTTCTCGCATACGGCGGAGGCTTTGATGAGGAACCGCTTGCCAACCTTCAGAACCTTTGTCTCCATCAGCTTGGGATTGACGCCCACAGTCTCACCGCCGCTGGTCAGAACAGAGTATTCGGCCTTCATGTAGTCATATTCAAGGATGACGGCTGGTTCTGGGTTGAAGAGGAGGACGCCTACGCGTGCGTGCCTCTATGTCAGCCTCACACTACTAGCATATGCAAACCAAAAGGAGCAGACCTGGCCTGTCGAAAAAACACATGGGGACTATATCCTCCGTGACTCTGCCCTCAAGAAAGGTGCACTGATCGCGGAAGTTGGCTGCCCGGGAGTTTGCCGATATATTGACGATCTTGTTGTGGTTTGGAAGGTACATGAGAAAGCGCCCGCTGCATCCGCCCCATCAGAGAGCTTACCACCTGCAGAAGAGTACAGAACTGACCTGCCCGCATACTTGACCGACGCGCACTCATCCGAGTCTGCGAATTCGACGGGAACCCAGACATTCCAGGGAAAGGTGTAGGAGACTTTTTCGTGAGGGATCGAGTCGGGAGGGATTCCCAACCACTTGGCCATCTGGTATCGTTCGGCCACCACTGCCAGATCCTCAATCATTCCCGTAGGCGAAGGGATCTCGGAGGCGCAGTTTTGATCCCATTCCTTGAGCGGCCTTCCCAAGATCTTATTTTCAGTGGCAATCACCGATGGCGTAAGAATGCCATAGCCCATTTTGGGTGACGGAAGCCCTGGAGGCAAAATGACAGAGTAAGCCCATATATGTCTTGAGCCCAAGGCGGAGGATGGACCTGTAACCAGCTCTGGCGCATAGGTGAAGCATGAAGGGATGCACCACTTGTAAAAGTACTTGACCCAGGTGGCGACAAAGAGATTCCTCGAGACCTGCCCAGACATTATGACCCCTGTGCGCTGAGGGGTGGAAAGCATGCTTACCTGACAGGGCTTGCAGCCAGCGATGGAACCCACCATCAGCAGCCAGCGCATATCCACGGCCAGGTATATCTTGGTCGCCTCCATCCTGCCCCTCGAGCATGATCATTAGGGTGTGGCGTTGCAGCCCCAAAAAGAGCAGACACCTGATCATGTGGACGGGTTGCAGGATAAGGCGTTTTTTGTTGTACTGCTGAGGAGGAGGCGATCCTTGCCAAAAGTGCGGGAGCGTCTCTTCGGTTCCAAAGACGGTTGGCCAAGCCAAGTGCTGGCTCAAAACGCTGCAAAGCGTTTCCTTGATGATTTCCACGCCGTGCAATCTGCTCGCTTTTCAGTTCAACGCAAGCTGTATGAAGATAGTATATGCTGAGGGGTGTACCTGGTGATGTGGCAGTACTGGTTGAACTCCCTCTCCCCGTCATGATAAATGAAGGGGGCCATCTTGTCCAGAACCAGGTTCCTCGAGTCCTTTGTGTCGACAGGGCTGAAGGCAATCTGAAAAGCTTCTCTTAGCTCTGCAAACAAGCCATAAGCGATGGCCTCAAAACCTGAAGGTGGGGATGGTTGAGGTAAAGCCCGCTGGTGAGCGCGTCCCTGACGGTAGGGCTCTCCAGCGGCGCGACCTTGAGGCAGCTGGGCGTGAACCTTTCCAGCCAGTCTTTGAGCTTTTGCTTGGAGTGATCAGAGCAGTTCTCTGTATTTCCATCCCTGCGCAGCCGCAGCGCTCAGCCCGCAGCGCTCAGCCAAGCCGTCCGAATAATAGTAGCACCTTAGCCAGATCAAAACGTCCTGGAACGCCAGCCCGTTCGGAACCTCCAACTTTTGGCAGAAGTACTGGATCAGGAGCAGGAGGTCGGTCCGAAAGAGGTGGTCCAGGGTGTCGGCGATGAGCCAGGGCAGAACGGAAGGAGACAAGCCCCTGTACATCATGTTGTAGGCGGTCCTCTCGGTCGCCTCCTGAAGCGTCCCTCCCTTCTTCATCCCCACCTGGGCAATCGATTGCATCGAGTTGGCCAAATGGGACACCGCCACGATCCTGGCCTTGGAGATCTCAAAGCATCTGCGGACCGTGCGGTCATAATGCAGCACTTCCTTACTACAAAAGCAAGGGCTACCTGTTCTTGTCATCGGCAGAGTACTTGAGGGGATTGAGGATATCCTTGGAAAGCTCCAGCTGGGCGTAGAGGCATTGCAGGCACTGTTCCATAATCATGCAGGCCGGCATCTTGCCCAGCATCCCAGTCCATTGCATAAAACACGAAAATTGAGCCACACAGAAAGAGGAGAGAAAAATAGCCCTGCAGCCGCCAATGCTCATATGCTGTATATGCACGCCATATGCTTGCTGAAAAACGCACCTGCATTTGGGGGATTGCATGACGGCCGTGTGCTGAGCAGAGTGAACATAGGCCTGCTGGCCAAAAGCGATGGTCTGGTCGGTGCAATCCTCATCCCTTGCAGCGGCGTCAATGGGATCGGCGCAGGAAGGGATGCAGCGAGTCACTTTGGCAAGGGTGCCAAATCGTTCTATATTGTCTGGCCCCACCACATGGTTCGTCGATATAGCAAAGTACCCAGCGAGCTTCTGGACGTATTGGAGAGGAACCCGAATGTTGAGCCTCTTGTCAATTTCCGTTGATGTCTGAATGTTGGGGTTGCATGAACGGGTCTGCCTTGGAACAGAAGTTAGAATCGCCTGAAGGGCAGCGGAGCACATGGCGTCGTTCTGCAATCTCATCTCCGTCGTATAGAAGCGGACGCAGAGTTCTATAATCCTGCTGACTACTTCCTGATTTCCCTCCGGCCCCTTGATCACGTTGCATGTGAGCGCGAAGAGCCCCATCTCCGAGGAACGTCTGACTTCTTGGAAGAACTGTGGCGGAGAGCCTCCTCCTGCACCGGAGGTTAGGGAGACCTTGGGGTCGTACTGAGCGATATCTGTCATGGCTTGGATCACGCTCAGAACAAAATCCACCCCGCAGCCGTTTCCCTTTTCGAAAAGGATTCCGTCCTTGGTCCTGAAAGAGCCTCCCCCGTCGTGCACAATGATGGTCGAGCCGATTCCATTTTCGGAGCCCTTACCCCGCAATCGTCAGCTCCCATGATCCACACTTGACAGGAAGGAGGACACACACCTCGATGGCAGAACCATGAAAATTGAGGGACATCATCAGGTCGGATATGAGCATCTGCATGAACAGAAAGAGATTGTCCGGACGAAAGCTCCATGCCAGCTTATTTGTGCTTTGCAACACTTTGATAAGGATGATCAGAGACTCATGAATCGTGCATCCTTGACGAAGCCCTCCCTGAGCCTTCTTTTCAGATTCTACCCCCAATAAAAAAGGAAGCACAAGAAGCAAACCTGCATTTTCACAATGAACTCATCGAAAAACGTTTCGCATTCTGTGCGGCCCGTCTCCTCATCCACATCATGCTGCTTTTCCATTCGTCTGCCATAGATGGCCATCCTCGTATTCGTATACGTATCGCTTCCGTTGGCCCTCGTGAGAGCGAGGGGGAAGCCCATACGCACCCAATGCTGTGTGATCTCCAACTTCTCCTTCACTTTATCCTGTGGAAGCGATTTGATGGCTCCCATGAACCCCCTGTTGTTTCGAGTCAGAGGGGGAGCCAAGAAGAAGAGCGAAAACGGACCTGGCCCATTTGGCATCCCCATTGCTGTAAAGGCCCCTGTCCAGCAAAGGTTTTCGTCCCGTAAGGAGCGAGTTTCGTTCCTCCCGCGCGAGCCCATCCGTCAAAAGCAATTGGGAAAGGTCGAGGCCCTGGTGACAGGCCAGACATCACTTTCGAGAAGAAAACAGCAAGCAGCAGCATACATAGACCTGCACATTCAGACGCGATTGAAGGATTCGGACCGAGACAGATGTGGGCAGCATGTGGATCATATTCATAAAGGCCTCTTTCCTCGGGGGTATGCCCACAAAGACTCTCAGCACCACCAAGATGCAAATCTCTGATTCTGGAAATCCAGTGGTTCCTTCTTGCTGTGAGGCACAAGAGTCAGTTCATAGAGTGATGGCTGCCCTAAGTCATACCTCATTGAGGATCCAGCCTTGGGGAGGAGCCATATTGAGGTAAGCCCTTTCATCCTCCTCCTCCGCCTCCTCTTCTCCATCCATGCTTGTATCTTGCGAAGGGGTCGAGCAGGCTGCCCAGAGAGGTCAAACAAAAAGCTTGAAGAAACAAAAATGCAGTGTAGGAGGACCTGATCTCGATTTGCCGCCTGATGGAGACTTTCGCTGCTTCTTCTTCTTCTTCTTGTTGCCATCGCTCCTCATGATGATGCTATCCACATTTTTGTCATAGTTGATACAGCTCAAAATGTAGGTGCCCGACGGAGACATATTCAAGAGATCCAGCTCGCCGAAGCCCTCCAGGGTGGCATGCGTCAAAAGGGGATACTTTTGGTGGAAATGGCAGGCGATCCAGTGAACCATGCCCCTCACGCTGAAGAGCGTAGTGAACGAGTGGGCGTTGAAGACCTTCATCCAGTCAATGGAGTCGCCTCGCTCCAAATCCTGCATCAGGGGCACCCCGATGATTTCTCGAATGCTTTGAGCATAGGAGTTAATCGCCTGCCTCATGTCATCAATCTGCTCCAGTCTGGATTGCGAAAGGGTTTCGATGATGGCATGGCGCAGTGAAAAGCTCAGATGCGTTCTGACGAGTAGCACAAGGTAATACTCCGACTCCATGGAAAGAATGCGCACCTCCATCTGCCCCAGCCATATATGTGAGGCATGAAACCCTGCAAAAAAAGGAAAGCAAAGACCTGCATCTCGGGGAAGTTGACGCCGTCCCCTTCAATGATGATGGGCTTTTCATTTTTGCCTCTGAATTGGACATGGAATGGTTTGCCCTTCAAATTCATGAAGGCCTTCCCCTCGCCCTTTTGCACAAGGCACAAGGTGGTATGGAGGACCCAGGCCAGCCCCTGCCCGCCTTCCTCAGCGAAGAACAAAAAAAAGTGAACAAGAGCAAGAATGCCTGAAAGCCAGAGGGCAAACTGGACTCGTTTTCAAGATAGAAGGGAAAGCACGTCAATGGCCCATAGTTTTCATCATTGTCGATAAAGTTTCGAGGAGGTCGAACCACCACCATCCCGCTACTGATATCATCCCGGTTCGGCTCAAAGGCCGATTCAAATGGATGGCCCTCCCCCTGCTGCTGTGAGGAACTCATTTCATCTCGTAGGCTGAGAAGGCTGCCTTTCTTATAGTGATCTGAATATTCCTGAAATAGATTTTTTTTTACTGAAACCAAAATAGATTTTTTTGCCTTGTTCTTAATAAAAGAAGTTTTTGCTCGTCCACACAACAACCTTCTTCTCGTATGTCGTCAGTCCGTTGCGGAGCAAACATAGCGGTGCACATTGTGATGGATGATTCTGGATCCATGTACAATGGTTCGGGCCGGCTCATGGAGTGCCTTCCCCAGACCCTCACTGCGTTTCAATCACGTCTGAGCTCTCTGTGGGGCATAGACGACGCTACCTTTCATGTGTTCTCGCACATGGCGAAGAGCGGCAAGCACCTGGAGCGGCTGATTGGTGAGTTTTTGCTGTTTACGGCTGGGCCAACGTTCACCTCTCTCTATGCTTGTCAGGGATGAGGGGTTCCACCAAGATTGCGCTGGGATTCCGCAACATGGTCCAGTGGGAGGGGTCCAAGCAACGCGACCACGCTATTGTGATCTTTATCTCGGACGGTATGGATGATGATCCCGAGCACAAGGACCTTCAGAGGCTTGAGAGGCTGAAGGTGAGCCTACAGCTGTTTGTTTGATGATCATGTGTAATAATAATGCCTCGCCTGCAGGCACCCAAGGTCACGCTGCTGACGGTGGCTGTGGGGGATGAATTTCCTACAAGGCTCGTGCTGGATTATCTGAGGCCCGCGTATCACAACACCTCGGATGCTGTACAGCTTGTCTTTCCGCTCAAGGTCTTTCCTCCTCCATCGCCTCTCGCCTTTTTGCTTATTTGATATGCATACGCGCGCCAGATGGGCGGCACTTTGGCGGAGATGGAAATCAAGTGCTGTGGCGTGGTCTCTCAGCTGGAGGCCATCATCGAGAGGATAGTGGAGCAAGGGGTCCCATGCAAAGTGTTGGAGCTGAAGGATTGCATGGGGGATGGGAGTCAGATGCTCGAGTATTGCACCCAAACCTACAACACTTGTGTTGTGCAGTGTTGGAAGAATAGGCAGGACCGCAGGGCGTGCATGCAGCTTGTGGCGGATGCAAAGAAGGACGTTCACATGGTGAAGGACCAGTGCCTCCTGAAGACGAGGGATGGCCTTGCTGCCAGGAAAGCGCCGACCACCACCCATCTCCTCTTCAAACTCTACTGCAGCAAACTTTTGGACATCATCACGGAATTGAACAGGCTCGGGGACCGTATCGAGCGAGAGGAGCTCTGCGCGATGACGGATTCACAGCTGCAGGTTGCTTTCTTTGCGCTTTTCGCTTTTTTGCCTGCATAGGCTGAGAGCCATCTTCAGGGCGTTTTGGGCTTCACCAGCTATGTTGGAAAATATGCTCATACCTTCAGGTTTGCTTCTCTATATGCGTCTTTTTGCAGATGGGGCGGTGCTGAGCTTGGGGCAGGTACAATCAAGCGGATGAGCAAAAGACTTTGAGTTCGTTCTTTGCCTTTGTGGAAGAGTATGGAGAGGAGGATGGTGAGATTGTGGATACGATCTTCATGACGAGTGTGAAGGAGTACATGCAATCTGCAAAGGAGAACCTGCAGAGCATCCGACTTGCGGTGCACAGCATCAAGGATCTGCTGAGCACTGTTCCTTTCGTCGGGATAGTGGTGAAAACCGTTCCCTTTTGTGATGGCCTGCAGACCACGCCCTGGCTGTTCGGGGTCCAGGGCATCAGCCATACGATCCCTCTGGCCACCACGTACGACTTGTTGGTTTCTGGGATCCCCAATGCGACGACGAGCCAGGCAGACGAGAGCCTGATCCTCGTGGGCTGCAATCACGGCAAGCATACCCACTTTATGGCTCACCTCCAGACGTACCTCATCTGCAAGAACTGGGCCCTCAGATTCACGGAGGCTAGGTTGGCAGGGGTAGGGGCCCTGGTCTGCTTTCTCCTGCAGGAGCATCCGGAGGTCAAGGAATGGATGCAAAGGTTCCTCGCCTACGCCGCGGATGTCAGCGGCGGTTTCGACTTTGCGACCTACCGGCGCGGCGCGTTGTATCTCGGGTACATCAAGGACGAGGAGAAGTACAAGTATTGCCTGGTGAATGACTCGCCCCTGCTGGAGGACGGGATGAAGTGCGAGGGGCTGACCAAGTTTGTCTGGGCCCTATGGCATTCCATCCACGTGGAGAAGTTCACCTTTTCGGGGGGCGTGCTGCAGCGGATGCACATTGCGTTCCTCAGGGAGTGGGTGGGGCGGTCGCGGGTGAGCGTGAAGCACTTTTTTGAGATCAAGTCTGCCCAGCAGCAGGAGCGCCCCCTCTTTGTGGCATTGAAGAAACGAATGCTGACGGAGTACTGCGTCATGGCGCATCTCCAGCGCGCGTTTGCAGAGGCGTCTGAGGGCAGGAAGGAGGTTGCCTTTGTCCCTGAGCGGCTGTTGGAGTTGCGTTTCAGCGGGCTGACGTTGGAGGGGATCGACAACCTCTTTACCAATCTGGGCTCTCCCGAACGCCTCAAGGACAACGTGGCATTGCTGGAGGCGGTGGTCAAGGGGGCCAATCATGACAGCTGGTCCAGGAATACGGTGGAAAACTGCGGGGCGGATCAGGACATCTTTGCCCTGCACTTTGCGCGAGACGATAAGGAGGCGAGGGCCAGGAACGGCGCGAGGCTTGCCCTGAAGGCGTACCAGGAGTACTTTTTCACGAAGCACGATGGCCTGCCGTTTCGTATCTCGAAAGACTTGGCTGACAAATACAAGGTGCCTCTTTTTTTCGAGCGCTTTATCATAGTGGTACTTACGCCTGCCTGAGCAGGAGGACACTGGGCGTGACGTTTTTCACGTGTTCAAGGTGAACTGCGTCTCGGGCCTCAGCGGCGTCGCGTGCTGCTTTCCGGCCTGCCCTCTTTTCATGCGGCTTCCCGGAAATGTCTCTGAGGCCAAGCAGAGGGCCCTGCTGAAGGAGCATTTGCTCTATGCGAGCCCTGTGCTGATCCCTGGGCTCCATCAGGGTGTCTTTTCGCCTGGCGCAGGCGAGGATCAGATCTTGAAGGGGGAGGTGCTCAAGCCCGCTTGGCCTGAGAGGAGGAGCGGCGGACCGGCCAAGAAGAAGGAGGATTATGAAACGAACCTTGCCATCAAGCTGGGAAAGAGCGTGGAGGAGCTCCGAAGCTTTTTGCATGATTGCTGCGAGAAGCTCAGAGCCCAGGAGCAGGCTTACGAAGAGTTCAAGGAGATCTTTGACAAGGCCTTCTCCTCCTTCTAATCCGGACGCTTGGCCACGCATTGAATAAAGCATCCTTTTCCCTACGTGTGGAAGATTTATAAGACTGCACTCTTTTCTAGAGAGTAAAGGCTCTATATGGGCCCAGCCAATACGCAGGCAAAGAAGGATAGTGCTGCCCCCAAGAGTCTTCATCCCCATGTTTGCATGGAGGATGGGATCACTAAGAAGAGCCAGACCAAAGGCACGGCGAAGCAGCAGCCCCAGAGAGGGGGGCCTGCCAACATGATGTATGTGGGGGGGTCCATGTCTGTGAATGAGGATGACTTTTTAGAATATACCACCTTTAGAATTCTGGACAGCATAGGATACCCAGGTATATTATCATCATCAGAGTAGCAGCTTTCCTATCCCTGTGATGCAGCATGTATGGCGCAGGCTCATACAGAAAATTTATGATTCGAAGGAAGGAACAGGGGGCAGAATGGGCAGCTAAGATGAACGATCATGTGGTGGTGGTCCAGCACTCCATCAAAGAACTTTCCATTCTTGAGCAGGTCTCTCACTCTCTCATATATCACTGTACAAGCATTATTGTGTGAGTGTTGGGGGGCAGGACATAAAAAAATCAAGCATCTTGAAAAATCTGGATATCATTTGGCAGCATGTGGTCGAAAGCAACATCCCCCCCTCCGATCAGCAGCTCACGATAGGGACCTGCCTCATCACGGGGAAGACCAACTTGCCATGCATTGTGATTCGCGGAAAAGGGCGAGGAGCAAACAACTTTACAGTGAGCAGCAAGTTTTCCCTCTTTCTCTATCACTTATGGATCATCTACAAGATCGACATCCTGATCAAGGTGTGCCTTCTTTTTGGGTTGATCATTCGCCTCTGACCCCTCTACTACAAAGGTGTACACGCGAAGGACTCTGGAGGAGTTGGACCCCAAAAATGAGCTTTTACTCTCGGACATTGCAGAAAAGTTTAAGGAAAGGCAGAAGGAAATTCGCAGCCTGGCCCGTTCCCTGCATTCCGCATACAGCCACGTCTACCGCTCGGCCATTGGCGGGCTCATGTCGGTGGTGTGACCAGTTCAAAGTCCACATCCTGGTGGAAGAGAAAGGCCTGCGCCTTGCAGCACCATTCCGGCTCAGGTGCTCCTTCGGGGGCTTGGATGAAGGCAGGCCCCTCAGCCAGCCTTTGCCGAAGTTCGGAATAAAAAGGCAAGGCCTTGTCCAAGAGAACGGGAGTGACTGCGCCCGAGGCGGGCCATCCGCAGATCAAACGGGTTTGCGCTGGGGCTTTATAAACCACTAATACCAGGCCGCTGCTGTTCATCGTACGCGCCGCGTGCCCTTCGTTCATATAACAAGAGTCTTTCTCTAAAAGGTGTCTAATTTTAGCTGGGGGCCTGGAAATGGACTATAGGCGTAGGGCTGTACTCAAAGGCCGCTGTCGAGCGATGGATCTTTATCTCACGAAAGGCCCTGATATCCCATACCGCATACGTATGGGAGGCCCAATCTGGAGCACGATTGCTGAGCTGTGTTCCCATCTTGCCCCCCAGCTTCATGCTATCAAAGTTATGGGCCACGCTGCCGTCAATCGGCTCCATAGAATCAGGCTTAAATTTCACAAATACAAGATCAAGAGAAGAGTAAGACAGATTCAAGTGAGGATCATGTGTCACAAAATAGAATTGCTCTGGTACTGTGATGGAAGAGTCCTGCACCAGATTGGAGAAATAGACTACGTTGTGGGGACGTGTGTCGGACGCTCCAGGGAAGTTGTCAGGATCTGTGAGGCGCCAAAAAATGCCATGAGGTATGAAGGAGGCAGCGCAAAACCCATCTTGGTACGCCTGATGGCATAGATTGCTCAAAGAAACCATTACACTTTGGCATGAGCTGGGTTCTTAAATAATAAATCCGCACGCATGAGCCACCCGCAAAAAGGCCTCATATGCTATGTGTGAAAGTACTTAAGAAGAAACGGCCGTCAGGGGGATGATTCCTGTGGCCCAGTGGCTTCTGTGCTATTGGCAGGGCAGGGCGGTTCAGGCGCCCTGGTGGTCCGTGTTCTTGCTCGTTGTGGGGATCATCGCCCTGGAGATGCTGTTGCCTGCGCGAAGGCAGCGCGCCTGGCCCGAGCTGTTTCGAGCGGGGGTCAGCCTCCTCATCACCATGTACGCAAGTTTTTTTGTGGGGTGCAACCCAGCTCATGCTCTCGGGTGCAGGTACGTGACGGGTGTGGTCTTTGAAGAGGTATGGGGCGGTCGGGCCCTTGTCCCGATCATTCTCCTGGTGTCCGTGGGAGGAATGGTGGATTTGGATTATGACGAGCTTTTCTGTGCCCATTGGGGGCTCGATACCTTCCTCTCTGTGGTGGGTTTGAGTTTGGTGGTCCTTCTGCCTGAGCCCGGGGCAGGCATCAATCTTCGAGGCGATTGGCTGGGTTGGATGCAGTTGGTTCTTTCCTTGCACATGCTGTTGGTAGGCAATATGGGCTTGAACAGCAGCAGCGAAGGCAGAGCCTGGAGGTGGGGCAGCTCCTTGCTTCTCTGCGTCATCATGGCCGTGATGGCAGAGACGACCAAAAAGGTCGCCTCAGGGCTTGCATGGGTCTTGGTTCTCGTGCCGTGCCTCTGTGTAAGAGAGAAGCGGCTGATCAGCAGGTGCATTGTGCCCATTCTAGAAACCCTCTGTCATGCAGGGCAATACCCTCTCAAGGTGATCCCCCCTCACCCCCACCGCAATATCAGCCTCGCTCTGATCTCCCGCCGCAGGATCCCAGGAAGGCCCCCGAGCGCAATGTGCTGGTGCAGCAGCAGCAGCAGGAGATCCTCTTCTACATGATGGCCTGGAGCGTCGCTCTCGGCCTATGGAGCAAAAGCCAGCCCCTGGTGCTGTTCTGGGCCCTGCTCCTTGCAGGCCTCATTTCGCTCAGGACAGCCGTCCCTTCGCAGGACGGGGGCGAGGCCAGCAAGAGCAAGAAGAAACTGGCAGCAGCCCCGGACCCCCAGCATACGGAACAGCCCAGAGCCGCGAGGAGGGAAGAAGTCACGATCCGCATCGATCCCAAGAAATTTCAAAGCATGCAGCCGTGATCACATGGGCTTGATATCCGCAAACATGTTTTTGGGATTGCCCAGCAGCATGAGGTAGGCCACGGCCCTGCAGTAGTCGGGGCGCCTGTACTTCATGAGGCTCCGGTCCGGGTTCTGCTTGTAGCGGGCCTTGTCCTCCACGCACAGGAGCTTGTACGTATCCCTGGCGATGGCCAGCTCCGAGTAGGGGACGCAGGCCCGCTCGATGAGCGCTTCCCACTGGGCCTGCCGGGCGGCAGCCTCCTGGTCCAAGAAGGCCTGGCCAAAAAAGAGCATGTGCGGAAAATAGGCCGAGTACTTGTCGCCGTGAAAGAGCCACGTGGTGCAGAGGCAGGTGGACACCGCGGCCGTCCCAGAGGGGTCCTGCACCCTGCAGTTGCTGGCCAGAATCTCCCACCAGGTGGAGGGCGGGCAGTGCATGCAGCCGTTGAGTATGACCGGAATGTACGCCGGGTCGATGTAAACGTAGCAGTCCTTGGAATCGGTGCCCAGGGTGCTGAGGAGGAGGGGCACCCGCTTCTTGTCGCTGTCCGCGGAGAGCCTGTCCCATACGTTGCGCACGCAGCTCTCAAAGACCTGGAGCGAGATGCCCAGGATGGTCTCCGCGCTCATGTGGGGGGGCTTGGCCTGGTTGGCTCGGCCCGAGCCGATGATGACATTGTTGCTGAAGAAGGAGACCAGGTAATGGAGCAGGGGCTTGGCGGTTTGGATGGACGTGAAGGTGTGGTACTCCTTGCGCTGCTGGACGATCTCCTTCTCCAGGATTTTCATGCCCTGCAGCATCATCTCCAGCTGAAAGATATCGCTGGGCAATGCGGAGAGCAGAGGGGAGGGATCCGCCGCGCTCTTTTCTTGGATGTTTTGTTTGATCTTGCCGGAGGAGAAGCTGAGCGCCGTTGCGATCTTGTCCAGTACCAGGGAGGTCTTCCCCAAGCTCCGGCTGGCGAGCGTCATCTGGCTGAAGAGGTTGGTCATGGCCAGCTCCGAGTAGTTCCTGCGGGGGATCTTCCCCAGGATGTCCTGAAAGGTCTGGGACTCGGCAAAGGCGTACTGGAGGGAGGGAAACGAGGCGCTCATGTTCACCTGGTAGTAAATCTTCCACCCCGCCACGTTGGGCAGGTGGACCATGTAGGCGAACTTGTTGGGGGCCATGATATGGTACGTGATCTCCATGTCCAGCTCCATGCTCACGGGGCCCATGCCCATCTCGCCAGGGGGCTTGAGCGGGGGGAAGGACTTGATCTCCGTGGACATATCGCATGATCTCATGAGGGGGCAGTTGATGAAGTGGATCTGATAGTTTTGGAGCGTGGGGAGGGGGATAGGATGCATGTACTCGTTCTGCGATTGCATATCCCTGATGGCGATGTAGTAGGAGGGGTTGGGCCCCTGGGGTATGGCCTTCATTTCCGGGATGGCAACACAGCTGTCATGCTGCATGATTTGCTGTACAAAGGTGACCGGAAGCGTCTTGCTCTCCTCGTCGTACATTTTGCTCTTTTTGCCCACGTTCATTCTGTTTTTCCTGGAGCCTCCTGCAACATATATATGTAAATACTTTGGATTCCGGGGCATATGTCGGAAAAAGAGCTGGCCTCCAGAATAGATGCCTTGGAGGGGCGCAGGACGCTCTCGTTTGCGGACTGGAAGGAGATCTACCTTTTGCGGGCCAGGTGCGGGAGTGGCCCCTTTGACTTACCCTCGGGCGAGATCCTGGTCTACACCATCATCCGACTGCACAGGAGCGAGGCGTCGCTGCTCCTGATCTTTCGCACCTTGGCCTCCTTTGAAGGCAGGGATCTGTTGGAATCCGCCCTGGAGGAGTGCATAGTCTGGGGCCTCTCCCGCTGCATCCGGATCCTTGCCAATGAATACGAGGTCACGTTCAGCGGCGACGCGCTTTTCAAGGCCCTGGAGAGCCATTGCGCGGATCCCGTGGAATGTGCCAAGACAGTGCTTCAGGTGGGCCTGGGCAGGGGCGTCGATCTCAAGTGCGATTGGGGGATAGGCAACATTTTGCACTTTTACT
>TBL_comb48_EPIDRAFT_1000952_pt1 | contig 22158 bp, 20 predicted proteins | sample TroBogEpilimnion_37_FD_10681 | JGI IMG/M metagenome (IMG submission 10681)
TGACGCTCCGATTGCTGGGATTCGTACCTCATCCCAGCCTACATTATAAGTAGGCTGGGATGTAGCGAAAGAGACTGTGAAAGTATTCTTTTTATTCCCCCTCTTTAGCAAAGAGGGGTTAGGGGAGATTTGATCTATTAAAAAATTATTGTTAAATATCAATAATCTATGACTTAATAAAATCCCCCTCGATCCCCCTTTTACAAAGTGGGAAGCTAAAGTCAGAATACTTTCACAGTCTCTGTTGCTTCATCCCAGCCTACGTATAGGGTGAATCTGTTGTCCCTACAAAATGCTTAACTGTGGACAGTGACGCTCCGCGTGGAAATGATGAAAATAGCTGCGTAACATCAGTTATTAATGTAAGTTTTTTCCTGTTTCAGAACTGGAGTCATTATCATTCTGCCATGCCTTTTGATAAATTCCGGTTAATTTACGCTTAAATTCATCAGAGATCAGCCTAGAATCTTGCTTACTTTTTACTACGCGGGGCGTGATCAGAATAACTAGTTCGTTTTTTGTTCTTTTATAAGTGGTGTTGCCAAAAATTGAACCTATCCATGGTAGATCATACAATAAAGGTATGCCGCTTTTGGAGGCATTATTAGTATCATCAATTAAACCGCCTAGTACGATAGTTTCTCCGTCATTGACAGCAATCGAACTTTCAATTTCTTTTTTCTGAATAGTCGGCGAGGTAGAGACCCCAGTTGTTGTTAATACCGGCACACTAAACACCTGCTTGATGTCCATAATAACCATGCCATTCGCATTAACTCTAGGAGTTACTTCTAAAGTCACCCCTGTATCTTTATATTGAATTGAACTACCTAGTGCTATAGTTGGTGATGAGCCACTGGCTACCGGTAAAGATGAAGTGCTGGTTTGTATGGGCACTTGATCTCCGACATTTATTTTAGCTTTTTGGTTATTTAATACCATTAAAGAGGTGATGAAATGACATTCAGATTACCTTTATCAGCTTGTGCGCTTAAAACCGCATTAACGGCTCCTGAATTATAAACTGCACTTAAGCCACCGGTGGCATAGGCCGATGTTGCTGAATAGGCAATATTTCCTAATTGAGTACCACTTAATCCATTGCTTATTGCGCTGCTCCCTTTGTTTAAATACCATGCGATACCGTACTTTAAATCATCGGTTAAATTAACTGAAGCGATTGTGGCATCAATAAGTACTTGCAACGGTACAATGTCAAGCTGTTCAATAATAGGTCTAATGACTGCATACTCTTGCGCAGTAGCAACAACAACGACGGCATTATTAGCTTTATCGGCTATTATTTTTACATTGTCGACACTAGAAACCTTAGCAGTGCCTGTCGCTGCACTGCTATTTGTGTTGGCAGTCGATTTTTTAGGCGCTGATGTTTCGGGCGTTGGTGTATCGGTAGGTGATTTATTGGTTATTGAAGCAGCTGTTTGTCCTGGCGTTACTTTTGCAGAGCTTGATTTGTTTTGTGCGCTGGTAAATATTTCATTCAAAGTGTTTGCTAGTTCTTCGGCATTGGCGTGTTGAACTTTATAAACATTGACACCGCCGCCTCCTGAGGAGCTGTTGGCTCTGTCGAGTCTAAGCACCCAGCTTTCGATATCTTTTAAATAGCGACCTTGATGAGTAACGGCTAAAACTGCATTTAAACGCTGTATAGGCATAAATTGAAAAAAGCTAGATTCATCGTCCTTGCTTTTGTGTTGAAAAATTCCTTCCAATTCTTTAATAACAGTTTCAGGATCAACATGAGCCAAACTGAACAAGCCAAAAGAACGGCCTTTTAATAGGTCAATATCAAAGGTGCTGACCAGATCGACTACCCGAGCAATTTCATCAGCAGTACCCGAGGCCACTAGAATATTGCGACTTTCATTAATATTGAGTATGGTTTTCTCTTGGACTAACGGTTTTATAATGTCGGCAACTTCTTGAGCAGCCACATTTCTGACAGGAATAACGCGAGTTTGATAACCTATTTTGCTGCTGGTAGTGTTAGAAACAAATAAAGCTTCAGCAACGGGTTCAATATGATAAATTCGACTATCTTTAACTAAGGCTGCATTGTTCATACGCAGTACCATTTCTAAAGTCGGTATTAATTCTTCTTTGGTAAGTGCTTTCGGTCGTTTGTAAGGTGACTTTACCCGCTACTTTGGGGCTAAGGACATAGTTTTGGCCAAGAATGTCACTTAAGATGACTTTGGCTACTTCGCCAAGGTCAGCATCGTCAAAATTTAAGCTATAAGTCCCAGTGCCAGTAGGAGTGACTGCTCTGTGTTGAGTGATCGTCTCGGGGACAAAACGATCCGTTCCTGGATAAAGTTCCGTTGTTGTGGTTTTTGTTTTGGTTGCTGTTGGACTATTTTGCAATTGTTTAAAGGCAGCATCCTGCTGTTCTTGTTGTTCTGAAATGACTGGAGTCAAAGCTAACTTATCCACTGTAAAGGGTTTTAATGCTTCACAGCCCGATAAAGATAAGCTGATTAAAAGAACGCAGGAGATTGATTTTTTATGGGTTGTCATGGTTAATATTTAAAACCGCCTACAGCGGATTAAGGGTTATTAGGTGCAATAAATGGATTAAAAGGGTTAGGTGTTTCATTTGGCGGAGGTGTATTGGGTGCTACTGCCTCAGGAATACTTGGGATTTTAGATAATTCTTTCGATTTTTGTTTTTGCAGAAATAATGCTTTAGGTTGGTTGTTTTGTTCTAGTAGAACTCGATCTTTATAAATTTGAGTGACTTTCCAGCCATCTAGATCTGTTCCTACGGTTAGTTTGCGATAAGCATTTTTAGGGGTTTTGCTTGCAGTGTGACTAAACAACGCTGCTGGCCCTTTGGGTGTGGTATAAATTCCGTTTAATTGCCAATCAAAGGTATTGATGAATGAACCTGCAGTTAGTGACGTTTCTTGCGAAAATTCTTTGACAGGTCTTCTACCTTTAGTGAATAAAGGTCTACTTACTAAATCTATATAAGATGTTTCTGGTTGTTGTAGTAGGTCTATAACGGGCATTTCGTCCAGCGATAGCTCTGCATGCATTGTATTCGTTGAGTTAAATAGGTGTTTTTGTATCCATAGGTTATATAAAAATTCGCCTATGATAATCAAAATACACACCATACAAATCCCCGCTAGTACATTAAGGCGCTTACGGTTCATTCTGCTGGTTTTCTCATAAAACTAACCGCTTGAAAATTTACGTTTAATTTATTGCTGGGTTCGATCTGATGGGTAATATTGTTCATAGTCCCGTTCATAGGTCTTATATCAATTTGGTCAATAATAATAAATGGTGTAGAGGTTTCTATTTTATAAAGTACTGATCGCAATACTTCACTACTTCCGAACATTCTTACACTTATAGCTATTCTACTAAATTTATTTTTATTGTTGACTGGAAGCGCTTGAGTACTAGTTAATTCACCCCCCGCATCAATGATTGCTTTCTTAATAAAGGCCTGCATTTCAGCTGATGCTAATGCATCTGTTTCTTGGCTATTAAAATAACCTTGTTGATCATGTTGCTGTTTAATTTTAGCCATACTGGCAGTAACCGTATTTTTTGTTGCTAAAATTCGTTCATATTGTTGCAATCTGAACATCAAGTCATTTTTAGATTTATTAAGTTTTAGGCCTTTGTTAAGTAAAGGTACTATAACGATTAAACAAATCATAAACACTATAACAATTAATAAGCCTACTGCAAGCCAGCGTTGCTTGTTCTGAATATTCACGATCTGCATTAATGCGCTCCTGTTAGAGTTACATCAACAGAAATCTGGAATCGTTCAAGCTTATTGATAGCATCTTGGATTACCGGTGATGCAAATCGGACATGGGCAAATAATTCAGATGCTTCAAGGACTGCTATAAGCGTTGATGCTGTTGGTGACTCTCCTTGTATTTGGAGGTGTCCGTCTGAATATTGTACATAACTTAACCAAGTATCATCATTGATAACTGAGCTTAAGGTATTTAGCATTTCAAGCATGGCAGGCGCGGCACTTTTTTCGGCAAGTAATTGACGAGTTTCATCTATCGTTGCATCTATGTCTTTTTGCAAGGCTTTGACCTTTTTGGCATCTTTTTCTAAAGCATTGGTTTTGAGTTGTAAAGCGTCAATGGTTTGACTTTCAAGCCAGATAGGTGTTGCGACAACCGCTACTAATAATAAACAGGTAATTATTATTAATGTTGAATTAATTATACGAGTTATTTTTGGCGTTTTTTGTCTTAGTGGAACAGGCAGTAGATTATAGCTGTCATCAATTTGATTAGATCTAGGATTGGATCGTCATAATAAGCTAATTGTGGTGATAAGCCCATAGTGATGCAGTCATCAAAAAGCCCATCAAGAATAGCTCGAGTCGTTAATATTAACATGACTCTAATCTGTCCAAGTTCCTTATTAGCATTGAGCAGTTTAACTGAGAAATAAACTTGTTCAGGCTGAAAGGGGGTGTAGCGATCCAATTCGTATGATACAACTTGTAAAAGATTTTCTTTTGCCACATACGGTAAGCTCAGTTCTTTTTGAATAGCGTACTGGCTAGGCAATTTAAGTATTACCTGAACTTTAGTGAGTCGCTCATCTTTTTCTCGCAAAGTTTTAAACTGTACTAGGCCAGTTTCATTGCGATCCACTGTCGCTAGTAGTTCGGATTGTTCATTGTATCGATAAGTGAGTGTGAGCTGATTGCCATTCGGGCTTACGATGAGATAGCCTTGTTGGTCGGTGACCCATTGCTTAAGTTTGGCTGGGACTAAAAAGTCTAGTTCACGCGTCCACCAGCGTAAAAACTGTTTATAGTCGATGTCAATTGTTGAGTTCAGGTTCAGCATATTGTTTTACTAATAATTCGCTCATTGTATTAACAAATAATGACTTATTAGTCGTTAGTTGCTGCCATTTTAATACTTGAAAAGGGTTTTGTTGAGATGTAGTGTTTTGGGAAAACTCTAATGGTTTTATCACTACCGATATTATGGCACGAGTCTCATCATTCAATATTGCTTCGGATATTAGCGTTAGTACATTTGTTTGTTCTGTTTGTATTGCAGTAGTGGGCTGTTCGCTTATATTAGTTTGCCCTAAGCTAGATGGAAATAGCGGTATTGGTAAGTTGTTTATTGCACTGTCCAATCGTACCTTAATATAAGAGTCTATCAAGCTAGTATCCAATCCTGGGATTATATTTAAAACTTCTTTAGTTGCTAGTTGTTCGGATACTTTGGGTTGTCCAGAATAAACCGTGATTAAAGGTTCTATTTGAGAAAATAGCGATTCATTCATACCCAATACTAATTGTAATTCTTCAAGGCTTTCAAAAGGTTTGTTTCTAGGTTGATAACTTAAGCCCGCGTCTTTATATTCTTTTTTTTCGGCACCATCAATATTTATTAAGTCATCAGCATCACGCCAGTCCATTATTGCAGCGACTAATTTTGATTTTTGTTCTGCTTTGTCAGTATCATAAAGCATTAAAGCTTCGAGCATGGCTTGATCGGCTTTATTGATGTCTATCTTGCCTTTTTCTGCTAAAAGTCGTACACGAATTTTTGCATCGTTAGAGATTATTTCATAAACGCTACCGTCTGTACGCCAGCGTTTATTTTGATCAGGCGTTAATAACATCAATTCTGCTATGGCTATCCCTGATTCGGCAACTGCTATAGCTTGAGCATTGTTTTTAATACTCATAGTAATAGAGGACTCCCTACGCATACTCAGTGCGAAACTGCCGGCCATAATGGTCAGTAAACTTATTACCCACAGTACCAGAACCAATGCCATGCCTTTTTGTTTTGTCATTAATCCGATCTAGGGTTATTGAAATTGATAGGGGCATTGGCCGAGTTACTATTGTTATTTACGCCATCAACTTTAAGCTCAATAATCATTTCTGGATAAATAATGGTATTTTCTAGGCTGATGTTGATTTTAACTAATTGAGGCAAGTTATTTTTAACTAGCCATTCATCCTGCCAAGTTCCTGGGCTGATACCGTCAGCAGAACCAAAATAGCTCAGGCGAAAATCACTAACATGGTTAATTAATGTTTCTTCTGCATTATTCCATGATGCTCCATCTGATAATGGAAAAAAGGGTCTTAGTGTAACATTGACAAATCTATCATTATTGTCGGAGTGTAAATCGACAGAAAATAGCTGTAGCCCAGATCTACCTGCACTGGCTGGTAAAGCTGAAACAAATTGCAAAGATTGGGCTGTACCTTGAAAAGAAAAGGAATTTCCTTCAATTGAAAAATCATTCCATAAGGGCTGTGCCAATGATAAATGCTGATGAAAAAAATTATAAACGACGGCATAATCATTCACTTCGGTGATTTTGTTCTCGCCTTTTTCCCAGCTATCCGCGCAAATCTTTAAGCTACCAAACAGTAATACCATCATCATGCTTAATAAGGTCATGGCAATAAGTACTTCAATTAGAGTAAAGCCTTGAGTTTTTTGCCTCATAAAGGTTTATTTATTAGCTTTAATTTGATTAACTCAATTTGTCTGTCATTGGCATTACCATTATCCCAATTGACGGTGACCTTCACTTTAAAAAGTTCCGCTTTTTGTAAAGTTGCATCAATGTTTTCAGGATTGAAAATAAATGGACTGATTTCAATTTGCCAATGATAGATATTGTTTTCGGAGCCCTCATAGAGTCCGATTTGCAAAGGTGTTTCTATACCCGTTTTAGCCATTAAACTTTCAGATAGTTGTACAGCAGTTGTATAGTTTTCGGCGATGATAGCGGTATTAACGCCTGCTGAAAATATCTTCAACAAAATCCCTAGTGACAGAGCAAGAATTGAAAATGCAATTAAGATTTCCAATAAAGAAAAGCCTTGTTGTTTATTTTGTGGCATCAACATCACCAAGTTTAATTTGGCCAGTTAACCAGTTGATATTAATTTCTGCAGCAAGTTTATCTTGTTCTAGGGTAATTCTTCCTCCAGTCGATGAACCATCAGGGAAAAACCGAATATTTCCTATGCCATTTTCGCGAACTTCGCTTTGTGCGGTGACTACGGTAAGCGAAATGCTTTTAGGAATAATATAACTTTTAGGTCGATCGCTCACGGTATAAGTATTTTCGGTAAGATCAATAGTCATGGTTGCTTCTTGATGCAGCATTAAAGCTTGACCCCGTGTATACCTCAAGGCAGAAACCATGTCTCTTGTTGCTACTTTAAGCGCGGCACTGCCACTTCCAGAAGACAAATTAATCCCGACTACAGCAAAACCTAATATCATAATAAATAACACTACCAGTAACTCAAGTAGGGTAAAGCCATTATTTAGAATTAACCGTCTCATAAGTTCTCGTTGAGTTAATCGACTATTTTTGCCTACACAAGTAAGTTCGCATTATCGGCACATTTTACACCGTAGGGACAGGTCGCGACCTGTCCCTACATTACGATCGACAGATTCGCCACGTTTAAATAGATGAAGGTACTGGGCTAATTTGTCGCCACTATGTTCAGATTTTTTCCTTGAACATTAAGTATCAGTTACTATTACCAACTAACAATATCTTGATCTTCACCTTCACCGCCTTCTTTATTGTCAGCACCAAAGGTGTATATATCGAATTTTCCATGTTCACCAGGTGAAACATAATGATATTCTTGTTGCCATGGGTCTAAGGGGATTTTAGATTTACGTAAATAAGGGCCATTCCAGCGCTTGCTGCTATCAGGAGTTTCTATTAATGCTTTTAAACCTTCGTCACTGCTTGGATAATTGCCTACATCGAGTTTATACATATCCAAGGTAGCTGCTAAATCTTCAATTTGCACTTTTGCCGCTTTGGTTTTGGATTCTCCCATGTGCTTCATGACTTGAGGTCCTACTATTCCTGCCAGCATGGCAATGATGCCTAGTACGACTAATAACTCAAGTAAAGTAAAGCCTGATTCTGATAGAGGTTTAATTTGTTTCATGGTTAGTATTGTTTCCATTAAAAAGCTAGATCATTGACGCTTAAGATAGCCAATAAAATTGACACGATGATACCTGCAATCATCAATCCTAAACTAATTATTAATACAGGCTCAAGAAAAGCGAGTAGTCGCTGTATGGCTACCCTGAGTTGTTTGTCATATATAGTGGCTACGCGCAGCAACATTTCTTCCAGTCGCCCTGTTTCTTCACCCATTTTAATCATTTGCATGGCCATTTTAGGGAACAAATCCATGCTTAATAAGGCATCTGATAAATGTTTACCTTGTTTTAACTGTTGTTCTGCATCCTCAATAGCTGCCGCCAACACCAGATTTTCGACAGTTTCTCTCACTATGCTTAATGCTGCCAGTAATGAAACACCATTGCCAAGTAACGTTCCTAGGGTGCGACTAATGTTTGCAGTTTCTTTATGGGTAATAATTGTTCCGGCTAATGGAAGTTTTAAAAAACGACCATCCCAGACTTTTTTTGTTAAAGGGTCAGCTAGTTGTAATTTCATATAGCTAGAAATAAAAATAATACTGACTAATAATGCCCACCAATAACTTTGTAGCCATTCTGCTAATGTCACCACAATTTGAGTTGAGACTGGTAGGGACTTGCCTGCACTTTCGAACATTTCAGTAAATTGCGGCACCACAAAAGTGAGCATTACAAATAATGAGGCTAATGACATTACCAGTAATATGGCAGGATAAATTAATGCTGTACTTACCGTGTCTTTTAATTCTTGCGAGCGCTCCAGATATTCAGATAGCCTAGCCAAAACCGATCCGAGACTACCACCGGCCTCACCCGCTCGTATCATGTTCAAATAAAATTTACTGAATATGCCTGATTGTTGTTCTAGGGCATCGGCCAGGGTTGCACCACCCTTAACTTTGTCGAGCACTCGGGCTATCAATTTACTTAATTGAGCATGGTCTTCAGTTAAATCTATTAAGACGAGTAAAGATTTATCCAAAGGTAAGTCAGATTCTAATAAAGTGGCCAGTTCTCCAGTTAAAAGAGCAATGTCTTTCTGTGATAATTTAGATTGTTTTGCTTGCAAGCCCAAAAATGATCGACTATTAGCAAGCGCAACACGAATTGGGAGATAACCTTCTGAATGTAAAGCCGCAATCAAATTATGCTCATTGATGGCGTCTCTAATACCTTCTTCTGTTTCACCCATATTATTAACGGCTTTATAAGTAAATAGAGGCATCTTAAGTTTCCGCTGTGACTCGCATAACTTCTTCCAGAGTAGTAATGCCTTGTATGACTTTAACGAGGCCATTTTCATAAAGTGTTTGCATGCCTTCAGCAATCGCTAGTTTTTGAATGGCACCGGCTTCTTCATGAGCCATGATCAATTTTCGGATGGGATCAGTCATAGGTAAAAACTCAATAATAGCGAGTCGTCCTCGGTAACCCATACCAGCGCAGGCCAGACAGCCAACTGGTTTGTATAAAACAATATTAGCTTCGGAACTAAATCGACGTAGATTTAGACTACTGACAATTTCCGGTTCGGCGATATGGGCTACTTTGCATTCAGGGCATAATTTTCTAACTAAGCGTTGCGCTAAAATCCCATTAACTGTTGAGGTCAGTAAATATTCCTCCAGACCCATGTCTAGCAAACGTGTAATACCGCCGGCAGCGTCATTAGTATGCAAGGTCGATAATACTAAATGCCCAGTAAGAGCAGATTGAACTGCAATTTTTGCAGTTTCAAGGTCACGCATTTCGCCGATCATAATTACATCAGGATCTTGTCGAACTATAGAACGTAGTGCTGACGCAAAGCTTAAGCCTATTTGCGGTTTTGCCTGAATTTGATTAACACCTTCCATTTGATATTCTACCGGATCTTCAACGGTAATGATTTTGCGTTCAGGAGTATTCAATTGTTTTAAGGCGGCATACATGGTGGTTGATTTACCACTGCCGGTAGGGCCGGTAATCAGAATAATGCCATGTGGCAGCGATAATATATCAATAAATTGCTGTAAATGACGTCCAGCAAAACCTAGTCCTGCAAAATCCAATACGGTATTTTCTTTATCCAGTAAACGAATCACGACACTTTCACCATACATGGTTGGTATGGTTGATACCCGTAAATCTAATTCTTTGCCTAACATTTGCACTTTAATACGGCCATCTTGAGGCAAACGGCGTTCGGCAATATTCAGTTTAGCCATAATCTTAATTCGAGAGATCACTGCAGCCGTTGACTTCACGTTGGGCGCGTCAATTTCTTGCAAAACGCCATCTATACGTAGCCTAATTTTTAGGGTTTGTTCAAAAGGCTCTACATGTATATCTGAAGCCTTGGTTTCTATGGCTCGCTGCATAATCAAATTAACCATTTTGATGACAGGCGCTTCACTGGCCAAATCTTTTAAATGTTCTAAATCATCTTCGCCAAAATCATCGCTATCATTAGCGGCGAGATCATCTATCAATTTATCCATTTTTGATCGATCTTCGCCGTATTGAAAATCTAGGGCAGCATCGATTTCTGATAATAAACCCACTTTAGTGATGATAGCTTTTCCTGATGCCAAAGCTAACGCAGCTATAGAAAATTGATCTTCAGGATCCATCATGGCGATGGTGATGTCATCGTTAGTTTGATTTAAGCCGATGATATGATTGCTTTTTAAAAAACGTAAAGACACGCTTTCAGGTAGTTGCGTTTCCTGCGGATACTGAGTGGATTCAACTTTTTCAAAGTGTCCCGATTCAACAAAAGCATTAGCTACATCCAATTCTGAGCATAACCCTAGTTTAAGCAACAATTGGGGGATGTTTTCTGCTATGGAGGTCTTTTTTACTCGCTCAACTTTTTTCAGTTCTGTGACGGAAAGTTTATTATGCTTTTGTAAAGTTTCTAGCAAAGCCTCATAGGCCATGAGTATTTCCCCTGATGAAGGAATTTAGTTTCTAAAAAAAACAGGATAATTTTACAAGTTGATTTTTTTTAAGCGTAGCTATGTATGTTTAAATTTTAAAAACTAGTACCTTGTAGGGGCGTATGCAATACGCCCCTACGATCTTCACCACAATGTTATCGTTCNCGCGTGGGAATGCTAACCATTATTTGTGTAGATACCTATGCCCATACAGTATGATTTTCGCAATTTATGAATACTCATGCCAGATGAACTTTCCGATGGAGACGCTANNATTATAATACTTTAACAGTTTCTTTCGCTTCATCCCTGCAATCGAAACTACATTTACAGACTTAATATCGGCTCTACAAGGTAACTGCAAAATTTTTTGCTACGATTAATATTAATCGTCTCATACGTTTTGGCATTTCGGCAATCCATGTGGCATGAGTTAGGAAGATTCTGTAGGGGCGACAGATTTGCCACGTTTCAATGTCGACAAAAGTTTCTTTATTGGCTCTTTAAAGCGCTTAGCATTAAGAATAATAATAAAAGGCATAAAGCAGCCTACTAACACACACAAAATTAATATCGCTGTCGTTAATGAACTCCAATCAACGGGATAGATATCGGCTTTTACTGGAGCAGTCAAGCCGGGTATGCTAGGTAAATCACCGTTACCACCATCGACTTTTAATTGGGCTTTCATGCCTTTTTCCATGTGTTGAGGCAATTCACAATGCACGAGATACGTCTTTTTTAAACTAGGCATAATCAATGAGGCTTGTAACTGGCCTTCACCATAAAGCTCTAAATGAAACATGCCGTCTGGATATAAATAACCTGGCAAGCCATGTATCATCAATTGATGACGTATTTGGTCATCATTAATAAAAGTGATATTGATTTTAGCGCAGGGTTTAATATTCCATTCTTGCTGATCGAAGGCAAACATCTTGCCAGTAAATTTCTGTGCATGTTGTTGACCGGCACGAATAGTAATGTCTACAGTTTCTGAAATAGCCGTGCAGTCACGGGGCAGGGTGTCGCTGTTGGCATTCATAATCATGCCTTTATCATCCATTAACATGCCGTCCATGTCCATGGCAGTCACCACGGAACTAGCGCAGAGCATTAATAAAGTGAGTACTAAAGTTTTCATGATTTTTTCCGTCTAACAATAAGCGCACTCAAGACTAACAGGGCGATGATCAAGCCAGCGATTAGACCAAATAAGATGATGCGACCATAATTTGGAGCTAGCAACCCAGCGTCACCGAGTAAGGCTGCAAAATCTCCGCTCGCCCATACGGCTTGTTTTTTTGCGTAATAGTCTTTATTAAATACTTGATCAAACAATTCGTCATGCATTTTGGGCATACCTAGCTCATCAAGATAATGTTTGTAAGCAAGAATAGCCATATTACCACCGGGTTCCATGCCATCAGTGGTTGTGCCTGTAGGTACATGATCATGAAACATCCATAAGCCTGGACCATAATTGTGCAAGCCATCGTTTATGGTTTGTAATCGTAAATCAGTGCGTTGTGCAGGGGCAATATCAAAAACATCTCGAGTTATTTGCTGACCTTCGGGCTGTTCAACGCCATCTAAGGCGGTAATAGTCGCTTTATGGCCATGAATATGTAAAGCCACAGAAGAGCGCTGTAAGTTAGCAACATGTAGTTTAATGATCTCATTTTCATCAGCGATGATCATGGCATCTCTTAGTGTGTAAGGAAATGAGTGGCCATTGAGCATGAAGTAGTTTTCAAAAGACTCGGTCATGTTGTAGTCTCTAGCCATTTGCTTTGCAATCAGTCTAGGGTCATTAGCGGTTTGGATGATAGACGCCAGTTTCTTATCAACGGATTGATAATGTAGGTCATATTCTTGGTTATAAACTTTTTTCACCGCAGTTGAAGGGTGGCGTACTTGCCCTGCACCAATATTGAAGGTTTGTAGCCAATTATTAGGCTGATTTTCTTCAACGATAAACATTCCATTTAAGCCCATCATAAAATGCTGAGCAGTTTGTACATGGCAGTGATAAAGCATAGTGCCTGCATGTCTAGGCTGTATTTGGTAAGTGTGGCTTTTGCCGGGAAATACCGCATGTTCTTCCATACCATCATTATCTTGGCCTTCATCATTAAGCCAAGGATGATCTACGCCGTGTAGATGGATGGTATGAGGTAAATAATGAGTGTTTTCTAAAGTAATATAAACCTTATCACCTTGCTCAACACGGATAACAGGAGAGGGTGCGCGCAACATTGGATTGGCTACTAAAGAATTGAAGTTTTTAAGAGCCATGCCTCTTGATTTAGGTGCATAGACCCAAAGTCCGGGTTGTATGCCTGGCGCTATATCAAAAGTATTGATTAAAAACTCACCATCTGGGCTGCTGCCGTTAAGTTCAACGACTTCCAATTTAATGCGAATAATGTCCGGATCGCCATCATGATCTAAATCATCGCTTAGTGTGATGGCATCTTGAGCAAAGTTAGTTTGCATTAAGGTGCCCATCGAAACATTATTGGTGCCTTTAACCGAGGTGACAATATCATAAGGATTATCAGGTTCGCAGGAAGGTGCGGCATCTATAGTAACGCCTTCAATAACTTGTTCAGGTCGCCACTCAGCATGATCATTGGAGCAGGGCTTGTTGATGCTGCTATTGTCTGAGCGAGTGTAAATAGTCGCTGGAGGTATTATGTCAGCCGCTTCTTGTAATTGTGGGGCGACTTTAATAAGAGCTGGGATCAATACCACAAGTAGCGGTAATATGCAGAGCATGGCGTATTTAGGTTTCATTAATAGCGATGAAATGATGTTGTTGTGCGGCTATTGTAAAGGGCTAATTAGGTAAATCCTAGTGACCTTTGTAATGATTTAATCGCTAGGGTGTTAATTGGTTTATGTAGAGTGATATTAAAATACAAAAATAGTCAGCGATCCAAGCAAGTAGCTTCAATTCGACTGTGTTTTGTCGAGCCTACTTGCTGTATCCGTTAATAGCATAGCGTATTACGCCGATGCTATGCGTTGTAAATGGTCTAATACGCTAAATAAACTGTGAAAGTATTTTCATTTTTGGCTTCCCCCTTTTACAAAGGGGGAAGCTAAATTCATAATACTTTCACAGTCCCTAGCGGGTTGCCCCTGACAAGATAATTACTGGGTAATAACTTCTGTGCCTTTACCAATTAAAACGATGTCAGCGGGTCTCATAGCAAACAAACCGACAGTGACTACGCCAGTAATATTATTGATGATTTGTTCTAATTCAATTGGATTAAGAATGTTGAGGTTATGGACGTCGAGTATCACGTTATGATTATCAGTGATACAGTTTTCGCGCCATACTGGTTGGCCGCCTAATTTAACGAGCTCTCTAGCGACGTAACTTCTTGCCATAGGAATCACTTCAACAGGTAAAGGGAATTTACCCAGAACATCAACGCATTTGCTTTCATCGACGATACAAACAAACTTTTTGCTAGCTGCAGCAATAATTTTTTCGCGAGTTAAGGCGCCGCCGCCGCCTTTAATCAGATGTTTGTGAGGGCTGACTTCATCAGCGCCATCAACATACACATCAAGTGTTCCGACTGCATTTAAGTCAAATACAGGGATGCCAACTTTCTTTAAATGAGCAGTACTGACTTCAGAGCTAGACACTGCGCCTTCGATATCGCCTTTAATGTCGCCTAAATAATCAATAAAATGTTTGACGGTAGAGCCAGTGCCTACGCCAACGATGGCGACATCTTTAATATAGTGTATGGCTGCTTGTGCCACTTTTTGTTTTAATTCATCTTGAGTCATGGAAGCTTCCTGTTAAAAGTTATCGGTGTGCGATAATACCTCAGAATGGCGCGGAGTTCAGCCGTTTTTTAAATTTCCCTGTAAGAAAGCTCATTTGTCATGTAGGTCGGGTTAGCGTAGCGTAACCCGACAACGTATCAATGCTTAGGTTGAAAAAGATCTAAGTCATCTAATAGTCGTTTTTTAGTTTGACCTAACACCGAGGCATTAAATGCTGGTATCTGTACTGTTATTTCTTATCGGGCTACTTGCTGTCCAGCAATTTCAGGTATTGCCCAGCAATCTCTGGCTAATAATGGTTAGCTTCTCTGCTTTGGTTTTAGCAAGCTTACGTCACTGGTGTTTATTGTTCTTAGTGATAGGCGTGTTGTGGGCTGTGCTTTTTGCCATGCTGCGTTTAGACGATCAATTGCCAGAAGCATTAGAAGGTATCGATATTCCTGTGAGTGGTTATGTGGCGGATTTGCCTGAGCAAGATGATCGGCGCACGCGTTTTGATTTTATCGTGCAATCCTCTGAGCAAAAACTACCTCGTTTATTAAGATTAAATTGGTATTATCCTGAATACCCTATCAAAGCTGGTCAGCAGTGGTCATTTACCGTTAAATTAAAGCGACCTCATGGTAGTTTTAATCCGGGTGGCTTTGATTATGAGCGTTGGTTATTGACTGAAGGGATAGCTGCAACGGGTTATATTCGCCCCAGCCCTAAGCCAGTATTGCTGGATGTAGCTTCAGCGTGGATGCATATATCTTTATGGCGACAAATAATTACTGATCGCTTATCAGAAGTGGCTAGTGATTGTACTCATTTAGGTTTGATTAAAGCGCTCACCATAGGCGATGGTAGTGGCATTTCTCAGCATGAGTGGGCAGTGTTTCGAATAACGGGTACTACCCATCTCGTGGTTATATCAGGTTCACATGTAGGTTTGATAGCTGGATTGGTCTATGTTTTAGTATTAAAGCTTTGGGCTAGGCTAGGTTTTTTAACGTATTCACCACAACGGATTGCAGCGCTTGCTGCGATGTTAACGGCTGTTTTTTATGCTGGATTAGCCGGCTTTTCGGTGCCGACTCAGCGTTCAGTGATTATGCTAACCGTGGTGATGTTGGCTATTAGTTTTCAGCGCAATACTAGGCCTTTTAATACTTTAGCCGTAGCATTATTGTTAGTGTTGATTATTGATCCTTTGGCCGCTTTGTCGGCGGGCTTTTGGTTATCCTTTTTAGCTGTTAGTTTAATTATCTATACTATTTCCGCTCGACTAGGCTCGTTTGGCTATCTATTAGAAGTCATTAAGATTAATTGGGCGACCTCCGTGGGTTTAGCGCCGTTGTTATTGTTCTTCTTTCAGCAAGTGTCGTTGATTTCGCCGTTGGCCAATTTTATAGCGGTGCCAGTTATCAGCGTATTAGTGGTGCCGTTGGCCTTAATCGGTGTTTTGTTAATGTTTTCGGTACCGGTCATCGCTCATGGCTTGTTTATTGTTGTTGATGGTATTTTACAAACCTTATGGTGGCTGTTGTCGTTAATGGCGGAGTTGCCGCTCGCCTCTATTAATCACGCGCAGCCTTCTGTCTGGGCTTTAGTATTTGCAGTGCCGGGTATTTTGTTAATGTTAGCGCCTGCCGGTATGCCTGCACGATGGCTCAGTATGGTTATGTTTTTACCGTTAATTTTTACTGCGCCCAAGTTGCCAGCGCTGGGTGCTATTAAGCTGACGGTACTGGATGTAGGGCAAGGTTTGTCGGTGGTGCTGCAAACCACTCATCATAATTTGGTTTATGATACTGGCGCTAAATTTTCCGCAGAAAGTGATATGGGTCTAAGTGCCATCCTGCCTTTTTTACGGCAACAGGGTGTCGATCACTTAGATACTTTGATTGTCAGTCATGGTGATAATGATCATATAGGTGGTGCGGAATCATTGTTGCGAGGCATGCCTACTCAGCAAATATTGACCAGTGCCACTGAACAGTTAAGCGCTCATGCACCTGAGACTTGCAAGGCAGGACAATCTTGGGTGTGGGATGAGGTGAACTTTACTATGTTGTCACCCCAACAAAGTTTTGTTTCAGATAACGATAATTCCTGTGTGCTAAGGGTTCAATCGAAACAGGGATCAGTGTTATTAGTCAGTGATATAGAGACTGCCGCAGAATCTTGGTTGGTAGAGACTTATGGACATGCTTTAAAGTCTGATATTTTGCTGGCCCCGCATCACGGTAGTAAAACCTCTTCTACGCTCAGTTTTTTAGAGGCAGTTAATCCTAAGTATGTATTAATTTCAGCGGGCTATAAAAATCAATTTGGTCATCCGCATCCGTTTAGCCTGCAACGTTATCAGCAAATGGGTGCTCTATGCTGGAATACAGCAGATAGAGGTGCTCTTATGTTAAGTGAAAAGGCAAATGACTGGGATGTTCATTCATGGCGTGATGAAAACGCTAAATATTGGAATAATCGGCATAAGTGAAAGATAATGTTTGTTTTTGATTTTATCTAAAGGCGATGAGATGGCTCAATTTACAGTGACTGGTGATGTAGATCCTTTTTTGCATATTAGTCTGTTGCGTGGGGAAACAATCTATTGCGAATCAAACGCGATGGTGATGATGGAAAGCGCTTTAGAGCTAAAAGGCAAAATGACTGGCGGTTTGGGTAGTGCTTTAATGCGCCGTTTTGCTAATGGGGAGTCGTTCTTTCAAGAACATATAGAAGCAACAAGAGGCGATGGCGATTGTTTATTGTCGCCCACTTTACCAGGAGCAATACAAGTCTTAGATGTCGGTGCTATCAGTTATAAAATTACTGATGGTGCATTTGTGGCTGCCGAAAGTGGCGTATCTCTGAATGTACGTTCACAAAACTTAGGATCAGCCATGTTTGGACAAACAGGCGGATTCTTTATATGTGAAGCCAGTGGTGTTGGAAAATTAGCTGTATCAGGTTTTGGTTCTAGTTTTGTCTTAGATGTAGAGCCGGGTAAAGACATTATTATTGATAATGCTCATGTAGTCGCTTGGGATAGCTCTTTGAATCATGAAATCTCGGTTGCAACACAACAGTCGAGTGGTTTGTTAGGTCAGTTGGTGAACAGCGTCACCAGTGGTGAAGGCATGGTGCTAAAGTTTTCCGGTAGAGGCAAAGTGGTCATTTGCTCTCGTAATCGAGAGAATTTTATCGCTTGGTTACTTAAAGGAATGCCGGGGTAATTGATTATTCAATAGAAATGTTGGTCGGGTTACGCTATCGCTAACCCGACTTACATAAATGCGCCAAGCTGGGGCTTGGTGTTCCCGAAAAAAGTCTTAGCTGCTTAGCTGCTTTGGTGCTCTATAGCAATTGGGGCTGGCTGAAATAAATCAGCAATTAGTTTAAAATAGCTTGCGAATTTGGGTGGTACAGGGATGTCCCAAGCTCTGCCGGTGATATGTCCAAATATATTGGTTAACCAAATGCGGTTAGATTGCGCATCTTGGATTAATAGTTGATAAGCATTGTCTTTGCTGGCAATGGCAAAATCATTCATCCAAACTTCAATGGACTCGGCTTCTCCTTCGAGTTTAATGTTGACATAGACTTTGCGTGCGTCTATGTCTAATTCAAAGTCGATTAAATGAGCGATGCCTTTAAGTATTTTATTAGTTGTCCAAACCACCATCATTTTTGGAGTCCATTTGATAGCTTTTTTGATAAAGTATGTTTTGTAGTTCATGGGTCGTTGTTATTGGATAGGTTGCTAATTAATCAAAAAAGTTAATTTCAGTGGATTAAAAAATTGTCATTTTGTAGGGACAGGTCGCGACCTGTCCCTATATTACGATCGCCAATAAGACGAGAGTATTATTCAAGCTATTTTTTATTTTGGCGCTGATAAATCTAAGCTGTGTTTAGTTTTGTTTGAGTCGGTGCTGCTTTTGTTTTGTTTAGAAGGTTTTGAATTGCCAGTTTTAGCTTTTTCATCAGCGTTTTCATCTAGTAAATCAACATCTTGGCTAGAGTTGCCATCATGTATTAAGAAATCACGATTTTGTAGATAAGAGTTTTTGATAAAGTCATAACGATTAACTGAGCCTTCATCCATGATTTTTTCAGTGGTCATTAAGTTTGCGCGTCTATCAACAATATCAATAGCCTTAGAACCGGCAATTGCCCCGCTAATTACGTTGGTTCCAAAAGCGGAAACATAAGTTAATGGATTGAACAGTGCATCGCCCACTATGCCTAGGGCATCTCTTGGATTACTAGGGCCGAAAAATGGCAATACTAAATAATTTCCTGCTGGAACTCCCCAGACACTCAGTGTTTGTCCGAAATCTTCATCATGTTTAGGTAAGTCTACCTGTTTCGCTACGTCAATAAAACCAGCGACGCCCACAGTGGAGTTAACGAGAAATCGTCCTGCATCCATGCCGCCTTGGTTTAGTTTGAATTGTAATAGGTCGTTGATAGTCACGCCTATGTCTTTAATGTTACTGAAGAAATTAGTGATGCCATCATTAACAAAGGTAGGAGTAATCCATTGGTAGCCTTTGGCAACTGGTTTTAAAATACCCTTGTCAATATGATCATTGAAAGAATGAGCGCCTTGATTCCAGCCTAACCATGGATCATTTTCTGGGGGAGGTGTGGTAGTAGCGCAGCCAGTTAAAGTTATAGCGAGAGTAAGACTAGACAATAATAGCGGTTTACGAGTAATCACTTTGGTTTGTTTCATGATAGCTTTTTTCCTACTTAGAGTTGGCGTTTTATTATTGTTATATTGTGGGCATTTATAGCACAAACCAGAATAATGAACATAAAATGTTGTTATTTTGGATGATGATAACGAGTTTTATTAGGCTTTTCTGTCTTAGTTGCTTTGACTTTACTCTTAGTTACGACTTTAGATTTAACTTTAGTAATAGCTTTAGCGGTACTAATTTTTTTAAGGCTAGGTGTCACTGTTGTGTGGTGAGCATTATAACGATGCTTATAGATAGGTTTTACTTTGGGGATATAAACTGCATTTGTGGTGTCTGAGCCTGTAGTGGTTGCTCTCATATTGCCACAGCCCAGTTGGACGGGTGGCGTGCCACCAGTATTGTTAGGCATGCTATTGATATTAGCGGTAGGGTATGTATCGATTCTATTAGCAAAGCCATTATTCATCATTTTAATCATCAACTGATAACGCTCAGGACTGGTCATGCCGCCTAAGATAACACCGATCAGTCGTTTGCCGTTTTGGTTGGCTGTAGAAATTAAATTATAACCAGAGCCGCAAGTAAATCCTGTTTTCATGCCTTCTGCGCCAGGGTAGTTAGCAGTAAATTTGTTAATCCCCCTTAGTTCACGGCCCTTAAACATGAAAGTATGAGCAGAAAAGTAGGGATAGTAATTTGGGAAGTTTTGCTGAGTCTTCAATGCAAGTGATGCCATGTCGCGTGCGGTTGTTACTTGCCACGGATGTGGGAGTCCGGTTGCGTTCATAAAATGAGAATCATACATGCCAAGGTTATGTGCCATAGCGGTCATTTTAATAGCAAAATTTTCTTCCGTTCCACCTAGGTGTTCTGATAAAACTACGGCAGCATCATTGGCTGAACGTGTGATAACTGCCAAAATTGCCTCTTGAACGGTTATTTTTTCACCCTGTCTTAGGCCTAGTTTGCTTTGGGGTTGTCGAGCGGCATGTGGCGAGGCGATTAATAGGTCGTTAAGATGAATTTCGCCTGCTTTTAAGGCATCAAAGGTCATGTATAGAGTCATGACTTTGGTTAAAGACGCTGGATACCATGTATGAGTCGCGTCTTCTTGATGTAAAACATTGCCATTAGCGGCGTCAATCATGATCGCTGCATGGCTAGCATAGCTAAGATTAGAGGCTAAAAGTAAACAAACGGGAATCAAAAGCAGTAGTAGGGATTTCGCAGTATTCATTAAAAATAAGAGCTCTTAGTTAAGTAGTGTTTATTTTCTTACTTTAAAATAAAGTAAGTTTTAAGGTTAGCCCTTAAGTGTGTGTATAGATTACTGATCATAGTAATTAAATTCCTACGTTCGATTTAATCATGTATTTTAGCAAAATTCAACAAAGTCTATGTCAGAAAATTCGATGATTATTCTAGTTACTTATGTTGTTGGATATTTTGGGTGGGTTTTAGTGGTTTTATTAAAAAGGGGGGTAATTAATGGGGGGTGAGGCGAAGGGCGAAGGGCGAAGAGTTAAGCCTAGCATCGGTGCCTTAGGTTGCTAGCCTATTATTTGTATGGGGTGGTCTAATTCACATGCTTTCCAGCGAAAACACATGCTTTCCAGTGGAAACACATGTTTTCCAGTAAAAACACATGCTTTCCAGCGAAAACACATGCTTTCCAGTGAAAACACATGCTTTCCAGCGAAAACACATGCTTCCCAGCGAAAACACATGCTTTCCAGTGGAAACACATGTTTTCCAGTAAAAACACATGCTTTCCAGCGAAAACACATGCTTTCCAGTGAAAACACATGCTTTCCAGTGGAAACACATGCTTCCCAGTGAAAACACATGCTTTCCAGTGAAAGCTCAAGCTTTCCAGCTAAATCATAAGATGCTCAGAAATTCCATTGATATTAATCTTTGCATAAGTCATCGCATAAAATGACACCTCGACAGTTAAAACTAACGCACTTTTTACATCGTTGCCTTTATTAAAAACTCATCTTAACCAGCATGGGTATCTATATAAATAATTGTTAGCATTCCCACGCAAGAACGATAACATTGTGGTGAATATCGTAGGGGCGTATTGCATACGCCCCTACGGTGTTTCTTTATCGTTTCCACGCCGATAAAAAACTTGTGTAGATACCTATGCCCTTAAAGCATAGGTATCTACACAAATAATTATCCCTGCAGTGAGAATGTACTGAGGTTTGTCTAGGTACTGGCCATGTAGGGCTTGCCTGACGGACTGGGGTTGTATATTAAGGCATAGTTATCGTCTCCCTGCTCCGATTGCTGGGATTCCGCTGTCGAAACTGTGAAAGTATTATGATTTTAGCTTCCCCCTTTGTAAAAGGGGGACTGAGGGGGATTTTTTGTGTTATAGGCTACTAATATTTAATGATTATTTTCAATAGACCAAATCTCCCCTAGCCCCTCTTTGCTAAAGAGGGGAATAAAAAGAATACTTTCACAGTCTCTGTCGCTACATCCCAGTCTACTTATAATGTAGGCTGGGATGAGGTACGAATCCCAGCATTTAGCCAAGGTTCTTTTAGTGCAGACAATGGCATTCAATAGTCGTCATTGTCGGGCATGAATGCCTGACCCACAACTGTCCCGTGTTAAGTGGGTAGCCCTTAAATGACGCTGCTTTTACTTGTGTAGATACCCATGCGCTATTAGTGGGATTGAGTCTGCTGTGGGAGTGCTGCCGTATAATTCAATGTTATTTCATGCGATGAC
>TBL_comb48_EPIDRAFT_1000953_pt1 | contig 22152 bp, 14 predicted proteins | sample TroBogEpilimnion_37_FD_10681 | JGI IMG/M metagenome (IMG submission 10681)
CATCGAGCTCGAGTGCCTCCTACACCTGGACCAAGGCGCCAACGGTGATCGCCGCCACGCTGGCGGGGTTGCCGGCGTCGTCGTTCGACGTGAACACGTCGGCCCCCGGTGTGCCCGAGTCAACGTTCTTGACGACGAAGAACCAGCCCCTCGAGAAGGCGGCGAACCCCAAGGGCGTTGTGCTGCCGCTCGTGCTCTACAACGGTGCCGAGTTCTGCCCCTACTGCGCAGCAGAGCGCTGGGCGGTCGTGGCGTCCCTCAGTCGATTCGGCACCTTCAGCGCGCTCGGGATTACCAAGTCCTCGTCGATCGACAAGTTCCCGAACACCAACACCTTGACCTTCTACAAGGCCAAGTACGTCTCGCCGTACATCACGTTCCAAAGCATCGAAGGCTTCACCAACATCCCTTCAGGGACCTTCTACAAGCCACTGCAGGCAGCGACGAAGCGTCAGCAGTACCTCATCAACAAGTACGACAATCCTCCCTTCATCCCCTCCGATCAGGCGCAGAGCTACCCCTGGATCGACTTCGGCAACCAGATCCTGATGCCGGGGCCGACCTACGACCCGAGCTACCTCCAAGGGCTCACCTGGACGCAGATCGCCCAGCTCTTGCACGACCCCACGAACGCCGTGTCCCAGCAGATTCTGGTGTCGTCGAACTACATCTCCGCATCGGTCTGCCACATCGACGGCGAGATGCCGGCGTCGGTGTGCACCTCTGCCGGAGTGAAGGCAGCTGCAGCAGGAATCGGACTGAAGTAGCCAATTCTTCGATGTCACAGCCGTAGCGCATCCTTCTGCTCCTGGTCGCGAGGGTCGACGGGAGAAATGGTGGTGCTCTATGACCGATGCGTTTGAGCAGTGGGCGTCAATCGAGGGAGTCATTCCTGACACCTTGGACGGGTGCGTCGACGAGTCCAATGAATTCGCCTTGACCGCAGGTCGCCTCTACATGGTGGCGAAGGGTTTCGCAGCTGAGATCGAAGCGCTCCGTTGGTCGCGCGACAGCGGGCCGACGCCTGCTCCCGGGCTTCGAGACCTGCTCGACCGCGTCGAGTCCACTTCGCTCAACATCTGCGCACGGGCGGACACCATTGCGCAGATCGCCCATGGGGCGCTCGAGGTCGGCACCCCGATCGTCGACCCCGAAGCGGTGGCTGCAGCGCAGCGCCACATGGCCGAGTGCATTGGATCGATGGACGAGCTCGAGAGTTCGGTGCGCGGGCTCGCCGCCCTCACGATCGGCGTCGGCGCGGTGTTGCCGTGGTCCGATGCCATCGCTCGATCCGATCGCGCCGCGGTGGCGGCACTGCTCCTGCAGCCAGGGATCGTCCACGACCTGTCGATCGATCAGCCCGAACTGTTCAGCACCACCTTCGAAGAGCTGACGGTTGAACTCTCCGGGCTCTTCTGTCGCCTCGGCCTCGATACGAGTGGTGCAATGGAGTTCCGCGGATCGGCCGAGGTGCCGTTCACCCTGACGGTTAAGGGAATGCCTCGCGGCGATCTCCACCTGAGCTTCGAGACCACGTACCCAGTCGAACCAGCGCTCCTCACCGCTCGCGGTTGGACCGAAGCGGCGGGCGTTTGGGTTGCCTCGTACCAGGCACCGCTGCCGATGACGCTTCCGGCTGGTCTCGTGGCCGACACCTTGTTCCGGGATCTCGAACTCACGAACGTGGAGGACCTCTCGCTCTCCTACGTCGGTTGGTGAGGGCGATGGCGTGGCTGCGCTCGAAGCGGGGCGTCACCACCTGCCACGATGGATCTATGGACGGCTACGACATCATCGGCGACATTCACGGACACGCGACGAAGCTCAAGGCGCTCCTCGCGAGCCTCGGCTACATCGAAGTGGATGGTGCGTACCACCACCCCACCCGCACGGTGATCTTCGTTGGGGACTTCATCGATCGAGGTCCCGAGCAGCTCGAGGTGTTGAAGGTCGTGCGCTCGATGTGCGACGCAGGATCAGCCCAGGCGGTGATGGGGAATCACGAGCTCAATGCGCTGGCGTTCGGCACGGAGTATCCGAAGGGGAGCAACCAGTACCTCCGGAAGCACACGCCGAAGAACATCGAGCAGCACGGGGCGTTCCTCAACCAACTGACGGCAGAGGAGCAGGACCAGTGGCGAGCGTGGTTCATGTCGCTCCCGTTGATCCTCGAGCTCGAAGGCCTTCGGGTCGTGCACGCCTGTTGGCATCAGCCCAGTGTGGACCGGGTGCGTGCGCTCCTCGGAGGAGCAACCTTTCGCGACGAGGCCGATCTCATCGAGGCCCACGCCGATGGTGACGGCGGCGGACCTCGCTCGCTGGCGAGGTGCGTGGAGACGTTGCTGAAGGGTCCTGAGCTCTCGCTCGAGAAGTACGGGATGCCGAAGTTCGTCGACAAGGGCAACATCGCTCGCAACGAAGCCCGAGTGAAGTGGTGGCGCTCCGGTGCGAGGACGTTGGCCGACCTCGCCGTCTTCCAGAAGGATGCGGAGACCGACAGCGGTCTCCCGTACCCCGACTGTTCGAGCATCGTGGCCGACGATGAGGATTGCACCTACAGCTACAACGGGGAAATCCCGGTCATCTACGGCCACTACTGGCGTGAGGGTGAGCCAGAGCACCTCGAGGACTGGACGCCCACCACCGCGTGCGTGGACTTCAGCGTGGGCAAGGGTGGAACGCTCGTCGCCTACCGATGGTCGGGCGAACGAGAGCTCACGCCGGAGCACTACCTCCCCAACGGTCCAGACATCGTCGCTCCCCCGCAGTCGGAGGAGGGGACCGCGACACCGCCAATGCTGAGGAGATGACGACGTGACCTCGCCCGAGTACCACCTCCAGAAATTGCCCACGCGGATTGCCGACATGACCGAGGATGAGCTCACCGAGCTCGCCTACCGGCTGTTCGACAACTTCGCCAAGCTCGCGAAGTCGGGAAACTCTGGAGCCGAGGCTGCTCTGCGGGGGAGGGGCACACCGAAGTCGGGCAGGCAGCCGTCGTGAGTCGGCAGTCGCACTGATGCGTTGGTGCGGCCTGGCGGATCGGTAGTCAGCGGAAGCGGAATCATCATTCCGCTTATACTCCTCGTGAACTGAGGAGCTGCGTCCATGCGGAAGTCCATCGAACGATCCCACTACCAGGTGACCTTCATGGTCCTCCTGCTCGGCGTGACCGCCTACTCGTTGCTGCAGTCCCTGGTCATTCCTGCGCTCCCCACGATTCAGCACGACCTCCACACGAGCCAGACCACCGTGACGTGGGTGGTGACCTCCTACCTCCTCTCCGCATCGGTGTTCACGCCGATCATCGGACGGATTGGGGATGTGGTGGGCAAGGAGCGCATGCTCGTCGTGACCCTCATCGCGCTGGCCGCTGGCTCGGCGCTGGCCGGTCTCGCCCACAGCGTGCTCGTCCTCATCATCGCCCGGGCAATCCAGGGCATGGGCGGTGGCCTGCTCCCCTTGTCGTTCGGCATCGTGCGTGACGAGTTCCCCGGGATCAAGGTCGCTGGAGCAATTGGCTTCTTGGCCGCCATGACCGCAGTGGGCGGTGGCGTCGGCACGATCATCGCCGGACCGATCGTCAACAACCTGAACTACCACTGGCTGTTCTGGCTCCCGATGATCATCTGCATCCTCGGAGCGATCTCCGCTGCGCTCTTCGTGCCGGAGTCTCCGGTACGAACCGAGGGGAAGGTCAGCACAGCTGGAGCAGTCCTGCTCTCGGCGTGGTTGGTGGCCCTCCTCCTCGGGGTGAGCGAAGCGCCATCGTGGGGTTGGGGCTCGCCTCGGGTGATCGGCCTCCTCGTTGGCGCTGTGGTCCTCATCGCGGTGTGGATCGTCGTTGAGTCGAGGAGCGCTGCGCCGCTGATCGACATGACGATGATGCGCGTGCCGGCGGTGTTCACGAACAACCTGGTCGCGTTCCTCTTCGGACTCGGGATGTACTCGGCGATGGCGTTCCTGCCGGAATTCCTCCAGACGCCGACCTCCGCCGGCTACGGCTTCGGAGCCAGCATCATCGCATCGGGTCTCTTCCTCTTGCCGCTCACGGCCATGATGTTCCTCTTCGGACTTCTCGCTGGTCGAATCGCCGATCGGATTGGTTCCAAAGCCGCCGTGGAGCTCGGCTCGGTCATCTCAGCAGCCGGGTTCTTCGTCATCGCCTTCGCCCACAGCGAGAAGTGGGAGATCTACGCCGCCTCAGCGCTCCTCGGCATCGGCTTCGGCCTGGCGTTCTCGGCGATGTCGAACCTGATCGTCCGAGCGGTGCCACCTGAGCAGACGGGCGTGGCCAGTGGCATGAACGCCAACATCCGGACCATTGGCGGTGCCGTTGGCGCAGCGGTGATGGCCAGCATCGTGACCGCGCAGATGGAGTCCTCTGGCCTGTACCCCTCGGAGTCGGGATACCGCAACGGGTTCATGGTGCTCGGGATCGTGACGGTCTTCGCCGCAGTCGCCGCGCACCGAATCCCCGGAGGTGGTCCCGCTCGCCACGACCACCACGGTGAGCACGCCGAGTTGGCGATGGTGGCTGGAGGGACGCTTGCCGAAGGGTGAACTCCTCGACGCCGCACCTCGATCGCTCCGACGCGACGCTGTTGCGAATCGGAGCAAGATCATCGCCGCGGCTCGTGCCGCGGTGGATGCCCACGGTCTCGACGTCAGCATGGAGGCCATCGCGCAGATGGCGGGCGTCGGAATCGGCACTCTCTACCGCAACTTCTCGACGAAGCAAGACCTCCTCGACGTCATCGTCGCTGAGGCGGCACTGGCCGTTCGTGACGCAGCGATCGTGGCTCGAGACATCGTCGCCCCATCTGGTGCCGTGGCTGCCTTCATCCTCGGCATTGGTGAGGTGCACGCCGATCACCCACGGAGCCTGAAGGAGCTCTGGCGCCATGCCGATCCAGCGATCCTCGATGAGGTTCAGGCGCTCGGCCGGTCGGTGCTCGATCGTGCCCGCAGCGCTGGAGCGGTGCGCGACGACCTCGTCTACGAGGACATCCTCGTGGCCATCTGGTCGCTTCGCGGCGTGATCGAGACCACCTACGACGTGGCGCCCAGCACCTGGCGGCGCCACGGCGAACTCCTCGTCCAGGCCATGGCGCCTGGGGGTCCACCGCTCACGAACGTCCCCCTCACGACGACCGGTGCCACCGCCGTGCGATCCCGAGGTGCACGCCGGAACGACCGATGACCAACCCTTCGCGAATAGCCTTGAGCGGCTCAGGCACTCGCCGAACGCAGAATTGGGAGCACGACGAATGACCCCTGAGACCACCGCCCCGACCTACGTCCTCATCGATGGCGAGAACATCGACTGGACGCTGTCCGACCTCGTCAAGCGGAAGCCGCTCCCCGGCGAGCGACCCCGTTGGGGCGAGATCGTTGAGTACTTCCGTGGAGGAGGCGCTCGGCCGGTGGTCGCCCTGTTCTTCCTCAACTGCCCTGGCGACGTGGTCCCGATTCAGTTCGTCACCTTCCTGCGCTCCATCGGGATCCGACCCGTCCTCCTCCGAGGCGAGGGAAAGGTCGTGGACCTCGGTATCCAGCGCACGCTCACCGCGCTGCTGGGTCACGAGGGCGCAGTCGCCCTCCTCTCCCACGACGGAGACTTCGTCGACGAGGTGCACGCCTTGCTCGACCGAGGCCGAGACGTCTCCCTCGTCTGCTTGCCCGAGCGTGCGAACAGCCAGTTCGAGAACCTCCGAGAGCACGGCCTCCGCTTCATCGACCTCGAACGCGATATCCCGAACTCCTTCGAAGTGCCACTGCGACGCCCGGTCTTCACCGTGATCGACGTCGATACCTTCGATCCGGAGGACTTCCTCCGGCTCGACTGAGGACCGAGGGTCTCCACCTCGGATCCGTGCGCACCGTGGTGGCGCATTGGACGGTTCGCGCACACGCATCCTACGGTGGGCTTCGGAGGGGGCACCATGCAGGAAGAACCAGTCGTCACCAAGCGAGACATGGCTGAGGTCCTCGGGCCGCAGCGGATGCGGATCGACCCGTGGAATCTGAAGGTCGGTCCCGTTCGACACCTCCAAGCAGAGCATGAGCGACTCGAGGGGTTGACCTACGACGGGTTCACCGTTGCCCTCCAGTCGGCCACGGTTGGAGGCCTCGTCGAGGGGCTCGATCTCCGCGTGCCGCTCACGCCAGCGCTGGTGGCCGAGCTCGCCCGAGCGCTCGCCGACTTCAAGGTGCTGTTCTTCCGAAATCAGCCGATCGATCAGGCGCAGCACGTGGCGTTCGCCTCGTCGTTCGGCGCGCTCGAGACGCACCCGTTCCTGCCGTCGAATACCGGGTTCCCAGAGCTCGTCCGATTCGAGAAGGAAGCCAAGGTCGGCTCCTTCGAGAACGCCTGGCACCACGACGTCACCTGGCGGGAGTGCCCCTCCATGGGAGCGGTGCTCCACTGCATCGCCTGCCCCAAGGTCGGCGGCGACACCTTGTTCTCGGACATGTACGCGGCCTACGACGGGCTCGACGACGACGTGAAGGACCGAATCGCTGGTCTCCACGCAGTCCACGACTTCACCCGAGGGTTCGGCGCTGGAATGGACAAGGACGCCAAGCGGGCGATGCAGGAGCGCTACCCCANGGTGCGCCACCCCGTGGTCNTCACCCACCCCGTCACAGGCAAGAAGCTGCTCTACGTCAANCGGTTCTTCGTGGAGCGCATCGANGGNCTCNCNGANACCGAGAGCCTGGAGCTCATCGATGAGCTCTGTCGCCAAGCCGAGATCGTGGAGTACCAGGTCCGGTTCCGGTGGGAGCCTGATTCGATTGCGTTCTGGGACAACAAGGCTGTCCAGCACTACGCGGCGGCGGACTACTACCCCCAACGTCGCGTCATGGAGCGGGCGAGCATCATCGGTCCCCGCCCTTTCTGAGACAGCAGGGCTCAGAAGACGAGTCCGAAGACCTCCGGCGCACATCCGAAGCAAATCGGACCTTCGAAGAATGCACCTGGCGGCATCATCTCTCGGCAATGCGCGCAGCGTCGATACCTACTCCGTCGCTTGGTTGATAGGCGACGGATGCTCTGGATGATGCGATGCTCGAACTCGTCCTGACCGAGGTGGCGCCGAAGACCGGCGATGTCTCCAATCTGCTCCGCACCGGCGTCTCTCCGGTAGAGGAGATCGGGGCACGGTGGTCGAAATTCGTACTGGAGTTCAGCGAGTTCACACCCACCACGATCGAAGGTGAGGACAACTTCGAGGTACTTCCCCACGAGGAATTGCCGTTCAGATGGCGGCCAAATCCTGGAGTCATCAACGACGTCTCGATGATCTTCAGGCGGAATGTACTGGTCGGGTAGGGCGATGGGTACTGCGCCGAGCGTCCCAGTTCGAAGGCCGAGTTCTCGTTCGACCACGTCACTGAGTGCGAGGGGCGCGGGGTAGCTCACGCTCTGTTCGTCGTCTGAGGGATCGTGCATTGCCTGCAAGTGCACCACGAGGGTGTGACGCGGGTGGAGCCGTGGGTTCCGGAGGGCGGTTCAACGAGGAAGCGTTGCAAACTACAGTGACCTGTTGCATTGGACGCTTGCTGAGTACGTGGTGGAGACATGGACGCAACCCTGCTGAATCGATTCGACCGCCTTGCGGTGTGGCCCTACCCCCGTCGCGTACTGGCCGTGATCGGCAGCGCGTACTTCTTCGGATTCTTCGACGTGGTGAACGTCGGCGACGCGCTCCCCGCCATCAAACACCACTTCCACATTGGGACCGAGACCGCATCGCTGGCGATCACCCTCGGTCTCTTCGGCTACGTGATTGGGGCCGTCCTCGATGCCTGGATCTCTGACCGCGTTGGGCGTCGCCAGGCACTCTTTGGATCAGTGGCGATGTTCTCCATAGGCACCTTGCTCTCTGGACTCGCTCCCACCTTCGCGTGGCTCGTCGTTGGTCGAGTGATCACCGGAATGGGTATCGGTGCCGAAATTGCTGCAGTCGGCGCCTACCTCTCCGAGATCGCTCCAGCGCACCTCCGCGGCAAGGCCAGCGGTCAGTCGGTGCTGTGGGGCTACTCGGCGTTCGCGGTCGTCCCCTTCATCTCCCTCGCGCTCGTGCCGAACTTCGTCGATGGGTGGCGGTGGCTCTTCTTCATCGGCGCCGCTGGCGGTCTGGCCATCCTGCCGTTGCGACGTCACCTTCCCGACTCACCACGCTGGCTGCTCGCCAACGGTCGAGACGAGGAAGCTCGCCAAGCGGTCGAAGCCGCCGAGCGGTTCGTTGAGAAGATGCCGGCCCGTGAGCACCCGGTGGTCGTGGCACCAACATCAACGGCAGCGATGCGCCCCTTCGGCGTCTCGGTCGCGCTTCTGCTCATCACCTGGTTCTGCTACTACATGGCGAATTACGGCTGGGTGACGTTGGCTCCGACGCTGCTCGTCGACCACGGATTCTCGCTCAAGGGGAGTTTGGCCTTCCTCTGCATCAGTGGCATTGGCTACGTCGCGGGATCGGCAGCCTCCATTGTCTTCGCTGACCGTGGATCTCGCCGCTGGTCCATTGGGGGATCACTGGTCTTCGCATCACTCGGCTTCGCGGCCATCGGCGCGTGGCCCCATGGGGTCATCATTACCGTCAGCGGTTTCTTGCTGTCGGCCAGTGTCGGACTCGCGATTCCGATGCTCTACACCTACACCGCCGAGCAGTTCCACGACACGGTGCGAGCTCGTGGTGTTGCCATCTCCAATGGGTTTGGCCACTTCGGTGGGGCGGTCGCACCGATGATCATTCTCCCCGTCGCTGCGTGGTCGTTCTTCGCTGGGTTCCTCGTCATGGGTGGGATGTGCCTCGTGACCGCTGGTCTCGTGGCGCTCGGACCGAATGCCACGAGGCAGACCATCGACTGAAGCCTGAAGGACCTTCCACCGAGTCCCGCCGGCGTCGCAGTCGTGGCGTGGGTGGGGTGTCCTAGCATGGAGGTCACTCCTCACCTGCGTCGAGCGCTCGTTGAGCGCTCGTGTTCGGTGGAGAGGAGTTCATGCTCCCGTAGCTCAGGGGATAGAGCATCGGTTTCCTAAACTCATTCATCGTGTAGCACTCTGTGGGAAAATGCATCAAATAATTGGTAATTCTGGCCCATCAATCCCAAGTTTGGCGTCATATCGCAGAATTAGGCACCAAAGTGGCACCAGGAATGACCCTCGAACTCTGGGGTTGGTGGCGCCCCGTGCCGATGTTTGGATCTCGAAGCCTGGTCGGAATTACCCGGGACTCCCAAGGAGGAAGCGGCCCTGAGTGGAGCGGCGAGTCAACTCCAATGTTCCCTCGATTCGACTGAGCAGCGATGCCCGTGGAACTTTGAGCCGCTGTTAACAGTGTGAGCGCACTTCGCTCTAACTGAAGGTCTCTCTTCGGAGGCCCTTCCTTGAAACCATGAAAGTACTGAGTCGATGAGATCTATCAACGGTCGCTCCTAGGGCTGCATTGGCCACAGTGGGCTCGGCTCTTTCACTTCCTGATGCATTGGTATGGGTGCATGGTAAAGAATGCGAGCGTGTCCTCACTTGCCTTGCATCGAAAAGCCTTGCGGAAGTTCGCTTCACTCGTTTGCGTGCTCTTGGCAACCGTGCTCTTGGCAGCAGCGCCAGCCGTCACCCCCGCATCAGGATCAGCAAGGTCGTTTGGCACGTTGGCTGTGCCTTGCCATAACGGTATTCATGGCGGAGCCTCTGACCTTGGCATCACCTCGACCACGATTCGCCTGGGAACGGGAGATGATGCCGGTGCTTCTTCGTTCGATGATTCCGTGACGAAGACCATGAAGCACTTTGTTGCTTGGTGCAACCAACTCGGTGGGATCAATGGTCGAAAAGTCCTTCTCGACTTTCGGAATGGTTCTCGAGGTGGAGCCTTGGGTGCAAGCACGCTCGAGGCAATCAAGGCCGCTTGCGAGGTCGACTTCATGCTGGTGGGATCGTCGTATCTTTTTGATGGCTCAGCCGAATCGACTCGGCTTGGCTGCAACTTGGTGTCAGTTCCGGCAACAACTTCACTCTGGCAGTCGCGAAACTCATGGGAAACCTACAGCGCCGTTCCAAATCCCTTTGATGTCACGAACATCACCGGCATTGCGCAAGCAACCGAGACCTTTGGTCAACAAGCCGTCAAGTCTGCCTGTGCTGTGACCGAGAATTCTGTCCCTGCATTCTCACAGCGAAGTCTTGGAGTTAAAGGACTGGCAACGTCAAAGAAGGGTTGGGCGTTCTCCAACTGCACCACAGACCTCGGGTATCTCGCCTACAGCGTGAAGCCGAAGATCCTTGACAGGGCAGCGCTTTCAATCAAGCACTCTGGGGCAAAGGTGCTGACGTGGAGTGGAAATCCTGAAGGGAACTTTGAGGCTCTGCTCTTGGCACTTCATCGCCATCATGTCCAGGTGAAATGGTTTGTTGGAGAATCAGTTCTTTCCACATCGTTCGCTCAGTGGAACTTCAGACATGGCGGTGTCGCCAACTCGGTCTATGCAGCCTCATCGGTGCTCCCGTTCACTGCCGATTCGTCACCAGCAGTTGCAGTCTTCAACCAGATTGCTCGGAGTGCTGGCCAAACAGCGATGGGAGAGCATGCCGCTGCCGCCTTTCTCCTTTGGGCAACTGCAGCCAACGAGTGCGGAGCGAACCTTACGAGGCAGTGTGTCGTCAGCGCACTCGGCCGGTCGAGCGCATACTCAGCAGGAGGCCTGATCGCCCCAACAAATCCAGCAAGCAATTTGCCGCCTAACTGCGGTGTGCTGCTCCACCTTCATGGCAAACAGTGGACGCAGGTGATCCCGAAGGTGCTAGGCAGCTTTCAATGCTCGCCAACCAATCGAGTAGCGAACACGTTATTTCTCACTTGGCTCAAGAGCACCACGGGCGCAACCCTCACTGATCGCCACCTTGGATCGAGTGCTGGGGACCTCATTGCGAAATGAGAACTAAAGGTGCTCAAGAATCCAACAGCTTTGGAAAACTCCGGATCAGTGAACCCCAATGGTGAGTGTCTGTTGACGAGTTGCACTTTGTGAGCGAGACTCGCAGAGCAGTGACTCAGACGAGAGGGCGAGCAATGGCGATTGAGCTGGCTAAGAACCTCCGTGTTGCCCGCCGTTCACTACTCCGGTCACTTCGTTCGTTCGCAACGGTGCTGCTTCCAGCCGCACTCGTGTTTGGCCTGATGACGCCTCAACCGGCGTCAGCTTCTGTCAGGACTCCATGGACCCAGATTCACCAGAGTGCCTCCTTACCAAAACTGCACGTCGGCATCGGCATTCCAAAATCATCCCCGAGGCAGTTGCGGTCGGCCAAACATGCACTTGGCCCACACTTCGTTGAACCAGTCACGCAGAACGATCTCATTTGGGTCGCCATTGGGTCACTTGATGAAGTTCAAATGGTGAATCAAGCAACAGGAGCGGTCTACGGCACGCCAATCCCGGTTGGCAATGACCCAGAATCTCTCTGCTACTGGCAACCTTCAGCGGGAACCACCGATACCAATCAAGACCCGATTGTCGTCGTCGGCAATAAGGCCGCAGATTCAGTCACCTTCGTCAACACCGTGACCAAGCAAACCAAAACCGTCTCGCTCGGCGGCAGTGGCACGAGTGTCACCTCAGTCGCCTGTTCCACCACCACGGACTTTGCAGTTGCTGTTGATCTCAACTCGACCAACCACGCGCGTTTCAACGTCATCAACGTTGCCACGCAAAGCGTGCTCACGACCAACCGCTTGGTGCCAACTCCGAGCACTGCTGGTGCAGTCACCCAGATTGCCTTCGACAGTGCTGGTCACTACGTCGTTGGCATTAGTCCCACCCAACACAAGATCTTTGCCATCTCCGACGTTGGCGGCACCAACCCCTTCACCTACGCCGCTTCTGACACCTTGTCGATCCCCTCGAGTCTCACCATGGTTGGAGTTTCAACCGATCCAACGGGGTCCTCGGGCAACAAGATGCTCGTGACTACGGCAAATACCTCTGGAACAAACGTTTGGGCGGGTGTGAGTGACCCACCGTCCACTTCCAGCCTCACCGCTGTGTCGTCGCTCACCAACGGAGTGCCGGGCAATGTGCTCCTCGGTGCTGGAGGACAGATGGCGTATGTGGCCATTCCAACTGCTGCTCGTGTTGACGCAGTAGACCTCGTCACGACTGCCAGACCGAATTACTCGGCCATTGCACCAGGGGTGACGACTGCTGGCGCGTTGGCGCTCGATTGGAACTCTTCAACGCTGTTCGTTGGCGACACGTCAACCGGCACGGGGACGATGAAGATCCTCGGTTCTGCCACTCAGACCGTGAATGCGATGGCTTCACTGGCCGGACCGGTGAGTGCGATCGCCACCCCTGCAGCGGTCACCATTACTTTCGATGTCTTTGCCCTCTCTCCAACGCTTGGGGCAGTGGCAGTCATGGATTCTTTGACGGGCAATGTGCTCGGATTCTTCTCTGATGCCCACAACCCCGAAGCAGCTGTTCCAAGTCCAGATGGCCGCCGTCTCTACGTGATTGATCAGACCGGTAGTGGCACCGGTGGCACGAGCCCGCAAGTCGAAGTCTTCAACACGAGTGCCATTGGCAACTCGGTCAACGGCCTCATTGCTACCTATCCCATCCTCCAATCTGGATCCACCCCCTACAGCTATTCGCTGAGCAACCTGCCAGTGCTAGGAGCGTCTGCAATCTCTCCTGATGGGGCGAGTCTGCTCATCTCCGACATAGCAAACAGTTGTGTGCTGACAATGGATATGAGCAGCACTGATGGTGTCGCGTGGCTCGGCAAAATTGTGTCGAAGGCTTTACTCAATGGCAGCACTCCCGAGACGGGGAAGTCCATCTCCGTTGCCCCCGATGGCAGCTTTGCTTATGTGGCTGATCAAGCAAGTGGCGGGGGCGGGATTTCCGTGCTCACCGTTGGGGCAACCTCGACATCTGGCTATGGCATCTCGGGAACCACTCCCGTGCAGTTCCAAACAGCCTCGTCGCTTTCTGGGGTTCTCAGTTCCGGCAGTTCAGTGACCCTCCACACGCCACTTGCTGTTAATGCAGCACCTGATGGTCGCTCGATCTTTGTACTTGACTCCTACGCAATTCAGCCAACACTGTTGAATCTTCCGCTCAACACTGATGGCTCTGTTGGATCGAGTTGGGCTACGCAGCTGTGGTCGTTTTTGGCTGGCACTCAACCAACCGGGTTCACGTTGTCCCCAGGTGCCGCAGTTGCTTACGTCACCGATTCGGCCACTAATGCCACCTACGCACTCAATCTCAGCTCAGCTGACTATTACTCAACCCCTTCAGCGACGACCGAAGGCAACCAAGTCGTTGCAACGCCCGATGGTCAATACTTCGCAACGGTTGACAATGTCACTGGCTCCTACACCGGCTCGGTGTCGACCTCAAGCGCATCTGATGGATCTCCTGTCGCGAGGAACTATCTCTTCCAGCAAATCTCAGCCTTGGCGGTGAGCCCCGTCTCGTCGAGCGTGAGCGATTCTTCAAGCGTGCTTCTTGATGGGCAGATCGGTTGGGGAGAATTGACCGCAAGCGGGAGCAATGCGTTGGAGAGCGCAGCAGCGTCAATGGTTGACACGGCATTGGGTGGACTTCCGAGCAACGCGACCGGGATGTCGGCTTCGGTCAACACCAATATTCGGTCCTACTCACTGGACTTATCAGCCATGGAGGTGCCAGCCGTTGGCCTACCGTTGTCGGTCTCGGCAACCTACGACTCGGCTTGGACTGAATATGGAGTGGACTCCTCGAGTGCACTTCCAAGTTTTGCCTATGGGTGGCGACTTTCGACTGGAATTACCTACAAGCAGACACCGTTCAATGCCAGCATGTTCCCGTGTCAGATCCAACTGACCCAGGAAAATGGTGCACTTGCGATCTTTAATCCTGTTGTTCGTGGGCCGTATGCAACAGCGTGTCCAGCGGTCACAACCGGATACGAGCCAGCCCCATGGGTGCAGGCATCACTCAGTTGGAAAACAAGCTGCCTCGGTACCGATAGTTGCCTTGACATCACAAGTGCGTTGACGGGTGAACACACCTGGATTGATGCCACCTTGTCAACACATCCCGTCATCAAGCGTTACGACCGCAACGGCAATACGGTGACTTATACCTATACGAGCGGTGCGCTGACCTCGATGCAGTCGATCCAAGGTGGGGTTGCGGTTCGTACCATCACGTTTACGACGCCGTCACCTGGAACTGGAAGATGTCCGTCGAGTTTCAATGGCACAAGTGTTGGCAAGTGCTTGGTTGCGACAAGCCCAGCAGGAAATACCTCGACCTTTGTGCTCGTTGGATCGTCAAGCTCTGGCTATGACCTAGTCGCCCTTGTTCGAGCACCAGCCAGTGGTGGCTCAGGCCCGACATCTACCTCAGCATTTGGCTACTCGAGCCACTTCTTGACCAATGTCTGGAGCCCAACCAACTGGGCAGCAACGGGGAACTCGGCCGTTGAATCCACCTCAATTACCTACAATTTCATCCACTGGCCGACAGCTATCACTGCTCCGCAGGTGACGAATGAAGGAACGTCGATGACCGATACCTATGCGGCCACGACCACGTTCTTCTATCCTTCCGTCGACCTCTACGGCGGCTCGTCGACGGTCGTCGTGGCAGACCCCATTGCCAACTGGAATGTGGCACATCCGACCGCGATGCTTCCGGGAGGCAACATCGTGCTTGATCGCTACACCGACTTTGCCCTCTCCAGTCGAGTCGATGGCTTTGGACCGGCTGAAGTCGTGAACCCCAATACCAAAGCAGCTGTCGTTGCCACGACGCTTCGAGATCCACTCACGCAGTTGCCCGATGAGACCATCAACCCGCTGGCCGACACGACGATCCTCGTGCCGAATGGGTCCGGTGGCACGACACCGGTGTTCAACTCTGGACTTACCTTCCTCATTCGAGATCTGTTCGGCAATGTGCTGTCGAGTTCCACTCCTGGCTCACAAGCAGAAACCTGGAACACAACAACGACGACGTATAACAAGTTCAACGAACCACTCGTGACTGTTGACCCGCTTGGGAACACCACGACGGACACCTACGACGCAAATGGGAACCTGCTGACCGAATCGTCCCCGGCAACTGAACCTTGGGTGTCGCAGTCCATCCGGTCCTTTGCTTATAACGCCAATGGCACGACCTGTGCGAGTTTGTCAGCCAATGGCCACGCGGCTGGGTATTCGCTCACGAGTTGCCCCTCATCGTCATCTCCGTATCTCACTCGCTATGGTTACAACGCAGCCGGTGACCAGACGAGCGTCATTGATCCCCTCGGTGATACTTCGACCTCGCTCATGAACGCCGATGGACAGCTCTGCGCGAGTCTCTCGCCTGATGGCTATGCGACCGGAGCACGTCTGCCCGGCTCGTGCCCGACCTCTGGTGCGAGTTATGAGTCGGTTGAGACCGGTTTCACCGTGTTCGGGTCACCGAGTGTGACAATTTCTCCGACCAATATCACCAATGCCTCGGGTGGGGTCACGACGACGAGTTGCTTCGATGCGGGCGGCGACACGATTGCGACGCTTCTGCCGATGGGTGGAACGGCAAGTTGTTCAACCATCACCTCGACCACGACCGCGCTCTACACGAGCTACCAGAGCTTCAACCAGATGGGCGAGTCGGTTGCGAGTATCTCGCCAACGAGCATCTCTGGCACCCAAGGTCCAACCAGCACGTCCTTCTTTGATCCAGCCGGGACCTCTGTTGCGAATGTTGCCCCAGGTGGCAATGTCAGCGGGGGGACGCCGTCGAACTACAAGTACACCTCGGTGCACGACAACCTAGGCAACACGACGCAAAGCCAAGACCCTTCAGGGTCAACCTCCACTCAATCAGCAACCTTTGACGCCGAAGGCAATCAACTCTCAAGCACGTCCCCGGTTCCAGCTGGACAATCACGTGGCGTTGAGGTTGACACAACGACCGATCCAGCGGGCAACGTCATTGCCACGAGTTCGTTGCCGAGCACTGGCACGACGCCCGTCGTTGATGCCAGCACCTATGACGCAGGTGGCAATGTGGTGACCACAGGCAGTTCCGCCGCCAACGCCGGTGGGACGCTCAAGCCGGGGACGGCTTCAACCGTGACGCCAAGTGGTGCGCAATGTTGGAGTTCAACGCTGCCAGTTTCAGGAACGCTTTCCTGTGCGACGCCGCCAACGGGAACGTCATCAGCTACGACCACCACCTACTACGACGCCGACGGCAACAAGGTGGCCGTGACTGGTCCTTCGGGAACCCCTTATCAGGCAACCGGTTCACCAACTGGGTGCAACCCTCTCGTGACGTCCACCTGTGCGGACACGACCTACTACTCCTACGACCAAGCCGACCGGCTGGTCTCGACCATTCGACCGGCCGACCCTTCAGGGGCAAGTCCAACGACGACCAATTATTACGACGGAAGTGGCAATGTGGTGGCGGTCACCGGACCATCGGGCAACCCCGGGACGTGCAATCCACTCACGACCGGCGGTTGCGCCGGGACGGTGTATTCAACGGTCGATGGTTCCAACCGGGTGACGCTTACGGCCTACACCGATGGCACACCACAGGTTGCAACCAGTTACAACGCCGATGGCACCAAGGCCAGCGTTGTTCAAGGAACTGGTGGCTCTGCCAACACTTCTTCCTACTCCTATGACCCGGTTGGGCGATTGCTTTCCGTGACGGCCGGTTCCGGCGCGGTCACGAGTTATGCCTATGACGGGGTTGGCCAGTTGGTGTGCCTCTCTTACCCAATCGCCACGGCGACCTGTGTGTCGAACACCGCAAGTGACTTGGGGCAAACGGGACTCCTCGTCCGTCACTACAACAACCTCGGCCAGATGGACAACATGTCTGACTGGTTGGGCAACACCCTCTACTTCACCTATGACGCCACGGGTTCGCTGTGTGGGACGTCCACCTCGTCAATGGCGTCGTGCACGGCTTCGCCAAGTGGCGTTGCAACCCTTCAGCGCTTCGACCAAGCCGGGCAACTGGCTGGTGCGACAACCGTCAATGGCACAACCCAGCTGTTTGACCTCACCTACACGAGAGACGCCAATGGTAATCTCGCAAGCTCAACGCCAACGGTTGGCACGACGACCCAGCCAGTTGACTCGTTCAACTACGACCAACAGACCCAAGTTGCAAGTGGCCCGAGCACGACCGGCTCGTCACCAACGCCCTACGCGTACACGCAAGACCATGGGATCACCCAGGCACCGGGCTTTGGAGCGGCGAAGTACTCAGCTTCTGGGCAGCTGTGTTGGACGAATGCGACCTCATCATCCAGTCCTTGCGGAACACCTCCATCAGGGGCAACGGCGTATGGCTACGACCCAAGTGGCGACCGGCTCTCAGGAGGAGCGACCAACACACTCGGTTGGCATCAAGAGTCTTCGCAGCTGTGTTACTCCGTTACGTCGGGTTCGGGAACCTGTGCTGCTCCACCAACTGGCGCCTCCACCTATTCCTACGACACGAGCGGTCGCAGAACGAGTGAAACGGTTGGCTCATGGACTGGCACCTTCACCTGGGACCAAGCACAAACAACGCTGCTGTCCGATGGCACTTCCCTCTTCCTCTACGGACCATCTGGGTCAGCACCAATTGAACAGATCACCGGTTCTGGAACGGGAGCCGTTGCAGATCTTTTGATTTCCGATCAGATTGGCAACACGAGAGGTCTCGTTCGGATCTCTGGATCAACACTCGTTGGCGTGCTCACCAACACGACCGACTACGACGCCTACGGCAATGCCATCAGGGCCCAAGGCCAAGCAGCAGAACCAGGTGGGGTCACCACCCAAGAAACTGCACTCAACACCAACTACGTCGACTCCACTCCCTTTGGCTATGGATCTGGCTACACCGACCCAAGTGGACTGGTCTATCTGGTCCACCGCTACTACGACCCAACAACGGGGCAGTTCGTGAGCCAAGATCCACTCGTTGACCAAACGGCAAGTCCGTATGGGTACGCGGGAGGGAATCCGGTTGGTGGTGTAGACCCATTGGGCCTGAATACCTTGGGATACTGTTTGTCTATCCAAATGGCACTTGTCGGAGTGAGCTTTGGTGGAGGAGCGTGTCTAAATCGGACAAGAGATGCTCCGGACCCACGGGATGATATTGGTCTCACTTGGACATTGAACCTTGCTGGAGGTCCAATTGTTGGATTAGGACCTCCAGGCGTTTCAGTTGGTATTGAGGTCAGTAACGCACATTACCTAACGGACCTTAAGGGATTTTTTTGGTTTGCGATGTATGCTTTCGGTTCTTTCCAAATGGTCGTCTTTTCAAACCTCGCACCTCCAGGAAAGAAACTCATCTATGGCGTGGCTTTCTCACTTGCCGTTGAGCCAGGGGGTGGAACTTATGGCGCAGCGGTTGGTACATCATTCACTGTTCTCACAAAATTCAACAGCCCTTTGGTTGCCAATCCGGCCCGTTGGTTGTGGGATGGACTGAACCACGCAAACCCACTTGACATCGTAGGTGGTGAAAAGGGCGCGCTTCGGACTGGGGCCACACATCTCAAAGACATTCATAAGTAGATGAGATCTGCCACCTATATTCATGAATTTTTCATCCCGATATTTGGTATTTATTTTTCAAATTGCTCTCATGAAAGGAGTTTAGATGTTTGCTAGGGTACCTTGGCTGAGTGCTCGACCTTTATTTTGGGGCTTTAAGGGTCGGATCGAACTATTATCGAATGTATTAATCCGAGACTATGCTTTTAATATCGCATCGACAGTTGGTTTGATTGTCATGAGCGGGATGCCCATAATTTACTTAGGAACGCAGTCACGTTCGTTGTTCGGAACTGCCGGTCTAATAATCGTTATTCCTCAACTACTATCCTTGTATATTCTGTCAATTGCGCTTTTGAGGCGAGGTGTATATATATCTGAAGATCTCATTTTGGTTCGCTGGACTTTTAGAAAGGAAATTCTATTGAGACAAGAATGTGTTGATCTGAAATGGGAGCCCTTAGGCATGAGACCAGCCGAAGTGGCAACACTCGTGAAGAACGGAGATTCAGTCACTATCTGTCCAATCAGACGGAATGCTACGGACTCTAAATTTCTCTTTGGAGGAGGCTCAGCCTATATGGCATTTGACCTGCTTGCTCAGGAGTTGGGTCTGAATGTTGCCAATTAGCCGCTGCTTCGGTAACTGGAGTTAGAGAGACGGCGACGAGATCAATCTTGATTGTCGTATAGAAGAGTTTCACACAACGTCCTGTCTAACCCCTGAGGCCGCCAGGCCTCGCCGTGGCTGATGGCGCGCCAGCGCCACTGAGACCACGGACAAGCGTTGAACATGGATCCAGAAAGATAATCCTCTGAAATTTGAGGTTTTCAGTCCAGTTGAGCCACTTGTCCAAAAAGCTCCCGTTCTGCGGCTCTCATATGAGGGCTGTTTTTTGCGAAAGGCGAGGGCGTGATGTATTTGCGTACTGAATGTTCAGCGTTGGGCCAAGCATGGATAGCAACAAGCGTCATTCTCGGGCTTAACCAAGGGGATCGAGTGGTGCATTCGGTTCCGGCCTTGGAGACCCGCTTTGGCTGCTTGCTCCTGCAAGAGGTGGACTCATGAGATCGTCATCTCAAAGAAGCCTCGGAAGTAGCTTGACGAATGTCCTGCCACAGCTGGTGACGCCAGATGAGGCAGCTGCGTATCTTGGTGTTAGTCCTTACACCGTTCGATCCCGTCTGAACTCTGGAGCTATCCCTGGTCGAAAGCATGGGGCTCGCTGGCTGATTCGAGTGATCGACCTCGTGGCATATGTGCAGCCCAACAACGGCCGAGAGGACTAATTGGGTGGTTCGACAACGGCGGCGAGAGCTACGGCAGCGGCGCGCTGGCGGTCAAGGGTTGCGTGGCTGTAGACGCGGAGCGTGAGCGAAGGATCTGCGTGACCAAGCATGTCTGCGGTATCTCGAGCACTGATTCCGGCCGCGAGTAGTTCAGTAGCAGCAAAGTGGCGAAGTGAATGCAGGTGGATTTCTTTTAGACCAATGGAATCAGCAACATTTCGGACGCGAGCACCAATCGAGCGGACATCCATGGGGCGAGACCCATCTGGCCATGACGAGAACACAAAAGCGTCCTCATGGAGGGTGATTCCGGCTTCGGCTGCTTGTGCGAGACAGCGCATGTGCCATCGCTCAAGCCAAGCAATGACGCCTGAAGTGAGTTGAATCCGTCGGATTCGACCGTTCTTGGTCGACTTGACCCCCACCTCTTTGCCGACTGCATAGGCAGATCGCTCAATGCGGAGGCAACCGTCGTCGACATCGCTCCACTTGATCGCCGCCAGTTCACCTCGCCGGCATCCAGTAACTGTTGCCATGAACACAAAGGCACCGAGATTTGGATTTTTTGCTTGGCACGCCTCAATGAGCAACTGGGCTTGTTCGGGTGTTGGTATCGCAATTTCCTTTGGTTCTGAACTCGGAAGTGTTGAGCGAACGGCGGGATTTCGCTCAATCCATCCCCACTTCACAGCTTGGTTGAGCGCAGCGGAAATAACCCGGTGAATATTGCGAACCGTGAGTGGACTGAGAGGGGCCTTGCCGTCATTTCGATCAAGGCCGACATAGAACGAGTCAAGGTTATGCACGCTAAGGCGTTCGATCGGTATTGCGCCGAGTGCCGGGTTGATTCGCTGATCAATGAGTGACTGATAGCCATGCAGGGTGGTTGGGGATCTGCCGCGTCCAGATTGGAAGCGCATCCATTCTTCGAGGAGCTTTGACAAGGTGACACTTGTCCCTGGGGCATCTCCTTCAATGGCGCCAATGATCGAGGCCGCCTTCTTTTCGGCTTCTCTTCGCCCTTGTGCCTCAAATGTGAGTGAACCCCGACGGCGCCGTCCGGTGGCTGGGTCAATTCCAAGCGAGTACTGCAGACGCCACGTGCCCGATCCAACCGGTCGCTCGACCAGACCTCCGCTACCCTGTCCACGGCGCCTCGTCACAAGTATTAGTATAGCAATTGGCACCAAAGTGGCACCAAAGAGGTAATGCTCCCGTAGCTCAGGGGATAGAGCATCGGTTTCCTAAACCGTGTGCGCAGGTTCGAATCCTGCCGGGGGCACTCGCAGGACGACGGCAGCGCGAAGTGACGGCGCAGCGCTAACGCCCAGCTCGGGGACCGATACCGCGCTGGGCAAGGCACTTGCGAAACCCATCTCGTCGCCCTCGACTGCCCTGACCCGTTCGCCCTCGCACAGTCCTCCGCAGCCCTCAGCAGAATTCCCGTGGAGACGTGGCCAGGGGTTGATCCTCGTGAGATGCACGGCATTGACCTGGTGCACTCCTCACTCCCAGCGATCAGCTTCCAACGCGTGGAGCACTACGTGCCACCGGTGTGGCCAGACGGCACGGTCCCGAAGCAGATGCATCTCGATTGCGTCGTGGAGGACCTCGACGAGGGTGAACGCCACGCACTGGACGTCGGAGCAACCAAGGCAGCGGTCCAGCCTGGCGAGACCTTCCTGGTGTTCCTCGATCCCGCAGGTCATCGCTTCTGTTTGATTCTGAGCGATGACTGACGGTCCGGTCGTTCGTTCCTAGAGTCAGCACGTCGCACCCTGTGCACCAGAGCACCCGAACTACGCTGCTGAGGTGCCCGAGCGATCGCTCCGTGGCCAGGAGATTCGGAGGAAGCCCATGCGGGTGCTCGTTACAGGGGGATCAGGGTTTCTCGGTCACCACGTCGTTCGCCACCTCCTCGAACGAGGCGACACGCCACTCGTCGCAGATTTGCTTCCGTTCCCCTTTGAGCCTCATGACGTCGAGCAGGTCACGGGAGACCTCAGGGATCAATCGACGATCGACGCCTGTTTCGCCACCGGCGTCGATGCGGTGGTGCACCTCGCAGCGATCACCTCGGTACTCAAGAGCATCAACGATCCCGAAGGGGTCTTCCAGTCCAACGTGGTGATGACGCACAACCTGCTCGAAGCATGCCGGAAGCACGACGTTGCTCGCTTCGTCTTCGCCTCGACCAATGCGGTCGTTGGCGATATTGGTTTCGAGACCATTACCGAGAACCTTCCCGTTCGACCCCTCACGCCCTACGGCGCCACGAAGGCAGCAGCGGAGA
>TBL_comb48_EPIDRAFT_1000956_pt1 | contig 22094 bp, 32 predicted proteins | sample TroBogEpilimnion_37_FD_10681 | JGI IMG/M metagenome (IMG submission 10681)
TATCAACGGCAGCAAGGTTGTTGGCCAGGTTGCTTGGGCAATCTCCGGCTACGGTGAAAAATCTCGGTGTGACACTAAAACCATCAATTGATCAAACAAAACAAACACCACAGATTGCCTCTCCTCAGCTCGACGTTTACAGTGATCTAGCAAGAGACCTTAACAAGAGCAAGGCATCGGTTGATCGAGATAACTGACAGATAACCATCTGGATGACCTTTTTTACAAGTATTGAGAGATATGGTTGAGTGGACGACCAGCAGACTGTAAATCTGCCGCCTCCGGGCACGACTGGTTCGAACCCAGCATCTCCCACCAATAACCCCGGGGCGGCACCATTTGGGCGTGATGCATGTGGGTTCGAATCCCACACAGTCCACCATTTAAGGGCTGGCCGGATTGCTATAAAGCTACGGTGACAGGCTGATCCCCTACAGTGTTCGACTCACTGCACGTCCACCAAGATACTATCCCAACGTTCAACCGGATGAACGCCAGTCTAATAAATGCACCTGTATCCCTCTCCGCTACGAACGGAGCGAAAGGTAACTGGAATCATGCAGGTTCAACTCCTGTCAGGTGCTCCAATTTTTTAATTATATTGCAAAAATCGTCATTGCTCCTATAGTATAAAAGTAGAACAAGGCTTTGGTAAAGCCTAGACGCAGGGGCGGTACCTGCTAGGAGCACCATCATTTAATGCGGGGTGGAGAAAAACAGGTGGTATACCACTGAATTGATAAATACCGTATGAAATACACAATTTATCAAATTACCAATTTAATCAATAAAAAGATTTATATAGGCAAACACCAAACCCAAAATATAAACGACAATTACTTTGGTAGCGGCATAGCTTTACTTAAAGCTATTGCTAAACATGGAAAAGAAAACTTTGTAAAAGAGATATTATTTGTTTTTGACACAGAAGAAGAAATGAATAATAAAGAAAAAGAGTTGATTACGGAAGAATTTGTTAAACGGAAAGATGTCTACAATCTCGGTGTCGGAGGCGAAGGCGGACCTCACTTCAAGGGTAGAAAACACACAGAAGAATCCCGGAAAAAAATGGGTAGACCTGGGAAACAAATATCCGCCGAAATGCGGAAGAAATTATCCGAATCAAACAGGCGTAGACTTGTTAGCGAAGAAACCAGAATAAAACTATCAATAAGAAGACATCTTGCCAATGGAAAAACTCTTGAAGAGGCAACAAAGTTGGCAGGAAACAGGAATAATAAACCTACAACTATTACTATTAGGTCTAAATCGCAAGCTATGAAAGATTATTATCAAAATCCGGATAATAGACGTAAAAAATCTGACCAAGTTCGGAAATTAGATAAACAATTTGATCTATTAGCGATTAAAAACGATTATGATTCTGGGTTGAAACCCAACCAAATAATGACCAAATACAATTTAACCAAAAATAGGTATGATCATATACGTGCCTATTACCTAAAAAACTAAAAAATTATTGCGGAGTAGACTGGAGGCGGATCCAGCATGGTCTCATAAGCCATTGACGCACGTTCGACCCGTGCCTCTCGCAACCAAAATCAGCAACAGGACCAACTCGGCAGTTGTATCGCGAGATATCGGTTGAAAACGAAGGGAGCATGCAATGAGTTACTTCAAGGCCAATCAATGGTATCGTATCCCCAACGGCGAAACGTTGGTTCTAAACACCAATTATTGGTGCGGTAGTAATCGATTCGTAATACGTGCATTGGTTCCGGTAACGCCGGTGATAGGTCCTGCAAGCGAGTTTGTACAAGGATACTCCGAAACCAAGTGCAGATCAATGATCTGCGGCAGTGGCATTGCTTGGGAAGATTCCAGCTTTTATGCCGTACAATTTGACGACGACGGCGTAGCTGTGGAGTTCCAGCTGAGATTTTGTTGATTTGCAGGTTTGGGAAGCAAACATTTAGGTTCAACTTGAACCGTTGCAACCATTTATCATAATACCATGATGCCCGATAGTTTAACAGGCAAGAATACCTGGCTTTGAACCAGGAGGTAGTGGGTTCGAGTCCTAGTCGCGGAGCCCTTGGAGTTTGAGATATCTTAGGCTCGAACTCGCATAAATAAAACATAAGAATAACTGTTAAGAGGACACGGACACTTATGTTTTATTTGATTTATAAAATTACAAACAAACTGGATGGTAAGATTTACATTGGTAGCCATAAGACTAAAAATATAGATGATAATTATATGGGGTCTGGAAAGTACTTAAATCACGCATATAAAAAGCATGGTCTTGAGAATTTTGTTAAAGAAATTTTATTTCTATATGACAATGCTAAAGACATGTATGCTAAAGAAGCAGAGATAGTTAATGAAGATTTTTTAGCAGAAACAAATACATATAACCTTAAAAAAGGTGGGTTTGGAGGATTTGATTATATAAACGATACCGGTAAAAATTTGTACGGTAAAAACGGGCAACCTGGATATGGTGGCGAGAATTTACATAAATCTATTACAGCTAAGAGGATGAAACAACAAGGACGATATTTGGAATATGTTAATAAAATTTCAAACCGACTTGTTGAGAAATATGCAAGTGGAGAATTAGTATCTAATTTTGCTAAAAATAATCCGATGCATGACCCGAAGTTAAAACAAAAACAAAAAGAAGCCTTACAGAAAATAAATCATCAACAAGGTGACAGGAATTCTCAGTACGGAACTTGCTGGGTAACACATAAAGATTTAGGTAATAAAAAAATTAAAAAAGAGATGTTAAATGAATACATATCTTTGGGTTATACTAAAGGTAGGGTATTAAACAATTTGGGCTGTTAGTGATAATGGGAGCACGGGGGCTTTGCAAGCCTTAGGTGGGAGTTCGATCCTCCCACGGTCCACCATATTTTTACCCGGATAGTTAAATGGTATAACGGAGGCTTGATAAGCCTTTATTACAAGTTCAATTCTTGTTCCGGGTACCAATTTGGGACGGTAACTCAGTTGGCTAGAGTATCGGTCTTTTAAACCGAGAGTCGCGGGTTCGAATCCCGCTCGTCCTACCAGTGTTTGTTGGCCTATGGTGAAATGGTATCACAACGGATTTTGATTCCGTCGTTCTTGGTTCGATCCCAAGTGGGCCTGCCATTGTTTAAGTTCAGTAGGAATAAATTCTTTTTCAATCCTTTCAAACGAGTTTGTGAAATCTTTACAGGTAGAGAATGATTTATTTGGCGAATACGGTGTGTTGCTAAGATTATATAACATCTTAAATTCAGTGTAATCGTCATTGAACTGCATATTATATTTATGGTAATGTAGCATAATGGTTGTGCACCTCCTTCATACGGAGCAAGGTGCTGGTTCAAATCCAACCACACTGACCATGATAACTATGCAATAACTGGTAGCTGGTTGAAAAGATGTGAATCTGTGCGCCTTTAATTAAGTTGTAGTAGCCGGTTGAGCAGCACTCATCTTTTTGATAAGCTCTTGTCCAAACTGTACAAATTTTTCCCATTGCGCCTTAACATCCTGCTGATCAGCTGGACCTGCAGCAGTTGCGTCTGGTGAAGCCTGTGTTTTAGCCGCTGCATCTTTTCCCGCAGGTAATTTGCCAGGTTCAACTGACACTTCACCACCTTTAGCAACGCTTTGTGCTGCACCAGTGGCAGCGCCATGGATACCTGCTTTAACAGCGCCTTTCTATGTTTCTCCACCTAATTTAGCATTAATTGTGTTGAGCAGACCTGTTCCAACTGCACTAGCGGCTGCTTTTGCTGGAATCGCGCCTAGCCCCATTGTTAATGCACCGGCAGCCATACCAACCGCATTACTCACGCCAGCGAGTATAAGAGTTTGGGTTGCAGGATGTTGTATGCCATATTTTATTTTAGCAAGTATAGATTGTTTGATTTCCGGAGTTTGAATTTTATTTGCAATGCTTGATATTTTCTGTTCAAACCCAGGAACTGGACCAGCATCAGGCTGAGGTAAACGCTCTGCAAAGTTTTGTTATACTGCCTGAGGTAATACTACGTCTTTAGCTGTCACATGATTAGGGTCATCTGCATTTTGCACGGCCGCTGACACAGCTTTTTCAACACTGGCTTTCAAATCGCCGTCAGCTTCAAGAAATTTACCTAATTCAGCTAGATATCTTTTATAAGGTCGCACAACATGATCCCGGAGGATCATGTTGTGTTCTAGTAAAATAGCATCAGATTTGGTTTCGATATCTATTAACCGCATATATTTTACACCTTATTCTCTTGGCACGTAGTAGCCTGGTGGATATCCTGGTGGATGGTAATAGCCTGGAGGTGCTACCTGCTGTTGTGCATAACCCGGTGGATACCCTGGCTGTTGTGTGGTCATCATACTTGCCTTCCAGTTCGATCATATCCTTTTGATCTAGCTAGTGCTATTGCGGCTTCACTGGGATTTTTGATATACCTGATTGCCCGCCCATTTTGTCGAACAGCAGCCAGTTTTATTCTCTCACTGGGATTTTTGATATATTGAATGTCATCTGCGGCATTCTCTGATGATGTTAAATGAGCAATTAACTCACTGTCGTTCATGCGATTTAATCTACGGATATGATCCCGCTGTTCAGAAACATTGGAGCTGTTTCTTGTAGCCTATTTTTGAGCAGATCTCTCTAGTATCCTGGCTGTTGTTGCTGAGCACCAAGTGCAGCTCCTATAGCAGAACCGATCAGAGCCCCCATAAATTGTGCGCCTCTGTTGTTGTGATGATGTACTGGAACAGGGCGGCCTGGTTCAATTATATAAATTGTACGTGCTTGTGCTGGATTAGCTAGTAATGCGGTCGCTACTGCTACACCAGCTGCAACTTTGCCAACATTGCTTTTCCAATCATGGCCGCCTTGCTTTTCTAATTCGGTTTTAAGGTCTTCTGCAGCCTGTGGACTTATTTCGGTGCTGACTTTTTGCAGCGATTGGTCTAGTTTGTTTGTTATTGCAGGAAGAGCCTTTTTACCAACTTCGGTGGCCTTTTTCATCCAGCCAACTGCTTTATCTTTTACTGTAGACAACAGATTTTCAGCTAAGACTCGGTCACCTTCTAGTATAGTCGTAAGGACTGCTAGGCTTTGTTGCTGTTCTTCTGTTACTGCTTTCCAGCTTTCTACAAGAGTTACGTATTTTCTAATTTCTGTGCCTGAGGTCATTATAGTGTTTCCTTATAGTTGTAAAACCATTTGAGTTATTTATTCTGTTTTACAGAATTATAAATATCAAATGCCATCACACATAAAATCTCGAAAATTACACAGAATAGATAAACGTCATATAAAAAATTTCAAGGATCATTTGCGTATTTTTGTGCACGAGCCTGATTGGTCTTGGTCATCAAGCGATGTTGATCCTCGTTACTTACCAAAAGGCATGCTTAAAGATAAAGGATTGTTTGCTACCAGTCCTCTGGTGCTACGTGTAATCCGTAGATAGGCAACCGGTTAAGCCAAAAAAACCGGAGGTTTGTGCAGACAAGTAGTGGAGCCAGTGCCATCAATTCTTGATAGAGCCAGAGTGTTGATGCTATTGCCTGTACGATGATTTTGATCGTGGTGTAATGGACCAACATGATCCGAGAGTAACCAACGAGGTCCATGTGGAATGTGATGCCTATCAAACGCAAAGGCTATAAAAACCAAGCAGGTTGCAAGGACCTACAAGGGGCGCACATAAAGTATGGAAACCAGTTGGCAAGGGTAGGGGTAGTGGTGGTCTAGGCTAACACACCGGCATAGCATTTGCGTTTGGAGCCGGAGATGCGGGTTCGAGTCCCGACGATCAGAGCAAAAAAGCCATTCATAAGAACAATGGTGTATGATTTCAAGAGGTAACAGACTGTCCCTATAGTTTAATTGGTCGAGAACACTAGACTCTCAATCTAGAAATGCGGGTTCAATCCCCGCTAGGGACACCAGCCCAAAGGTAAATAGACCGTGTATGACAGTGACTTATACGACGAAGGATACAAACAGGCCCTAATTGATGTAGCAAAGGTCATTGGGTCCAGTCCTATACCACATATCGATGATACACTAGAGAAACGAGATTTCTGGCGCCTTTTGCGTAAACTAAATGATTGTGATCAAAGTAAATTTGCTATTTTTTCCAGTGGTTATAGAGTAGCCGTAAAGGAGCTCAAATTGCGTGTCGAAAATCTTGCAAAAAACATCTAAATTTATTTTAAATTCAAAAAAAACCAAAATTACTGGTTGCAAACAGTTTGAAAACACTATATTGTATAAGTAATAAGTATGTTTAAACCAATTCTACCAATTGTTTAGAAAATGTTCCGGTGGCCGAGATAATTCAGTGGTATCTCTGCTCAAACATGGTAATCCGTTTCATTAACTCTTCTAATGTTATAGAAGATTTTGAATGTTTGTTTTGATTTGTTCGATGCGGAATGATTCGGCAATTTGCTGGATGTGCAAGTATTTTTGGATCAACACCATTTTTAAATCCATCAGAGACAGAATATAAGTGATCGCGAGAACAACCTTCTAAATTGTTTTTTCTGTTAGCTGCTGAATACCAACCATATTGCTTGATAAGTGCAGATGCATCCATAAACCAGTCTGCATAATCTGTTATACAGAAAGTGAACCTTGTTTGGTATCTATATAAACTTTTGTTATCTATAGTATCTGGATGTATAGTTTTAATAGTTTTTGAATACCATATTTTTCCGGTTATTTTGCACTTGCATAGATATACCCGGATGTATGGGCCAACTATTTGTGATTCAAAAAGTTTTTTGGCAATATATTCTAGATTTTTACTCTCGTGGTTTGGCCTAGTAGCACGTCCTTTTAAAGTTTCAGACCGTTTCTTTTTTGAAATTTCTGATTGAGGACCACGGTGTTTGTTATTGAATTTTGCCGAACAAGATTGGTTGCAAAATTTATTCATGTGTCGTTTGTACGGAATTGTCATATTACAATATAAACAAGTTTTGGGATTTTTGATATACAGCAACTCTTTTTCTACCATCTTTTGTTTTACAGAAGAAGTATTGATAGTTGGCTTATTTCGGTGTTTATATGAACATTCGAGACAACAAAACTTTGGATTAATCGTTGGTTTGCCACATGCAGCACATGGTTTTTCTTTTAGAGTAGATGATTTTCTATAAATATCATTAGACATTGTCTTTTTCCTTTTATATTATAAGACTGTGTTTAGAGATACAAGATGTTGACGCATCTTGTATCTCGTTTATTTAGTTAATATGATCCAGTGACCAGAGATAGTAATGGCCCCGGCTGCAACCCGGGAAATCGGGAAACCGACGCGGATGCAAGCGCCGCCTGGATCTCCAACAAAAAATTATCTCGTGACAGCCGACTAAAATATGTTAATATACAAATATAAAGTTTAGAATTAAATGGACCGGTAGCTCAGAGGCAGAGCAGCGGGCTTTGGGCAAATGAGTAAAGCTCACTACAGGTGCAAGTCCTGTATGCCAAACCTAATCCGCGTGTCGAGATTTCGAAATTCTCTCGGTCCTCCAATTTTTGGGCTGGTATCGGAGTGGGGCTACAGCCATAAACTTCCTTCCCCGTAAAAGGGAAGTGCCCGTGAAAAAATTACGTGTGCGGTTAGCGCCGGAGCCGAGTCTATGCTGGACAACACTACGAGCATAGACATTGCGAGTCACGCATCCCAAGAGTAAGTGTGTTTGAGGGATGACGCACGTTACACACACATGCCCGCGTAGCCCAACTGGTAGAGGTAATGGTTTTAGAAACCAGAGGTTGTCGGTTCGAATCCGACCGCGGGTACCAAAATTTGAATCCATAGTTTAACGGCAAGAACAGGTATCTCTAAAATACTGGGTTGGGAGTTCAAATCTCCCTGGATTCACCAACTAAATAAACTTGATGCGGGTATGATGTAATGGTAGCGTGTTGGTATAAATAGTACATGAAACAGATTTATCGCTATCTATATCAGATCACCAACCACATAAATGGCAAAATTTACGTCGGCGTGCATGTCATCGACGATATAAATGATGGCTACATGGGATCTGGTAAAATCCTAAATGCTGCTATACAAAAACACGGAATTGAAAACTTTACCAAGACCATACTAGAGTTTTTTGAAACTTCAAATGATATGTTTCAAAAAGAAGAAGAGATTGTCAACGAGGCATTCGTTCAACGATCTGATACGTATAACATCAAGATTGGAGGAAAAGGTGGATTTGATTATATCAACTCTACTGGTAAAAACAAGAGAGCTGGATATAAACATTCAGCCGTAACAAAAGAAAAAATCCGTAATGCTGTTCGTGGAAAAGCAACGCAGGAAGCTAGAGAAGCATCCAGACAGCGACTTCTAAAAACTCCAATGGCATCGCGCCCAGGTGTAAAGGATAAAATGAAGAAGTCACTGTCCTCCAGAAGGCTTTTGCCAGAGCACAAGGCAAAGATTTCTGAAACGTTGAAAAACAAGGTTTTGTCTGACGAGGAAAGGGCCTCTCGGCAGCAACGAATGAATTCTGCTAGGATGAAGAAGCCAAAAATCGTTTCAAATGAAACCAGAAATAAAATCTCCTCTGCAAATAAATCAGCATGGGATTCTGGTAAACGTTGCAAACCTGTCCGAGACTGGAAAGGTATCCAATGTGATATCGATGCAGGTATGAAAAAGCGAGATATACTGGCTAAATATGGCATAGATAGACATGTTTTTGATAATGGTCTAAAACGTGGATATATCATGAAGAATAGTGCGGGGTGGGGACAAGTGGCCTTGTCACCAGATTGCCAGTCTGGAGCCTAATCAGCACCGGGGTTTGATTCCCCCACCCCGCTCCAAATTTAAGAGGGTCAATCAATGAGCAGCGCTAATCAATTTTGTTATCATCTTGATATAGCATTACTACCTGACGTATCTGTATTAGAAAGACTTCAAATTACCTATACAAACTTAAGTACAGAGTATAGTAATTTGTTGGAACTTACAGCCGCAGATAGACCCAAAGCTCTTTTAAATGCGCTAGCATTAAAAAATATAACAATAGGATATCAAGAAGCATTTTATACTGCACCACATCTCAATACAAAAATACATATTGACGGAGCCAACAAACATAATAATGCCAAGATCAATTACATATATGGTGGCAAGGGTAGCCAAATGGCCTGGTATAAACCAATGAATCCTGATTTAAATGCGGCGGTGCATATTACACCTAAGGGTCATAGAGTAGCTAGCTGGAAACCCGATGAGTGCCAACTCTTATACCAATCCAAGCTTTCAAGCCCAAGCTTAGTTAATGTAGGTATTCCGCATAATGTTCTTAATACAAGTGACGAAGGAAGATGGTGCTTGTCATACTTGTTGCATGACGCATCTACTAACACGGTTTTACAATGGGAAGACGCTGTACAAAGATTGGAACCTTGGTTAACACAAAATTAAAAAAAACTGTTGACATACTGATATTTTGCATTATTATAAATGCATAGACGATGTGTTCATTGACAATAGAAACAATTGATAAAGTTTATTCGGGCGTAGGGGAACTGGTAGCGCAGCAGATTGTTAATCTGTTGGTTCCTGGTTCAAGTCCAGGGGCCGTAGCCATTTTTTTAAATTTGTTCCGATAACGGCGCAAATATAATTGATACCTTAATATTTCTTTGCCATGCGATAAGCTAAGTGAAGGCACATAACTACATAAATAAAGTCATGATACATATCTGTGCCAACTGCAATAAGCAATGCAAAAGTTTGCAATCACTTCGTAGTCACGAATGGAAATCGCACACTGATGCAGGATTGAAGCATACACCAATGTTAGGCAAAAACCAATCTTTAGAAACTAAAGAAAAGTGCAGGCAAGCTAATCTTGGACGAGCACCTGGAAACAAGGGTAAAAAATATCCAGGAAGGATTATGTCTGAATCTGCTAAACAACGTATATCAGATGGCATGAAGCGTGCGCATGCAGAGGGCAGAGCACACAATATCGGAATGTCTAGATGGAATAATCAACCTAGTTGGCCAGAAAAATGGTTCATGCAGGTAATTGAAAATGAGTTTGATGATAAAAATTATATCAAAGAATATCCTTTTCATAGATTTAGTTTAGATTTTGTTTGGTTACACACTAAACGAGTAGTCGAAATTGACGGTGATCAGCACGATAGATTTTTGGAACAAAAGCAGAGAGATATTGAAAAAGATAGATTACTAGTAGAAGAAGGATTTACCGTTTTACGAATACGATGGAAAGACATTTGTAATAACACAAAAGATTTTGTAAGAATTTTAAAAGAATTTATAGATATATAATCCTGAGTAGCTCAATTGGTAGAGCACCTGACTGTGGGACCTAAAAGGAAGTGTGGTGCAACTCCACAAGGTCCAAAAGTAATCAGGGGGTTGGGGGATCGTGCCCCTCCTCAGGAGCCAAAAATTTGCTGCGGCATATCCTAGCATGCGTGCTAGTTTGTGCCGACAGCATGGTAAGGTACTGTATCACACTAGAATAAGATCGACTGTGGCAGGCAGTATCAGATACACGGCGGGTTAGGGGGCCAGTGTATAGGATTTAGAGTTGACATACGCGATTACAAGATAGCTTATCAATAGAATAATACTTTACATCTCCATAGCGTGGCTAACTTAGCACAATACTGGCGTACGGGATATGGGTTAGCCAAGTTGTGTTACAATAACACTCATCTTTTTGAAATAAATATCTACATTAATAAAGTAGGAGATTTAAAATGGATAATCGGCAAGATTTTGTCAACACCTGGTTGGTCGAAATGCCAGAAGGTTTAGGGGTATTTGATACATATGATCAACTTGAATATGTTATTAATGATTATATAAAAAATGGTGCGAAACCTGAGCAAGTAAAACCAGATTTATGGAAAATTGCAGGTCAGCAAGTTATTTTATATTGGTATCAAAAAAATAATAAAATTATATTGGCAACTGAACTGGCTAAAAAACCACAAGCACTGGTAGTGAGTATAACTGGTAAATCTCCAGAGTTTCGCGGAAAACCGCCATATACAAGTGACCTCTATGCAGAAATCCTAGATGACAACCCTCAATCTTTACGTTTATATAGTGATACACAACTAAGTGATGATGGATTAAAATTATGGAAAACTATGATGCGTATGGGATATCATGTTTCTGTATACGATAACCAGAATCCAGCCCAAAGTTTTAAAACATTACAAACACCGGCAGAAATTGATAACTTTTTCAAGCATGATGATAGAAATTATCAACGATATCAATACGTCTTATCAAAAAAAGGTTTACCAGTATCAGAAACAAGAGGGTATTTCCATCTTAGACGTTACAGAGAATTGTCTGGATTATCTGTTTGAGTTCAACTATATGTCATGTTAGTAGTGAACACACAAAATCACTGTACCAACTGGCAAACGTCGACTCTATCTATATTGCATCCGTTTTGCCAATAGAGATCCTACAATGTTATCAACTGTTTGTAGATGATCGGCACGGTTGTACCCAGTTTGCAGCAACCTATGAAGACTGCTATAATACAAATGCATTGCAACTGTCAGTGTAGGCGATAGGACAGTTGTTGAAGGAATGGCAACAAGATCGCACGTATCTGCGTTAACCAACGGCAACAGTGTATCATTTGTGCCAGTAAGTGTGTAACATGCATACCCATATTGCGCCAGTATAGACAAAATATTTGTGTTGTTGCCATATTCAACTATTACTACCGGCTTATGGTCGGCAATTATACGCCGGGCTCCGGCTAGAACATGATAGTCATGAAGTTCGGCATCTATTTTTATAAAACCAATTTCAATTTCTCTAGCAACAAGGTCATCCAACGGAGCAACTGTAACAGTTCTGCTGTTGGTTTGTACCAGTGTTGTATTGTTGGGATCAAAGTGCAGTCCATTAAACCATAATGCAGGTTCACCGTTGGTATAGTTGTATTCGTAATAGGTCATTTCATTTGCATATTCTCCACAAGCACATTGCGTGTAGCTGCACTTTGACATATCAATGATAGACCATTTTAATGATTTAAATAATATTTTAGAGTTGAGAACACTGGACTTTCAATCCGGAAATGCGAGTTCGATCCTCGCTGGGGATACCAATAAATTTAAGTCCCTATAGATTACTGGCTAGATCGCTGCCCTTTCAAGGCGGAGGAGGGAGATCGATACTCCCTAGGGATACCAATAATGCACACGTAGCTCAATCAGGGGAGCACCGGATTGTCAATCCGGAGGTAGCGGGATCGAAACCCGTTGTGTGCGCCAGAGAAACGAGGTGAGGTACACCTAGGGTACCAAGCACCCTCGGGCAGGTACCCAGCGGCGGCAGGTGTCATGAGCTTGTGTGGTATAAAACCTGTTACCAATATGATTCAACCCTTAAATTGAGACAAGGCCACACCATTATATGGTATAGAGCAGTTGTAGTAGGGTAGGGATCCGGGTTAGCTTGTTCCTGGGAACAGAATACAAGCAACATTTTGGTCGTAATTTATCAAGACTATGCTAAATATATAAATACAGCACAAGGAGGCTATCATGCGTATTAAACAAATCGAAAATCAGTGGCAGTCTTGGCAGCCAGGAACTGATAATTCACTCGCAAACAATGACATTCCTCTGGCTGAAAGTGTTGACATTAGCCAACCTACAGATACTGTCAAGCGTTTGTATGAAACATCTGCAGACAGCTTTGGTCCAGCCATGAATATAACAGAGGCACTTGAATGGCTAAAAAGTTAAAAACAACTGTAGCCTCTGCACAACATGGTCAAGAGACACAAGACCCACCAGTAAATTTTAGAGATGGTCCAGACTGGAATCAGCAGAAAGCTGTTCTACAGAAATCAGGAATCTGGAGCAGACTTGAAAAGAAACTTGCCAAATGGCTGAAGCTAAAAGCTGAAAATCCAACACAACTGGTAGGCAATGATACTCCTTTTCTAAAATCTGGACGATTCGGTGATTTGTTTCATGCACATTTAACACAAGACGAAAGTCTTGTATATGCGTATGATCGTCGTTCAAACACTATCTTTCTGTTTGGCATATATTCACATGCAGACCTCGGAACAGGGCGGAAACCAAATTACAACAAACAAGACACTGTTGGAGCAAGACTAACTTCGCAACTTGCAAACATGAAACAGAATACAGCATAACACCGTTTATAGATAGATTTATAAAAACTGTTGACAAACAACGAAACTAATATATAATTGCATTAACAACAAGTTAAAGTAATACATGAAAATGATATGCCTGCGTAGACCAACCGGTAGAGTCAAGGGATTTAAAATCCCTGTGTTGAGAGTTCGAATCTCTCCGTAGGTACCAAATTCTTTTTGTTTTTTTCAAGTAAAAATGGTAAACACATTATAAATACAATCATGAAGACTATTATGATTGTAGGGTTTATCTATCAATGGACTAATAATCGCACAGGATTAAAATATATTGGCCGTCATGAAGGATCACCAAATGATGGTTATATTGGAAGTGGCACTAAATTTATTGAAGAATATAATAAACAGCCAAGCGACTTTACTAGAGAAATATTATGCGAAATAACAACATCTATTGATGACCTAATACGTAAAGAAGAAGAATTCTTATACAATATACCAGAAAATGAATTCTATTACGGTAATAATAGAAAATATTATAATCTAGTGCGAAATTCATCAGGATTTACATCAAAAGATAATCCCATGAATAATCCAGAAGTGGTTGCTAGAATGCTAGAAACCAAAATGACTCAAGGTACGCATAAAAATCCATGGCAAAGAACCATGGAAAAATATGGTTACGATACTGCTTGCAAACTGAACAAAGATCACATGGTCGGTAATAGCAACGGCTGTGGTAATAAAGGGAAATCGAAGAGCATTGAACATAAAAGGAAGATTGCAAAAAATCATAAAGGGGGAAGAGGCCCGTCTGTTGATCTTATAGAGACTATGAACATTTATCATCAATATGGTTTAATAGAGGGTGCAAAAATCCTAAATGTAAAATACAATACCTTTAAAGCTAGAGTGTTATTAGCTAAAAAAAATCTAAAAATATAGATTTTCTAGTCAATTGTATACATAATTAAAAAATGTTTACATATTTTATTTCATTTCGATTCCTTAAGCCGTAGCCACAAAATCTGCCGCAATTGCTTGCCGGTTCAAGTCCGGCAGCGGGCACCAAAGCTTCAATGGGAGATTAGTTCAAAAGCAGAACACCTGCTTTACACGCAGGCTACGGCGGAGCGTTACCGTCATCTCCTACCATTTCTACCAAAAATAGGCATTTGCCCATAAAACCCACGATAAATACCGTCGGGCATAGGTTTTATGAAAAGGCAAGCATGTTTTTAACCCAAAATCCCTACATAAGATTCCGTTCAAATCCTTATACCGATCCATTGATTGAAAATTGGCAACTGATACGTGACCAATATTTCCTAGCGTGTGAGGTAGAAGGTCAACGCGATTCACAAGGATGGTTAACAAACAATAGAGGAAACAAGGTAAACGGTGTAACGAGGAATTTTGGCGAGGTATTATACAGCGGCAAGATCAAAACAGTCAGCCTTATGCTGCGGAACTGCATAACTGATGCAAGAGAACGAGCTGCCATGAACATGCATGACAAGGAAGAAATGCGTTGGTACCCTATGCGATGCAACACAATGCCATGGCTTTTTGAATATACCAAGGCAAATCTTGATAACATATCCGGAGTAACATTCAATACAGCGCTGCCCGGAACCAAGCTAAACCATCACTGGGGATTGGATGAAAATTACATAAGAATACACCTATGTCTAGAACATGCAGGAGGCTGTGTTTTTAATATCGAAGGTTGGGAACATCAATGGGAAACCGGAGAGCTGTTTGGGTTTGATGACGCACATGTTTTACATGGCACGAAACACACAGGAACCGTACCAAGATCAATATTGATAGTGGATCTTCATAAAAATGCGATACGTTCATACTCAGAATCATGGCCTTGCAGGGGATACCGACCAGACAAAGAAAGCTGGAACACGATTTTGGAAGCGTGCAACAGCGTCAAGCAGGTGTGATTAACCGTCACTACCCCATAAATCGGCTATACCTTGTTGATTGTGATACGATATGCGCTGCTTAACGTGATCATTGTCATACCATTCTGAACGAAATTGTTCAGCAGCTTCCTGGGATTCAAATCCTAGGAGAGTTTGCACAGCGTTTGGTCCAATTCTATTATAGCTAACGGACCTGACCAAAGGATGTCCAGACATCCAATCTGAAATTGCATTGCCTATGTATTTTCCAGCAGGTACCGCATCCTCAAACCAGGCAGCAACAACCGGTTTGTGTATGGTGTATTTTAAGGTATACGTCATGGCACGGTTCTCTTTCTTTGCTGATGAAATTATAAGAAAAAAACAAATCTAGATACATATTATAACGCATCCGTAGGCCAATTGGTAGAGTCAATAGCTTGAGCAGGTAGTTAGTAAGGGTTCGAATCCCTTGGGACGCACCATAGCACTGCCTGTGTAGGCCAACTAGTAGAGTCGCCGTATTCAGCGTACGGATGTTGGTGGTTCGAATCCACTCACAGGCACCAGTTTTTAACTTGCTTTTTAGCTATGATATTGAATATATTATTGATGCCCGGGTAGCCCAATTGGCAGAGGTGACGGTCTCAAAAACCGTATGTTGTCGGTTCAAATCCGACCCCGGGTACCATAAATATCTGCAATGTTAGTATCTGAAATAATATTTGAAAAATTAACCAACGTTACATTTGATAACGCAATTTCTAAGATGGCTGCTGGTTTCAAATATGGACGCACATTAGGTGCAGATACCTGTTACGCATATGTGGGAGAATGGTTAAAAAACCATCCCAATGAAAGAGATTCAGCAATCATAAGATTGTGGGGTTTGCAGGCCACGCAATCAAGAGAAGAAATTATCGTGCACGGCGACGCTGTATTGCCCAACGGACAGGTAATAAGTGACATGCCAACCGACCGATATTTAAAAGGTCAAATGCAACTTGTTAAAGTTGTTCCATTTGAACAATTTGTAAAACTGCTGCCTGGTTAGTTAAATGGTATAACAATGGTTTCGTAAACCATCGTTTGGAGTTCGATTCTCCACCTAGGCACCATATTTTTATAGCAAGATTGTATATCATTCTTTTATAATTTATCTATATATGATAAGGTGATATATGATCTCAGGTATAACCCTTGCAGTAGTATTCTTAATATTACTTGCATTAATTTTTGATTTTACAAACGGTTTTCACGATGCGGCCAATAGTATTGCAACTGTAGTCGCAACAGGCGCCCTTACAACCAAACAAGCTGTAATTATGGCAGCAGTATGTAATTTTTTAGCCATGTTTGTTATGAATTTTGCCGTAGCAGCTACAATTGGCAAAGGAATAGTTTCACCATCTGCAGTTGACTTATATGTGATTTTTGGGGCATTAGCTGGTGCTATTTCATGGAACATTATTACATGGTATTTTGGTGTACCAACAAGCAGTAGCCATGCATTAATAGGCGGTCTTGTTGGAGCAGTTATAATTACCAACGGTTCAACATATTTGCAATGGGAAGGACTATCGCGTACGTTGATATTCATTGTTGCTAGTCCCTGCATTGGATTTGTACTCGGTGCAGTTTTGAATACCATCATGCGCAATTGTATGCCGCAATCTTCAGAAAAACAGAGAAGGTTTTTCAGATATGCGCAAGTAGCTAGTGCAGCTTTTTATAGTCTTGGACACGGAACTAACGATGCTCAAAAAACAGCTGGTATAATTTGGTTGGTATTAATATCATCAGGTATGGCAACAGCAACAAGTCCTATACCACATTGGACAGTTTTATGCAGTTTTGTTGCTATGGCCTTAGGAACTCTTGCAGGCGGGCAACGCATAGTTCAAACTTTGGGGTTCAAATTGACTAAACTTAACCAGCGCGACGGGTTCACAGCAGAGACAGGCGGTGGAATGATGCTGTTCTTAGCTTCTTATATCGGAATACCTGTGAGTACCACTCATACTATAACAGGATCAATATTAGGAGTAGGTGCTAGCCAGGCTGCTCCAAAAGTGAAATGGAAAAAAGCTCAAGAAATACTTGTCGCATGGATACTTACTATTCCTGCTGCTGCATTTTTAGGTGCTGCATTTGAATCAATATGCAGAGCCTTAATAGCCTAAAACTGTATCATAAAAGACGTTATGCTTGCTCTGGTATCGACTCAGTTTCCTAAACTGTTGAAATCGTAATTGGACACATGCAAGTTCGAATCTTGCTCAGAGCGTCAGTTTAAAAGTTGACAAATATTTGAATCTGTTGTACAAACAAAAATAAATCTTGGGAAATCGTTCAAAGGAAGGACAGCGGACTTTGAATCCGCGAATCTGGGTTTGAGTCCTAGTTTCCCAACCATTTTTGTAGATTCATTTCATTTGCTTTAATGTATATATAAAATAACCTAAAAAATTGCCCGGTAGTTTAACAGCAAAACCCTCGGCTCTGAACCGAGAGACTGGTGGGGCGGAACCATCCCGGGCAGCCAAATTTATTGCAATCTCATATAGTGCCTTTTATGGCTTATGGAAATTCTATACTAGCTGCCTGTGTAGATATCACAGGCAATTGTTCCTTGTAATAGTCGAAATTAGCTGTCCTATCCGGAAGGCCGTTCATACCAGGGTTGATCTTTTTTGTAACCGAACGTACGTCGTTCCAGTTACTTACATGAGGCCTAACTTTATTTTTCCAATACCATACTGCAATACTAGCTGCTACAGCGGGCTTCGCTGCCAGGGCAGGATTTTTAACCAAATCAATATTCAACACATTACTTAAATCTTGATAGTTATCTTTTCCAGTCAAATGAATAAATCCCCTGCCTTTGTAACGCTGGCCATCGCCGGGTGCAGTATTACCCAACGCTCTAGCTTTAGCAGGATTACCGTTTATGTCATATCTAAGAAAATAACGATTATTTCCTGTTTCCTCCATACGTTTAAATCCCATAGTTTCATGAGCCATTTGAGCCATAAAAGCAGCTAGTTCGTTTCCATCAATGCCATTAGATTTTGCATAGCGAAGTAGATATTTTTCAATGTTTGAATCACATGATTCAGCTGTGCACGCGCGCAATTCATCGTCGTTTTTTTCGTTATCTTTTGCCGCCGCACCAGCGGCTTTAGTAAAAAAAGCTGATCCTAATCCGAGTATTCCAGCTCGTCTGGAAATATCTTCATCTAACTCTTCGTTAAATAATTCATGTAGTTTCATAAGACTATTTAATCCAAAAAGGTCCTGTAGCTCAATGGACAGAGCACCGGTCTTCGGAACCGGGTTAGTGAGGGTTCGAGTCCTTCCAGGATCGCCATTCTTTTTCCTTTTGGAAATTATATTAAGTAATCAAAATTCTGCTAGACATATCAATTTTGTCGCGCTACATTAGTTTTACAAGCAACAGTGTTTGTTTTTATTCAACATCAACAATCAATAAAAGGATTTAGGTAAAAAATAGCAACTGACAATACTGATAACCAAAACAATGGTCCACGTTCGCTGCTTCAGCAGGTCGAAGCAGACCTTAAAAAGGCTGCAACTGAAAGTGTTAAGGGCAAGCTTAAGGATCTGCTCAAGAAGAAGATGGAAGCCGAAAAGGCAGTGCGTCTGATTGATCTTGAAATCAGCAAGGTTCTTGAAGACCACGAAAACGGTGTGTAAGAGCACCATCTATGAACCACATGGATTTTGCTACGTATAATTTTGAACCGTTGTGTTGTGAGTGTGATGCTTGCAATACAACGCATCAATTTAATAGGACAATTAATGTGGAAAATATAATCAAACAATCTAATCTTTCGTCTTCAACCAATTTTGTCCCTGAGCCTCATAAATCTTTTGTACGTATCGTTAAAGACGACAACGGATCCTGTGTTTTAGAACGATTTCATGCGTTAGCTGATGGTACACATAAAATTGAGAGAACCATTGCCAATAGATTCAAAATTTACTGCTGAAAATAAAAGCAAAAATTATCTAGATCGAAATCGATATGTTACATATGTTCAAATCAAAGATTTCAATCAACTTCCCTGATTTTTCATTAACACGCCTCATTTTTCGTTTGATAGCCACGGGGTCACAACTGGATGGCGTTTGGATGTCAAACAACGATGGTATGCGAATACACCCGGTAAGCTGGTAGTATTTCTAATACACGAGCCAACTGCCAAACATGGTGGTATCAAAATTCGAATTGACAAAAATTCGCTAGGTAAGCGAATTGAAACTGTAGAAGATGTTGCAGAGCTGTTTGCTGGTGCATTCGATCTAGTGCATGCTAGCACAGTTGTTCAAATGCCAAAAGCACTTGGCTCATATACCGACGAAGAGCTATTAGCCGAAGTGTCACGTCGTGCGCGGGCTCGGCTTGGAGATTATCGTGGTCCAAAGAAACTACGCACCATAGATGAAGCGGTTGACATTGACAACGTTATTGAATTTACCAAAGTTCGAGAAGTAAAGTATGATCAAGAAAAACTGCAAAGTATTCTTGTAGCATAATTTAAAGCTTGACAAAAGATCGTTTATAACGTATACTAGTAAAATAAATGGACGGGTGGCAGAGAATTTATGCGCCAGCCTGCAAAGTTGGAATATGCCGGTGAGAGTCCGAGCCCCGTCCTCCATATTTAGAAGGCATAAAAATGTCTACATCTTCGATTATAGAACTATTAATGCTACTTCAACTTAAACATTTGTTGATTGATCGGTGCTGGCAACCCGCCTATGAATGGCAAAATAAAGGCACTTATGGACATTTTGGAGGCGTAAGACATGCTGCAAAAAACGCAACAGGCACTGCACTATGCTTTTTACCGTTTACTTCATTTTTTTGGGTATTGGTTGTTTTTATTCTAGATTTTACAATACATTATCACATTGACTGGGCTAAAATGAATATCAATCGCATTAAAGGTTGGGGTCCTCTTACGCATCCTGAATTTTGGTGGTTAACCGGTGCAGACCAGTTTTTACACCAGATGACATATTTGCTTCTTGTGCTAATGCTTTCATAATTTTTGTACTTGACACTTAACGTTAATCTTTTAGTATAGAGATACATCTAGAGAAAGGATACAACATGCCGCCGCAAAAAGCACGTCATCTTACAAAAGCGGAAATTGCAGCCAATCGTGCAAAAAAGAAAATGCAATCTAAGTTTAATAGACGTCTTATGCGTGCCCAAGTTAACAGTGAAATTGCTAAGGTGTGGCCATACAAAGTTACATTAACAAACTATCTTTCTATTGATAAGTTTGAAATGCGCAAATGGTTTATAGAACAGCAAATGCGAACATATGATCCTAAACTTGATAATCGTGAACACGCACATGTTATGTGGTCAGATGATTGGAAAGAATTTAGATTTGCCAGAGAGGATCATTGTTTTCTTTTCAAAATGCGTTTCGCTTGACACAAATGAATTAATTCAGTATAAATACAATAGATAAATAAGTTTAACAGTTACTAAGCAGGTGTGGTATAGGAGATGTGCCTTAGCCTTCCAAGCTAAAGAGGACCGGAGCGTTGCCGGCCACCTGCTCCAAATTTTCAATTAGTGCATGATCACACGAATAGGTGGCAGATACAATATGGTATCAATCATGCACTAATTCAAAATTTGCTCCTGTACTGGCACCGGCTTCTACCCGGTAAGCGCATAATTGGACGATGCGGGTTCGACTCCTGCCAGGAGCGCCAAAACTAAATACATTTATGAAAATTAGAGAGCTACTTTTTGACATAAATGAATGGCAAACAATTGCCAGTGCTACAGATTCAAAAGGCCACGTTAGTCGTGCAAAGTCAGATGAAATTGCAGATCCAAACGGCTGGTTTGCCAAAAATAAAAAAAATATCAAAGGTCCTAAATTTAAGCCAGCTGGTAAGGACAAATAGTAAATTATCCTTTGCAATGTATAGAAAATGAATGCATTATTTTCAGTTGACAAATTAAAATGAATTGCTATAATATCAACATTATAAGGAAGGGTGACCGAGAGGCCTATGGTAGCGGTTTGCTAAACCGCCGGGCATCGTAAAGGTGTCCCGAGGGTTCGAATCCCTCCCCTTCCGCCATTAAATGAGCAAAACGAGAAACAATTAAAAACTTTACGTTCTAAACAAAAGGAAGGTAGGGCCGATGGTGAGGCAAACGGTCTTGAAAACCGTCCCAACCCCTAAACAAGGTTGATAGTTCGATTCTATTACCTTCCGCCACTTAATGGAGTTTTAATGCCAAAATTAATCTATCACATCGATGCTATTGCCCGCAAGAAAAATCGCGATGTTCTGTTACTAGCTTTCCATAACGGAATAACATGGGATTCAGCTTACCTGTACGGCTCTGCTGATTATCAATCACCCGATCATCCTAGACAAAAAATTATCAAATGGTTAGAAGAAAATGAAATAGGTTGGGAAGAATGTGCTGATATAGCCAATGAGACTGGTTGGCAAGCGTATAGAGACCAAATCTATATAGATGTACCTTTTGATACTGACAATGAAAACTATAAAAAGCTTATCAATTATATAGAAGATTCAGGTAGGAATGTAAAAGCAGAATTTCCAAATACCTATTTCTATTTTTTAACTTTAAGCGAAGCTATGAAAAACGCTCACCACGATGAGCCAGGTTTTTGGGACAAACGGGCTGAAACTTTTTAAATATATCGGAACATCAACTAGACAGGAGTCTAGCATCGCCTGGAAAGCGATTGGTACCGGCTAAAACCCGGTATTTGGATCAAGACCAAGGTGTTCCGCCATTTACATCATCAAAGAAGAACAAGGATGGTTTAGCCAAACGGCTTTGGCCGCTGTTTCGAAAGCAGATGATGCCCGTTAGAAGCGGGCATGGGGATCGACACCTCAGCCATCCGCCAATGTCATTCAAGTGAACTACCGCGCAGCAAGCTGTCGCGGCTTCCTGGTCCGATTGACCAGTAG
>TBL_comb48_EPIDRAFT_1000957_pt1 | contig 22071 bp, 11 predicted proteins | sample TroBogEpilimnion_37_FD_10681 | JGI IMG/M metagenome (IMG submission 10681)
CAGGTGCTACCAATTATAATTATTTACTTTCTACAAATTCAATTGGCTATTTTTTTTATAGATTAACTGTGGCAAATGGAACTTCTATCAATATTAGTGATTGTAGAGTAGTTTCTGATACTATATTTTATACCAGAAATGGTTCACCAATTTCTAGTCTTAATAAGAGCTTTAATGTATGCACAGGCGATACAATTACTCAGAATGGTAATAATACTTATAGTTATCAATGGAGTGGTCCTTCTGGCTATACAAGTAATCAGTCGACTATTACTTTAAAAAATATTACCGTTTTGGAAGACGGAAAATATGTGGCCACTATCTCTAACACTGTCGGTTGTAGTATCACAGATTCCTTTTATCTTCATGTAACTAGAAAACCTGTTGCATGGACTATTCCAGAAACAAATGTATGTTTGGGTGATACTATTAATCTTAAGGGTGGGGGGGGAGGAACCTATTCATGGACTCCTACAACGTACATACTCAATCCGAATGATTCTCTTACAAAAGCTTATCCAAAGGATACTACTATATATACCTTATTAGCACAAATTGGGGCTTGTTCTGATACGCAGTCTGTTCGTATCAATGTATTAACAAAGCCAACTTCCAACCTTATTAAAAGTTTTAATGTATGTACCGGCGATACAATAGTTGAAAAAGGTAATTCAACTTTGTTTTATCTATGGACTGGTCCTGCTGCTTTTAGCAGTACTTTATCTACCATTACTATCACCAACATTACTTTAAATGAAGCAGGGAATTATATAGCTAAAATCTCTAATGATGCTGGTTGTAGTATTTCAGACTCTTTTTATGTACAAGTAAACAAAAAACCAATTGCATGGGCAATTGCAGATACTGGTATTTGTTTGGGCGATACAATCTTACTAAAAGGCGGTGGGGGAGTTACCTACTCTTGGAATCCTACAACTTATTTACTTTCTTCAAATGATTCTGTCACAAAGGCTTATCCTTCAAATACAGCTACTTACATATTAAGTGCCAAAAATGCTAATTGTTCAGATACCCAAAGTGTTCGTATAGAAGTATGGCAAAAACCCACTGCCTATATTGCTCCTGTACTGCCTCTTTTTAGTGGACAATCTACTAGTCTGAATGGACAAGTAGCTGGTACCGATATTAGTTATAATTGGAGTCCATTTCAATATATAACCAACCAAAATTCACTATCACAAACAGTATCTCCTGATTCAAGTACTACATTTTATTTAACAGTAAGAAGTATACATGACTGTGGAATTGCAATAGATAGTGTATTGGTACAAGTTTTAAAACCAATGCAAACGCTATTGATACCTAATTCCTTTAGCCCAAATGGAGATGGTAATCATGATACTTGGATAATTGGTAATATAGCTTCTTATAAAAAAGCTGAAGTAAAAATATTTAATCGTAATGGAAATATTATATACTTCTCACCAAATGGTTTTACCTTTTGGGACGGTACTGTTAATGGAACCCCTGTTCCAATTGGTACATATTATTACCTGATAGATTTACACGTAAATCAACCCGTTATATCAGGTTGGCTGTTGGTGTTAAGGTAAAATGTAGATATTACAAAGTGATAGTTATTGAAACCTTTAAATGCTGGTTTTTAAATGTTTCAATAACTATTAAAAATAGCCCATAAAATATACCTTCTTTATCCATTTATTTATTTTCGATAGCCATAACGGAGCCTTCGGTTCCTGTAATAAGGAAATCGATAGCCATAGTTTAACGATCGATTTCCAAGACTAGGTCATTGATTGTAATAGCCTACTTTCTGATCTGAAAATTCGATAGTTGAATAGAACCCTTCAATCCAATTAATGCAACTACTGAAAAAAGGGTCTCTTTAAAATACCCTACCATACAAAACAGGTTTGAGGTTTTATTTTTCTATCTTAATAAGGTAATCATAGAAAGTAACTTCCGTAGGAATCTCTAATTTCTTACGGAGTCTGTACCTACTAACTTCTACTCCTCTTACAGAAATATTCAATAATTGTGCTATTTCTTTGGTACTAAGGTTCATTCTTAAATAGGCACTTAGTTTAAGTTCACTAGGTGAAATATTGGGGTGCTTTTCCTTAAGTGCAACGCTAAAGTCGCTATGTACATTATCAAAATGTTGAGAGAATTGTTCCCAATCTTTATCAATTCTATCATCATCACTAAGTATTTTAATCATCTTTTTAAGTTCTGCTGCTGTTTTTGGATTATCAGTACCTTTCATGATAGAATTCAAATCTGCTTTAATTTTAGTCAGAAGTTCTCCTTTCTGTACTAAGTGCATTGCTGAAGTTGCAAGTTCTGCGTTTTTGAAATTGATGTCTGATAGTAGCTTCTCATTTTTTAATGCAATAAGTTCATTCTCTGCTTTATCAATTTCAAGTTGATAATAGTATTGCATTTTTTTTTGTTCCTCATCATGTTTTTGCTCTTGTTCTTTAAACTTTATACTCTGATAACGATATAAATAGAAAATTAAAAAACAAAAGAGTATAAAGTAAAAAAGTAACATTATTGCTGATCTATACCAAGGGGGTAGTATTTCAAAACTGTAAATTACAGGAGATGATTCAAAGCCTAAATTATTACGAGCAACAACCTCAAATGAATACTTGCCAGCAGGGAGATTGTTAAATTCTTTTTCTGTTTTTCCCGACCATTCAGACCATTCATTATAGATACCCTTTAGTCGATATTTGTATTCTATATTACTTTGCAGTCCAAATATTGAAGCTGAATATTCGAATTGAATAGTATTCCATTTACTGGTAATTGAAGGTATATTGCTTTTACTTTGAATTGGTATGTCATTAATGTTTTTGTAGTATCCTCCAAATAATAGGCTGTCATAACTGCCAATTATTCTAACATTTCTTATTTGAATGTCTACTTTTGGGGCATTTTTCCGATAATTTTCATAATTAATATGATAAAATCCATTTTCTCCACCAATAAAAATGTTGTTGCTATTAAAAGGATAAACAAATTCAAAACCACTTAAAAGTTTATTGTTGAGTTCTGGAAAATAAATTACTGATGTTTTATTATTTGAATAATCAATTACTCCAAGGTTTTTTTCGTGAAAAAACCAAATATTCCCATCAGCATCTTCCTGCAAATAACGTACGCTTTGTTGACCTAGAATTTTCTTGAATTGTTCTGATGGTTCAAATAAATTCTTTTGTTCATTGTAGGTGTATATTCCATTTTCTGTTGCAGCTAATATTTGATTTTTAATTTTAAAAATGTGGTTATTTAAGGAGGAAGGGAGTCCGCTGTTTACTGCAAATAATTGTGTTTTATACTCTCCGGTTTCGTTTTTAGTTAGTTTATATACGCCATGATATGGGTGTGATACCCAGATGTTTTGACTATTGTCTACTGCAATGAACCTTGAAGATTCATTAAAGTTGGGTATATTATTATCAATAATGAAACTATTGTCTTTTAAATCCATCAATGCAATCCCTTTATAATTACCCCCTACAAATTTTGTATTAAGCGAATTGTTTGAAAGCGGAATGAAATTCCAGAAACCAAAATCACCAGAAGGTATTTGGTTTGCATTATTGGAGTTAACTACAAAACATCCTTCGTGATGCGCTAAAAGTAATTTGTTGTTTGCAATAGCTAGTTTCCAATTTTGTCCTATTGTGTTGGAGACTAATGAAAAAGTTCCTTTACTAAAGCTGAGATCTTTAATATTTTGAATTGGTGCAGAATATAAGCCTGATGACGTTCCAGTATACAAATTGTTATTGAAAATCATCGCTGTATATCCAGATCCTTCCTGGTCTATAGGGGCAATATGTTTTATGGAACTGTTGTATTCTACTAAATCAATACCGTTATCCAGACCCAACCAGATATTGCTATTACGGTCAACCATTATACTAAGAATATTATTGTTCTGAAGCCCTTCTTTTCTGGAAAAGTGTTGAACCAACAGCCCTTTTTTATCGATAATAAATACACCTCCGTTGTTTGTGGCTAAAGCAAATGTTTCCGAATTAATTGATGTTGCAGCATAAATTCTATTAGTACTTATCTGGGTTATTGTTGGAAGATTGGGTTTTGATATAATATTATTAAATAGCAGTAATATACCATGTTTAAGTGTTGTGATCCATAAAGAATCATTTTTAAGTGGTAAAATAGCTGTAACTGGATCATTTATTGGTAATGAATTAAAATTACTAGCGGATTTCCATTTGTCTTTTTCAAAATAAAATAAGCCATTTCTATTGTCTTGTGCAAACAATTTACCGTTTACAGTTCCTAAAAAATACCATTCAGAGGCGGCATTATAAACAGATGCTTTAGCATTACCCTGTATTTTAAATATTTTAGTATTTGTTCTAAAAAATATACAGTTTTCATGTATTACTATGTCCCAGATGTCTCCGAATGAACGGTCTTTTTCTGGAATTAGATTTAGCAGAGAGGTAAATTCTAATTGGCCATTTGAGGTAGGGGAAAAATAACCTATTTCATCTTGTCCTCCAGCAAAAATTTTACCATCATTCCCAATCTCTATAGATCTAAGGATCGTTTTATTGGGTAATGAGTGCAGTTTCCAATATTTTCCATCAAAAGAGAGTAACCCTTCATTATTGGCTGAATAAATAATACCATTTTTGTCTTGTTTAATATCCCAGTTCTGAAGACCAGCATTATAATTTTTTTTATAGTAGTTAATTACTTCAGGTAAACCTATTGTGTTCTGACAATAAACATACACTGGTAGAAGTAAGAAAGCAAGTATTCGGTAGAACATATAAATGTACTTTAGGATGCAAAGGTAATAATTAATTTGAAGTATTCGTGTAGTAGTGTTTTTATATCTAATATACAAGTAATTTATTAGTGGATGTAGTATTGAAGTATGTCTTTATTTGTAATATGAAGTAGTCGGAAATATTTTTGCTTTTTGGAAACTGATCTGTGTTTTCTAACGATTTTGACAAATGCCTACAGATTTTTGGTAACACAAATGCATTTGTTATTAAAAACAAACTAAAAGTAAAAAGAAATGAAAAAACTTTTCTTGCTTGCCTTTCTCGCTCTATTTATGATTAGAGCAACTGCACAGCCTTCTTCAGCTGCTGCTCCTCCTACTGCCGATGCTGGTACAGTACTTTCTTTATTGGGAAGTCATTACAGCAATGCTTCGAATGCATCTGGTACCGGAATTTGGTTTCCCAATTGGGGACAACAAACTCAGGTGGCATATTCTAACATTGGTGGTTCTGATACTACCATTAGGTATTCAAATCTAAACTATCAGGGTGTACAATTTAACGGAGCTGTAAATGCTAGTGGAATGGATTCTATCCATTTTGACATTTGGAGTTCTAATTGTTCTGTGGTTAACTTTCATCTTATTTGGGGTAGTGAAAGTGGCCCTAATGTAAACTTGAACTCAGGTAGCTGGACAAGTGTAACACTTGCACTTAATTCGACAAATTTTCCTAATGCAAACTTTGCTAACATTATTCAATTTAAGTTTACTGGTGTTACCCCAACTAGCGGTTCTACAATTTATTTAGAAAATGTTTATTTCCGTCAAGCTGCTGGTAAACCAGTTATCACTGGTTTTTCACTTCCTTCACAAACTGCTGGTACTACTTATACCATTACAGATCCTACTAGTACTAGTACGGGTGCTTTTACCTATACTAGTTCAAATACTGCTGTAGCTACTGTAAGTGGAAACACCTTAACATATGTAGCGGGTGGTACTTGTACTATCACGGCAAATCAAGCTGCTTCGGGTAGCTATCAATCCGGTACTGCTACAGCAACTTTAGTAGTTGCTTTTCCTTCACCATCTTCTGCAGCAACTCCCCCTACTGCTGATGCGGCTAATGTGATTTCTGTTTTTGGTAGTCATTACACTCAAAACTCTTTTGCTGCAGGTACAGCTGTATGGCATCAAGGTTGGGGTGATGCAACTAATGTAAATTATATGAAAATCGGTAGTGATACCACAATGAAAAGCACCAACTTCAATTACCAGGGTGTTCAGTTCTCTACTGCTTTGAATGTGGCTTCTATGGATTCATTACACTTAGATATCTGGTCTCCAAATGTTGGTAAAATATATGTAGATTTAATCGGAGGTGGTGAGTCAGATCATGGATATGTTCTTCCTCTTGGCCTTGCTGCAGGTTGGAACAGTTTAAATATCCCATTATCGAATTATACTCCTACAGTTAATTTATCTTCTTTACTACAGTTTAAGTTTGATATTACTCCAAACGGTTCTCCTTACATCAATAGTGGTGGAGTAGTGTATTACGAGAATATCTATTTCTTTAAAGCTGCTGGTAAACCAACTATCACTGGATTTACAATTCCTTCACAGACATATACTGGTTCAAACTCTACTTACACTATTACTAATCCAACCAGTAATAGCAATGGAACTTTCAGTTATTCCAGTAGTAATACATCTGTAGCTACAGTTTCTGGAAACACTATCACTATTTTATCTGCTGGTACTTCAATAATTACTGCTACTCAAGCTGCCGATATAACAGATGGCTATGCTGCTGGTACTGCATCTACTACATTAACTGTTGGATATGCTACTCCAACTACTGCAGCTGCTGCTCCTACTATATCAGCTCCATATGTATTTTCACTTTTTGGAGATACTTACACAAACCTAGCTAGCATTAACTGGTTTCCAAACTGGGGACAATCTACTACCTATACAGCTACAACTGTTGCAGGGGTTAGTACTATAAAATATGACAATTTGAACTATGAGGGTATAAATTTACCTTCAGATCAAAACGTGTCTAATTTTGATTCAATTCGATTCAATGTTTGGTCTCCAAACTGTACTTCTCTAAAGTTAGGGTTGATTCAAACTACTGGTGGAACTGTTCAACAATTTGTAACTGTAACATTAACTAAGAACACTTGGAACACTATCAGTATCCCGGTTACTTCATTTAGTCCAGTGAATTTGGCTAAATTAAACCAGATTTCATTTACTACAGTTACCCCTGGTTCTGGTGCTGTTATTTATTTAGAGAACATCTATTTTATGAATGTTGTTGGAAAACCTACTATTAGCGGGTTCTCAATTCCAGATCAAGTAGTAGGTGCTTCTCCATACACTATTACTGATCCATCTTCAAATAGTACTGGTGCATTTACCTATACTAGTAGTAATACTGCTGTAGCTACAGTAAGCGGTCATACATTAACAATTGTAGGTGCTGGTACTTCTACCATTACTGCGAATGAAGCTGCTGATAGTAATTATCTTGCAGGAACAGCTACAGCTGTTGTTACGGTAGACTACGCAGGACCAACAACTGCTGCTGCTACTCCTACTAATAGTTCTGCTGATGTTATTTCACTTTATGGTGATACTTACACTAATGTTACAGGTACATCATGGAATCCTAATTGGGGTCAACCAGTAGCTGTAGTTACTAGCTTCCCTACGATTGGGTCTAAATCTACGCTTAAGTATGCAAGTTTAAGTTATGAGGGTGTTCAATTTGCTTCTACAATTGATGCGTCTTTAATGGATACTTTACACTTCGATCTTTGGACTCCTAATTGTACAAACTTTAGTTTTTACATTATTAATACAGCAACTGGTGCAAATCAGAATGTTACAGTTACACCTACCTCAGGTGGATGGAATAGCATCAATTTACCAATGTCAAGTTTCTCTATAGAGGCAAATCATGTGGATCAATTTAAAATTGTTGCAAATACACCAACTTCAGGTGGTACATTATTTTTACAGAATATATATTTCTTTAAAACAGCAGGGAAACCAACAATCTCTGGATTTACTTTACCATCCAATTTAACTACAAGTTCTGCTCCATTTACTATTACTACTCCTACCAGTAATAGTGCTGGTGCATTTACTTACACTAGTGGCAACACTGCTATAGCAACAATAAGTGGCAACACGGTAACAATTCATGCTGCAGGTACTGCAGTAATTACTGCTACACAAGCAGCAGATAATGTTCATGGTTATGTTTCTGGAAGTATTACCGCTACTCTTACGGTTGCATATCCTGGACCTACTACTGCAGCTCCTGTTCCTACATCTGCATCAGGTAATGTAATTTCTCTTTGGGGAGATACATATACTAATGTTTCAGGAACTACATGGAATCCTTATTGGGGTCAACCAGCACCAGGTATTACTACTTCTACTATAACTGTTGGAGGAAAAACTACTTTGGAATATCAAAACTTAGGCTACCAGGGTATTCAGTTTGCTTCAAATATTAATGCTTCTACTATGAAGTTGTTGCATTTTGATCTATGGACACCAAACTGTACCAATCTGGAATTGTATGTAATTAATACTTCAAATGGAGCAAACCAATTAGTTACTATTACTCCAACTACTTATGGCTGGAATAGTATTAGTATTCCTATGACGAACTTCTCTAACGAAGCTAGTTCTATTGGTCAGTTCAAATTGGTAAGTAATTCACCTGCATCAGGAGCTGTTTTGTATTTCCAAAACATCTACTTTGATAATGCAACGCCTACTGCTACATGGGCTGGTACTACATCTACTGATTATTCAATAGCTACAAACTGGGCTTATGGAATAGCTCCAGCCTCTACTAGCATCATTTCAATACCTTCAGCTCCTGCTAATCAACCTGCATTAAGTAGCGATCTTGCTATTAGTAATAATGTGGTGTTAAATGGTAGCTTGGATTTGAATGGTCATTCCTTATCTCTTAGTGGTTCAGTAACAGGATCAGGAAGTTTAAAAGGATCTGCTACTTCATCTTTAAGTATAAGTGGTTCAGTTGGTACTGTTAATTTTAATGCATCTAGTAATACATTACAAAATTTAAGTATTTTCAATGGCGGTTCTTTAACCTTAGGTAATACGTTGAACCTTGTAGGTTTGTTATCATCAAATGGTGGAACTTTAAATACGGGTGGATACCTTAATTTAAAATCTACCTCTATCGCAAACACAGCTGTTGTAGGACCTGTTTCAGGTACAATAAACGGTACAACTACGGTAGAAAGATATATTCCTCAAAACTTGGTTGCCTTTAGAGATCTTAGTGCTGGTGGTGTGGCAAATGCAGGTTATTTCTTTAATAACTGGCAAGAAGCTGGTGCAAGAGTTGCAGGAAAAGGTATTTATATCACAGGTAAAAAAGGAACAACTAGTGGTGTAGATGCTGCCACCGGTTTTGATATCACTATTAGTGGTTCTCCTTCACTGTATGCCTATGGAGCCGGTACATGGCCTGCTGTTACTAATACCAAAACTACATCTATCGATCCATATCAGGGCTATAGAGTAGTTGTAAAAGGGGATAGAAATGTAGCAAACTACGGAACTACTTCAATCTCAAACACTAATATGTATAGTGCAACTGCTATAAGAACTACTGGTAATCTTATTACAGGAAATGTTACTTACAGTACAACTGGTGTAGCAAATACTAATTACCCTAGTTCTGCAACAACGTTAGTTGCTGGAAGTGGTAATTACTCATTAATTGCTAATCCTTATGCTTGTCCTATAGATTGGGAATTGGTTTATGGTAATGCTGGTACACAAAATGTAACTAGTTCTTATTGGTATTTCGATCCTACATTTATGTCAAATGGTTATGCTACTTATGTATCTTATAATGCAGTATCTCATGTAAATAGTAACGGTGCCTCTAAATTAAATAAGTACATACAACCTGGTATGGCTTTCTTTATTCAAAACAGTAATACTTCATCACCAGTATTGGCTATTACTGAAAATAATAAAGTAGCTGGTAGTACTAAAACAGGAGTATTCAGAACAGTGGCACCTAGCTATATAAATGTTTCCTTATGGAAAATTATAAATGGTGAAAGTACTAATATAGATGGAACGGTTGCTGTATTTAATAGCGAATTTACTAAGGTTATTGGAGATAAAGATTCTAAAAAACTAACCAATGGAGGAGAAAATNTGTATATTGTTCAAAATAATACAGATTTAAGTATAGCTGGTTTACCAACACCAACTACTACTGANGAAATATCATTAAATCTNAGCCAAATAGTTGCTGGTATATCTTATCAACTAAAAGTTGATGTTAGCCAGTTCACTTCAAATGGGTTGGATGTATTTATTAAAGATAACNTATTAAATACAGTAACGCCAGCTTCTGAAGGGATAAGCTTNACTGCTACTAAAGATGCTGCTACTTATGAAGGTAGATTTAGTGTTGTATTTAAAAAGCCAAGTTTATTGCCAGTTTTTGTAAAAGGTTCAGTTTCAGTTTATCCAAATCCTGTTAGCAATAATAAGATTAATGTACAAATGAATAATCTGGAGAAAGGAACCTATACTGTAAAAGTGATTAATAATTTAGGCCAAGAAGTATTGAATAGTACCATCAGTAATGAAAGTGGTGAATCTATTAAAACTATTGTAGCAAAAGGTTTAACTACTGGATTATACACTTTACAGGTAATTGGAAAAACAAGCTCTTATACTTCCGAAATGATAGTGAAGTAATAAATATTAAGTATTAATAATTAACACAAAATGAAAATAAAAATGAGTAAAATTTTAAAACTAGCTTTAATGCTTGTTTTGGTTACAGGAATCACGACTATTTCCCACGCACAATTTGGTGCTGGTGGAACTGTAGGTGGTGGTCCTGGCNGTCTGGGTGGTCCTGGTTCTGGTCAACAAGGTCAACCTGGAATCCCTGGAGAAGTTCCTTTCGATGGAGGGTTAAGTCTTATCCTTCTAGCAGCGGGCGCTGGCGTTAGTGCTAAAAGAAAGAAATTACTTCCAAGTAAATAATCTTTTTATTTAAAAAGGTGAATAATAATAAAGGTGGAACAGATGAATAATCTGTTCTGCCTTTATTTATATAAACAGATTGCGATATGAATAAAAAATTTAAATATCTAGACCTACTTTTTTATTTGATATTATTAATAGAATGTGTTTCATTGTTCTTATCTAGACCTCACTTTTACGAAGCTGCTCGTTTGCTTATTTCTATTATATTATTTATATATAACTATAAAGGGGATAAGGCAAATATTTTCAGCTTATACATTTATACAGGTCTTTCTATCGTTTTTATTGCTGATATTCTTACCCTCTTTTATGGCGGTTTTTTGTATTTTGCTGGTTTATCTTTATTTACGCTTTCTTATATTTCTTTTGCAGCTATATTCTATCGTTGCAGACAAATAGCGGAAAGGAAAAAAATACCACTTAATTTACTCAGTTTAGCCGCATTACAATTCATTTTAATTGGCTTGTTTTATTTCGTAAATGGGATTGCTGATAATGTATGGATAGCTCAAGGGATTTTACATACTATAGTTTTAATAATATTAATGACTTGGGCATTTAAATCAAATAAAAGAGTTGGGATTAATAAATTTTTCCTTTTAGCAGCCATATTAATGTTAGTTGCTAATATTTTATTTGCAATAGTGCTTATACAGAACAATCAATATGTTGTTATGAGAGTTATAGTGGTATTAATTCATGGATTAAGTTTATTACTACTNTCTAAAGCAACTAATAAATATTTGGAGAAATAATTTAACTGCGGTAATTAGTCGTTTAATTATAATTGAAGTGCATCGTCATTAGTTTGGCGGTGCACTTNTTTTATATACCTTACAAGCAAATTATAGAAGTAGATAAAATGGTGATTTTTCTTAAAAGGCAACTCAATATCAGTATAAAAAAGGGTATTATATNNCACAGTGGCTTTATTGGAGGAAGTAAAGAATATATTATATCCCATTTCGCATTCTTTATTACAGCTAACCACATTAATATATCCCATATTAATTTTATAATTTACCTCTGGCACTTCTTTTTTAAGTAGTAAAGATGTTTAAATATCCCATTGTCAATTCTAAATAAGTAGTAAAGAAATGCTCAGAGCTTATTATCACTTCTTTATGAGTAATAAAGAAGTGATAAGGGCTTATTATAATTTCTTTAGGGGTAATTAGGAAGTCCTTATGGGGGATAATGACTTCTACAGGAGTTATTATAAATTGACAGAGAGTAATTTAGAAGTGATAATGGGATATTGGGAAGTCAAAAGGGGTAATAAAGAAATGATAGAGGGAAATTTAGAAGGCAATATCTTTCACATTTATATTGTTTACGAAAAGAATGTAATACTTTTTGTTGTTTTAGATCAGGTTAAATACCGTTTTGAAAGTCCAACGGTTAGCTAAAGTATATTATTCATTAAATTACCCCCCAAAGGCTAAATATTCCTGATTTATATTTAAAAAACATCTATTAAAAAAGGTATTCTTGAGTATTGTATTGTTATTTATACTTTAAATGTTATCTAATTTGGTTCAAAAATCTGTCTGTGTAAACTATTTTAATAGATTCAATAAAATAATTATACAACAAACTATGAAGTATGACAGTTACAGCGTATGAAGTAGTGTCGGTGTATATTAAATTTATATTTTCAGCGAAAAACATATTTATTGATGTAGTAATGAAGTAGTACATTTCTTGTAAACTGTAGTATTGTAACATAGTTTTGCTTCCTATTAAATCAATCTGTTTTACTAACGATTCGAAGAGTGCAGAAACACAAACTTGTAGATTATTGCATTCTAACGTAATTAAATTAAAAAGTATGAAAAAAAATTACTTACTACTTGCCTTGATAACACTAGTATGTGTTAAAGCAATTTCGCAACCAACTGTTGCTGCTCCTGCTCCTACTGCTCCTTCGGGAACTGTACTTTCTTTATTCGGTAGTCATTATACTGCTGTAGCTCAGGCAATGGGCGTTGGTGTATGGACTCCAGGTTGGGGACAAGCAACCGCAGTAACCTTTTCTAAGATAGGTGCTGATAGTACAATTGTTTACACAGGACTTAATTATCAGGGGGTGGCATTCAATACGCCTCCAAACATTAATGCTCTTTCTTACGATTCTATTCACCTTGATATTTGGAGTAATACTTGTACTAAGGTTAATTTTCACCTAATAAGTACTCCTACAGCAGAAACTGGACCAGATTTAACATTAAATTCAGGTAGTTGGACAAGCATTACGCTACCGCTTTCTGCATTTACCCCTACTGTAGATTTGGGCAACATTTTTCAAATGAAGTTCACCGCTGTTACTCCAGCTACAGGTTCTACAATTTACCTAGAAAATATTTACTTCAAACAAGTATCAGGCAAACCTGTTATAACTGGTTTTAATGTTCCTTCAACCCTTAATCAGGGACAAACTTACACTATAACTACTCCAACAAGTACTAGCACTGGTGTGTTTACCTATTCTAGTAGTAACACAGCAGTAGCTACAGTAAGTGGTAATGTAATAACTGCAGTAGCAGGTGGTACTTGCGTAATTACAGCAACTCAAGCTCCTGCCAATGGTTATCTGGCTGGTAGCGCTGCTGCTAATTTAACAGTGCCTTATCCTGTTCCTCTTAGCCCAGCTCCTACTCCTAATGTACCTGCTTCTCATGTAGTGTCATTGTATGGTAATACTTATACCAATGTTGCAGGGACTAACTGGTTTCCGGGTTGGGGACAAACTACTGTAGCTTCTACCATTTTACTTGGGGGAGATTCTACTTTATATTATCAAACTGCAAATTATCAAGGGGTTCAGCTTGCTGGTTCTGTAGATGCATCTGCAATGCAATTTTTACATTTAGATGTATGGACACCAAATAGCACCGCATTGGATGTGAATTTAATTAATACAGCTCCACCAAATGCTGCATTAGTTCAACAAAAATCTACTGTTTATCCAACTTTGAATAAATGGAACAGTTTTGATATACCATTATCTGCTTACAACAATATTAGCCTTAAAGCAATTAATCAATTAATGTTTGTAGATACTCCTTTTGGAAAAGGAACTGTTTATATTGAAAACATTTATTTCTGGCGTGCAAATGGAGTACCTGTTAAATTCGAAAACATACAAGCTACAAAGAGTGGTAATAATGCTATCATTAACTGGAAAACTGTAAACGAAACAAATAATAAAGGTTTTGATGTACAAAAAAGTTTTGATGGTGTGAATTGGGTTACTTTCAAATCAATTGTAGGCAAAGGGAATAGTTCTATTTCTAATGACTATTCTATTTTAGATAACAATCCATTCAACGGAACTTCTTATTATCGTATAATTCAAATTGATAATACGGGAAGTAAGACTTATTCCAATACCGTTTCTCTAAGTTTCCTATCTAAATACATGAATTTATCTTTCTATCCAAATCCGGTAAAAAATACAATGATTGTAAGTTTACCTGTTATTGATAATAGCAGTGCGAACTTAAATATTATAAGTATGAACGGAAAAGTTATTAAAACTGTTAAGTTAAATACTTTAAATACAAGTTCTAATGTAGCATTAGATGTATCTACATTATCAAATGGAGTTTATATTTTAATGTTGAAAGATGGATTAAATATTTCCTCTTCAAAGTTTGTAGTTGAGAATTAATAATAGAAAGATGTCTTAAAAGGCTGTCATCTTGATGGCCTTTTAAAACATCTAGAATATGCTATTCAATATCTTTACCTTAATATTTATTTATAGTATTGCTGATTAGGGAAATACTAACTTTTTATTTATTTAAAATTGCTACATGAAATTTAAAATTAAATTATTATTTATAGTTCTGTTTGCTGTATTTATTAAAGCAAATGCACAAGAAAGTATTGTTGTTACAGGAAAAGTAAAAAACAAAGTATCTGGCGAACCTTTAATAGGGGTAACTATTGTAAATGAAGCTACCAAAAAGACATTTGTTACAGATAAAAATGGTTCATTTTCTTTATCTACGCAAGTTGGCTCTACTCTTGCATTTTCTTATGTAGGTATGGTTACTACCAAATACACTGTCACTAATTCCGATATCATAAATATAGCTATGATTGAAGACATTAAAGCAAATGAAGATGTAGTGGTAATTGGGTATGGTACCCAAAAGAAGAGTGTTGTTACTGGTTCTATTTCTAGCGTTAAGGCTTCTGATCTTGAAAATATGGTTACACCTCGTATTGAAGAAGCGCTTCAAGGTAGAACTTCAGGAGTTACTATAGCTGCATCTTCAGGTAGTCCAGGTGCTGCATCAACAATTTATGTTAGAGGTGTAACCAGTATTAATGGTAGCGATCCATTGTATGTTGTAGATGGAGTACCAATTACTGGAGGTATTGATTATCTAAATCCCGGAGATATCCTATCTATTGAACTTTTAAAAGATGGGGCATCTGCAGCTATTTACGGGACTAAAGCAGCAGCTGGTGTAGTTTTGGTTACTACCAAAAAGGGTAAAGCTGGTAATTTTCAAATCAATTTTAATGGTTATACAGGTACACAAGCACCTGCACATAAATTAGATTTATTAAATGCTTCTCAATATGCAACTTTAAGAAATGAATCATCTTTGGCAGCAGGTACTGGTATCGTTTTTAATAATCCAAAATCTTTAGGAGCTGGTACTGATTGGCAATCTACTATTTTCAATAATAATGCAAAAATTCAAAACTATCAAGTAAATGTTAGTGGTGGAAATGAAAAATCAACTTATTATGGGTCACTAGGTTATTATGAACAAGATGGTATAGTAGCTACTTCTATCTCAAATTATAAACGTTTTACAGCTTCTTTTAATTCTACTGTTAAAATAAAACCTTGGCTAAATTTTGGGAACAATGTTTCTTATGCTTACATCAAAAGTCAAGGCGGATTAAATACAAATAGTGAATATGGTGGTCCTTTAAGTTCAGCTATAAATTTAGATCCAGTAACTAAATCCGTAGTTACCGACGCGGCCACTTTGGCAACTAGTCCTTACAATATTGATTCTCTGCCTTTAATTAAAAACGGTAATGGTAATTTTTATGGTATTTCTAAATACGTAGGACAGGAAATGACTAATCCATTATCTTATGTACAAACTCAACAAGGCAACTATGGTTTTTCAAACAATTTTGTAGGAAATGTTTATTTAGAAGTTGAACCAATTAAAGGTTTGAAACTTAAAACCAATATTGGTGCTAAAATGGGCTTTTATGGATCAGAAAGTTTTACACCACTATATTATTTAAGCTCAACAGTGAATAACTTATCACAAAATAGTTTTTATCGCGACTTTACTAAAAATCTGAATTGGAATTGGGATAATACCGCTTCTTATAGCAAAAGTTTTGGTCAACATAATTTTACTGCATTGTTTGGTATAGGTGCACAAGATGCAACTGGTTCTGATGTAAATGCAGTTTATTTTGGATTGCCAGTTACAAATTTTAAAGATGCTTCTATGAACTATTCTATAGCAAGCACAAACAGAATAGGTGGTGGTTATGAATATCAACCATACAGATTAAGTTCTTTGTACGGTAGAATTACCTACGATTATAATGGTAGATATTTATTTACTGGAATTGTTAGAAGAGATGGTTCAAGTCATTTTGGGGATAATAATAAGTATGGTACTTTTCCATCAATTTCTCTTGGTTGGGTTCCGTCTAAAGAAAATTTCTGGAATAGAAGTTGGGTAGTTAATACTTTAAAAATTAGAGGTTCTTATGGAGTGAATGGAAATGACAATTTAGCTCCTTTTTCTTATGAGTCTACCATTGCAAGTGGTGGGGTAAGAAATTACACCATTGGTAATGGGGCTGGTCAGCAAACTGGTTATAGTCCTAATGCGCCAGCAAATCCTGATTTGAAGTGGGAACAGACAGCACAGACAGACCTTGGTTTTGATATGGTACTTTTTAAATACTTTAATATCACATTTGATGCTTATGACAAAAAGACAACAAATATGTTGTTGCAATTACAATTACCTGGTTATGTAGGATCTACCGGTGCTCCTTTTGGTAATATAGCTAGTTTGGAAAATAAAGGGTTAGAGTTGGAATTAGGATTTAATAAAAAGGTGAAAGAAGTTTTGATTGGTTTAAAGGGTAATATTTCCTACATAAAGAATGAAATTACCGATATTGGCGCCAATCCTTTCTTGAGAGGTGCTGTTTTTCAAGCTAGTAACTATGAAATTAGTAGAACAGCTGTAGGACAACCACTAGGTGCATTTTATGGATTTCAAACTGTAGGTATTTTCCAAAGTCAACAAGAGATCAACAATTACCTAGGAAAAGGAGGTAAAATATTTCAACCAAATGCCAAACCAGGTGATTTTAAATATGCTAACATAAGTGGAGATAGTACTTTAAGCAGTAATGATAGAAAATTTATTGGCGATCCTACCCCACATTGGACTTTTGGCTTCACTGCAACTGCAAGCTGGAAAGGGTTTGATTTACTATTATTTGCTCAGGGAGTAACTGGCAATCAAATTTTTCAAGCGGTTCGTCGTTTAGATATAGCTAACTCTAATTACAGTACAAAAGCATTGAGTAGATGGACGGGATCTGGTACATCGAATGATTACCCAAGATTAGTAGATGGAGATCCTAATGGAAACTTTACTAATCCGTCAAACTTTTATTTAGAAAGTGGCTCCTATTTAAAAATAAAAACTTTACAAATAGGATATACATTACCAAAATCAGTAGCACAGAAATTAGGTTTGCAAAAAAATGCAAGAGTTTATATTAGTAGCAACAATTTGCTTACACTAACAAAATACGATGGTTATGATCCTGAAATTGGTGGTGGTAGTTTTGGAATTGATAGAGGTATTTACCCACAAGCTAGATCTTTTTTAGTGGGCATTAACATCACACTTTAATTTAAAAAATAGTATTAGATGAAAAATAAATTATTAATATACATTTTAGTTTTGGCAACTGTTGAGTTGATTGCTTCTTCCTGCAAAAAAGAATTTTTGCAAACTGATCCAGCGGGAGAATTTTTACAATCAAATTACTATCAGACGAGTGCTCAGGTTTATACAGGTGTTGTTGCTGCTTATGCACCATTAGGTTTTCAGTATGTAAATCAATATGCAGGAGAATATATTGACAAACAAATGGTTGCTAATACTTTGGGAGATGAGTGCTATGCTGGTGGTGGCGGTGCAACCGACGTACCTGGATTACAAGCTTGTAATAATTATAGTTTAAGCGCTGCGGTTGGCCCACAAGCAGTATTGTTTGTTAGAAATTATACCGGTATTTACCGAGCTAATTTAATATTACAGGTACTTAGTAATGGTAGTTCAATATCAGGTTTAACAGCCGGAGACAAATCAAGGTATATAGCTGAAATGAAATGCCTAAGAGCTTACTATTATTTTGATTTGGTAAGATTATTCAAGAATGTTCCTTTGTTCACTACTCCAGTTCCTTCAAGCCAATATTTTAGTGCAACTCAATCTAGCCCAACAGCTATATATGCTCAAATAGAGAAAGATCTAAACGATGCTGTAACAGGATTACCACCTATTATATCTGCCTCCGATTATGGAAGGGTATCTCAGGGAGCTGCTATGGCACTGTTAGGGAAGGTTATTCTTTATCAGAATAATACTGGTAGAATGATGGAAGCGGCTTCTTGGTTCGAAAAAGTGAATAGCTCAGGTATATACCAATTACAATCAAACTTTGCCAATATTTTTGATCCTGCTAATAAATTTAACAGTGAATCTATTTTCGAAATTACGCACTCTTTTAATGTAGGTAACGATTGGAGTAATTTGGAAGGAGTTACTGGTAATATGTATACTCAAATGGTTGGGCCAAGAACATATACTGGTCCTAAGTATTATTCTGCTGGTTGGAGTTTTAACCCAATAACACCTGCTTTCCAGCAGTTCATGCATAATGATCCAAGATATAAAAATACCATATTGGATGTAGATAGTTTAACTAAAGCAACTAACTCAGGTTATATAAAAGGATTTCAAAATACTGGATTCTTTATTAAAAAGTATGCTCCTTTGGCTCAATATGCATCAACTACTGGTAATCAAGCATTGAATTTTACAAACGATTATATAGAAATAAGATTAGCGGATACTTATTTAATGGAAGCCGAAGCTATAGTGCGTGGAGGTGGTACACTAGCAACTGCTCAAAATTATCTAGATATGGTAAGAGCAAGAGTTGGACTTCCTTCAATACCTGCTACACTTGCTAATATTTATAACGAACGTACCTTAGAATTAGCGACTGAAGGACACAGATGGTTCGATTTAGTAAGAACAGGTCAGGCTGCAACTGTATTATCTTCCAAAGGATTTAAATCGGGAACTAATGAAATATTACCTATTCCTTTGGATGAATTAAGTAATACTAAACTAGTTCAAAATCCAGGATATAATTAATTTAAAACTTAAAATAAATTTATATGAAACAATTCTTTCAATTTAAACTATTAGTAGTTTTAATATTACTATCTTTTAGTGTAATCACTGTTTTTAATTCTTGTAAACCAACTGTTTCTAATGCTAGTTTAGGCTCATTGCCCAAACCTGATTTTACCTATATTGTGGATACAGCCAATCCCAACCACTTAATATTAATAAATAAAACTAGTACAGCTAGTATTCCATATTGGACTACCAGTACCGGTGCGTCTGTTCAGGGAGATTCTGCTAAGGTTAGTTTCATTTTTGCAGGTACTTATTCTATTACTCTGTACGCTGTTGGTCAGGGTGGATTAGATTCTGTTACAAAAACAGTTGTTATTGCTCAGAATGACCCTAATGCATGTAATTCTCCATTAGGTTTTATAGCAGGTTGTGTTTCTAGAACATGGAAGTTAGAACCTAAAGCATATACTTTAGAAGTAGGGCCTTCTGGTCCTGGTGATGGTAGCTGGTGGGGAAATGCAATAGGTGATACCTTAGTTAGATCTGGTGATTTTGATGACAGGTATACTTTTTATTTTGACGCTAATCGTGATTATAGCTTTAACGATAATAACACTTTCTTTAGCGATAATTATTTGTCAGGTACTCAATATGCAACCTTACCAGATAAGCAAATGTTTCCAACTTGTACTATATGGCAGTCAGGAAATTTTACCTATAATTTCATTCCCAATGCTGGTATAAAAGGATTAGGTCAAATTCAACTTGTAGGTCTTGGAGCGCATTTAGCTTTAGCAAAAGTTACTGACGCTGCTGAAACAACTATACCAACTGCAACCTCTGTAACTTATGATATTACAGCTACTTCTACTGACGCAAATGGAGTAGAACGTATGCAACTTGCTGTTCATACTGGGGGTACAGAATGGTGGACATTTAACCTGATTGCTATTAATTAATCAATCCCTACATTTCTTTTATATGAATAAGATTTCTTTATTTACATTCATTATTCTTTTTGTATTTTATAGTTGTTCAAAATCTGGAGGCGGAGGTAATACTCAGGTTACTTTACCTTTATTAACTACCAACAATGTTTCTAATGCAAGAACTGATGTTGGAAACGTAAAATTTAGGTTCTTCGTTTCCCTAAGTTCAACCTACACTAGCGATGTGACAGTTGCTTATTCTACTGTATCAGGAACAGCATTAGCTAACACTGATTTTATACCAGTATCTGGGAATCTTACTATAAGCGCTGGTCAACAAAGTGGTTATGTGGATGTATCAGTTTTAGGAGATAGTACCAGAAAGAACAACCTTAAATTCTATCTTATATTTACTAATCCAGTTAATGCTACTATAAGTGGAACCGACACGGCTTATGGAACCATACAGTGTAATGGTACTTATTTTCCAGTAGATACAACTGCTGCTACTGGAGGATATTTATCACCTTCAAGCTATACTGGCTATAATTTAGTGTGGAGTGATGAATTTTCAGGTAAAACTTTAAATCCTGCAAATTGGAATTATGAAACTGGTAATAATGGTGGTTGGGGAAATGGTGAGTTGGAATATTATACAAATAACACAAACAACTCTTTTTTATCTAATGGTTGTTTAATAATAGAAGCTCGCAACGAAGTATATGCTGGTAATAATTATACTTCTGCTAGGATAAAAACTGATGGGTTACAATCTTTTCAATATGGAAGAATTGATATAAGGGCAAAACTACCTGTAGGTGCTGGTGCCTGGCCTGCACTATGGATGTTGGGTTCTAACTATTCTTCAGCTGGATGGCCTTTGTGTGGAGAAACTGATATTATGGAATTGAAAGGTGGTTTGAATGCATCTCAAATATGGGGTTCGCTTCATTGGCATAATAATGATAATACAGAGGGTACCGAAAACGCTACTTATCAAATTACACCTCAGGATTTCTCTCAACAATTTCACGTGTTTAGTATAATTTGGAAACAAGGTTATATACAATTTCTGGTGGATAATACTCCTTATGAAACAAGATATAAATCTGATGTTACAAACGGCGTTTGGCCATTCGATGCATCACAGTTCTTTATATTTAATGTAGCAGTAGGCGGTAATTTCCCATCGACACCTGTTTCAACAGTATTTCCTCAACGTATGATAGTTGATTATGTTAGAGTATTTCAATAGAGATATAAGCTATAAAAATACTTTTAACCAAATTAATTAACCATTAGTGTATATTGAATTAGAATTTTCAATTAAATATACACTAATGGTTTAGATAGATTGAAATTGATAACAATATTTGATATCAATAATAGACTTAAAACTTAAATACATGAAGATTTTATTATTATCATTATTGTTACCATTTATTTTCGTTCTGGATTCTTGTTCAAAAAGTTCTTCAACCACTAACAATAGTGCTCCAACTAACTTAACTGTCACAGCTAATGTAAGTCAAGATAGCAGTGGTAATGTTTCATTTGTTGCTTCTTCCACAAATGCTTTAAGCTATAGTTTTGATTTTGGTGACAGAAATATTCAAACAGTTCCTTCTGGAATTGTTTCACATAAATATACTGCTGCTGGTACTTATAACGTAAATGTTATTGCAGCTAATGCAAGTAATTCAACAACATCTGGATCAGTTCAAGTCCTTATTAAATATGTGCAGACTTTATTATGGTCTGAAGAGTTTAATTACACAGGAGCCCCTGATCCTACTAAATGGACTTATGATATAGGTAACAATAATGGATGGGGTAA
>TBL_comb48_EPIDRAFT_1000960_pt1 | contig 22063 bp, 19 predicted proteins | sample TroBogEpilimnion_37_FD_10681 | JGI IMG/M metagenome (IMG submission 10681)
ATTGCTTGCACGGAATTCAAAGGAATTTGCTTCTCATTCTTTCCATGGGTTGATCGAGCGACAAACCCTTTTCTGGTGATAATGATGACAGAATCATTTAATTCCATTTGACCGTTGTAACCTGAAGCCTTCATTTTAAACTCCCATTGAATTGTTATTATCCAACTCTCTCCTAAGATCTTTGTAAAAGCAAGATTATTTAAGTAAAAAATACTAAACACCATGCTCCTTGGGTGTATCTGCAATGTCAGCTCAATAGACTCCCGGCCCCCATGGTTTCTGTTGATCTTTCTCTTTTTTGCGCTTAGTGAAATTAGTCTCGATACCGTGCTCTTCGGCATATTTGACGCCAAGATCAATCATCTCACCCATGTCGCGTACAGACTCTTTCAGGTCATATTCAGGCTCTTCATAAACAACCTGATGCTTCTCGGGAGAGTACAGACCTATAAGTTTTGCCCTAAGGTCGAAAACTCTTAACAGGGCATTAACCGTTGGGATGTTTCCTTGCATCGCTTTTTCCCAGAGGGCTGATTGAATGACATTCAAGCGCTCAAGCTCAAGGAGACGCCATTCGGCTAGATTGTCCAGCGATACGATTTCCCGCGCTCGCTGATAGGCCTGATACGCCCCTGAAGGGTCGGCGTAAGAAAGTTCTCTGGCGATTTCTTTGAATGTCTTACCTGAAAGTCGGAGTTCGTATGCGCGTTGTTCTTTAGGTGTCATTTATAGACCTCTCTATTGATTTATTGGTGCGAGATATTGAATGGATTGTTGAATCGCCTCCGAAGAGGCGTCATTGGCGTCATTGGCGTCATTTCTAGTGACGGGGATGACGGATGTGACGCCATTTAGATGGATATAGCGATTCCAAGAATCGTAGAAATCTGACTTCTTATATCCGCGAATTGTGCTTGTTCTATAGGAGGAGATTCCATAGTTTCTCAAAAGTTTGGCGAGGAGCGAGGCGTTAAATCCCTGCATGGATCCCCATGGTGACTCTTCAAGCGACGCCAGCCTTAAAACCAAATCCTTTGTTGAAGTGAATTCTTGAAATAAGACTTCTTTACAGTCTTTTAACAGGCGCAGATGCAATGAAATATCATCGGGGTTGTCTTCTTTTACCGACAAAGCAATAGCAGCATTAAATATTTTAAGACGCCACTCCTCATCGATATTTTCAGCAATTTTGAGAAGAGGCTTCCAAACATCTCTCGCCCGAGCATTTAATACCTTTGGGAAATCTGGCTGTGTTCCGCGAAATAGGTGCCGATTCTCCGATACCCAATCTTGAAGATTTTTGCGAATTACTCCGAAAACAGATTCAACTTCATCTGATTCGTACTCACTCACGGATTCGTGAGGAAACTTTCTGCGCATTTCTATCATTATCGAGCGATCTGCAATAGTTTCAGGAATAGCCGAAGTTCCAATTCCCGCAAGGACTACGGGACAAAAAACTCGAAATTCTTTTGGATCAAAGGTTTTTCCCTCGCAACGAATAACTGTGCTCCCTCTTTTAAAGCCAGCATTCCCTATTCCTCGGAGTGACTCGGCTTTTTCTTTGTCTGCATACCTACCAAATATTGTGTCGGATTCGTCAATGATAATGACGCAAGTTTCATCTTTTTCGATGGTGCGATAGAGAGCTGGTGCAGAAATATTTGATGTCATTTTTGAATTTGGAAGTAGGTGGTGAATCAATTCCAAGATTGTGGATTTTCCGCATCTTTTTTCTGGAGACCAGAAAGCGAGGCGAGGTGAAAAATCGAATTCTTCGGTAGCGAGCGCAAAAGCGCACCATACGGCTACCGCAAAATATTCGACGGATGTTCCTAATACGACATAATCTCGTAAGAAGAATTCGAGGTCGTCAAAGGGGTGGTTTTTAGTCATAAATTTTCATCGCTTTCTTGAGGTACTCATATGGCAGGGAATCCAAAATCGATCCGGGGATGTCCAATGCAACTTCATAAGCCGATTCCGCCTCGCGACGAAGTTTGGTAACCTCTTCGGGTTCTATTTCAGATTCAGAAAACGATGTAGCAATCAAGATTCGTAGGTACTCATCGATTTTCAATTTCCGGTTATTTGAATAAAACGGTTTCATCGTGAGGGCTCGACCGATTTTTCGACGCTACTGATGTAGCGACGTATTTCATTTTCCGAGATTCGAACTGCACGACCAATGCGAACCACTTTCAATGCTCCACGCTGAATTTCACGATATGCACTTGAGCGTGACAAGCCGGTGCGCTCTTGAAAAGTTGAGAGATGGTGCAGCTGGCTCGCCGAATCATTCTTGTCTGTCTCCATATTGGATTCCTTTCGATTGGTTTTGTCTCGGGTGACATTCCTTGGTGTCACCCAATGGGTATAGACTTCCACTTATGTCCATTGCTAACCGATACCCCTTAGCAGTCTCTTTTCAATTGCCGAGTATTCACTCCGTGGTTCAGAGCGTGGAGCTCATTTCGGATCCAATGGGATACGACTATTTCCTGTACTCGGGTGAGAAAAAGTTGATTCAGATTGATGTCACTAAATGCTTGCAAGAATTGCTTGAATTAGTACCAAACTACCCATTTGCGAAATACATTCGTCAAGACCCACTAAGCATGGCGAGATACTGGAATGAAACGCACGAGCGCGATGACCTCGATAGGGAGAAAGTACTCACATTTATTCGCCGGTGGGGTCGAATCGGTCAACTAAGCCGTGCGCGGGAGGGCATATATGAATTAAATCAGCAACTTTATGCAACTGCATTGGGAATTAAAGATGCAGATAGAGCGAAGTTTGATCCTGAACAAATTAGGCTTTTGGATTTGAAAAATATGGCTGAAGGCAAAATGATTCCTTTTAGCTGGGCACAAGACAACCTGCGGCAACTAGCAAAAATGGCACGACTGACCTTGAATCTAGAGAGAAATCTTAAGAGCAATCAATTAGCGGTTGATTTAAATCGAAAAAACATGAAGCGAATGTTAGCCGCTTGGAATTGCCTTTCAATCGCCTTTGAGGATTCGATAGACGTAGCAAGCCCTAAATTAAATCTGCACAAGGTATGGGAGATAGTTCCAAAAGGCAGAAAAGAGGTGATTGACCAGAGATACTGCGCGGGCATCTACGCAGAATATATACAAAATATCAATCATTTTCTTTCGCCGATAACTCAAAGGGTTTTAACTACATCCAATTTTGAAACCTTGAATAAAATTTATGGAAGTTTTGAAACTGCCTTTGCCGGAATTCTTTACAAATTCTGGACTGATGAAATGCGAATTTCTCAACGTTGCTTAAAATGCAATAGGCCTTTCATTCCATTACGGAATCGAGAAGATCGAAAGTATTGTGGGAATCGGTGCAGAGAATCGGTCAATAAAAAAACATACCGCCAGCGGCGCCGAGCAAAATCAACCGCCACAATAAGAAAGATTCCTGTTCAAACTAAACGAAAGGAAGGTAAATGAAAAACGGAATAGCCAAACGCGGCTCCACGTATTCGTATGTGATTCGAGTACCTGATCCCAAAACGGGGAGTACAAAACCTCAATGGGTAGGTGGATTCAAAACAGAAAATGAGGCAAAACAGGCTAGAGATAAAGCTCGCGTAACAGTCGCAAATGGAACTTACATTGCGCCTGCAAAAATGACACTCGCAGAATTTTTGGGTTTTTGGATCAAAATCCACTCCCAAACACTTAAGCCTAAGACTATTGAGGGTTATGAGGGGATTATCAATCGCTATATCAATCCTCGGTTAGGGAAAATGCAGTTAACCCAGATTCGACCTTCCCACCTCCAAAAACTCTATCTGGAATTATCTAAGCAAGGAGGAACGAATGGTGAGCCGCTTTCAGCTCGAACTGTTGCTTATGCGGGGGCAGTCTTGAAAAAAGCATTTGGATACGCAGTAGATGTCGAAGGAATCCTCGCATCCAATCCTGCCTTGAAAGTTCCCGTGCCTAAGGGAACCCCGAAGCAGAATGAGCCATATTCTCCAGGTCAGATACGGATTCTTCTTGAGGAATTTCAGAAGCATCGCCTCTCTGCACTTTTCCGCTTGGCGATCTACACAGGCGCTCGCAAAGGTGAGCTTCTCGCGCTTCAATGGAGCGACCTTGATTTAGATTCGATGAAGCTAACCATCTCAAAAAATCGTATCTACATTAATGGCACAAATTTGGTTCAGAATTCAACCAAAGGGGGCGAAGGCAGAAGGACGATTTCGATAGATCCAGAAACAATGGAGATCCTGCGCGAACACCGAAAACGCCAATTTGAAGAAAGACTCTTAGCGGGGAGTGCTTGGCAGGAAACAGGATACATTTTCGTGACGGAAGTTGGACTTCCGATAGATTACGGCACCCCAACACAACTCTTCACAAAAATTAGGAAGAGGCTTGGGTTGCCTGATCAAAGGTTTCACGACTTGCGACACTTCCACGCTACTCAACTTCTTCGAGCTGGAACTCCTCTCCATGTAGTTGCCCAGCGATTAGGACATAGAGATGCCATGGTCACCGCGACGACCTATGCTCATGTGACAAGTGATCAAGAAGAGAATGCTTCAATTACCTTCGCAAAAGCAGTTGAATAACGCCTGTTAGCAAAGTGTTAGCAAAACTAAATAAAATGAAGAAAATCAGAAGAGTTAAAACTGTCAATATCGCGTCTGACCTGCGATTTCAAAAGTGCGCTTGAAGGGATTCGAACCCCTAACCTTCTGATCCGTAGTCAGATGCTCTATCCGTTGAGCTACAAGCGCCGATATGTAATTTGAGCGTAAAACACTTGGTTTTAACTGCTTTATTGTGCCACATTGGGTTGTATTGAATATGGAAACTTTATGGGAAACCAACGGAAAATACAGCACAATACAGACGATCTGGAGGAGTCTATGGGATTTTTATGGGAAAGACGAATCTTGGCTAACCCTATTGACAGTGTACCCTGAAAAATACGGGGTTTAGGGGGATCCGCCCGCAGTAGTCTCTGACAGAGAAAACATCAGACAAGTTTGATTCTCTTCACCCGACCTACCCAAACCAAGGGAGTTCCTGAATAATATCGGTATGAAGAGGTCGATTTGGCTCACCACAATTCCACTCGTACTTCTCGTGGGGATATTTAGCATCACGCCTAGCTCAGCAAGTACCCCAAATTCCAACACGAGAAATCCAGTTAAGGCGAAGAAGGTTAGCGGGCCAACTCCAGCCTTACAGATCGGTGCTATTGCAAGTTACGAAAATCAGTTCAATATTCCCTCGGCACTCATTCAGAGCGATAACGGCCTAAGAGCTTTGATGATCCAAGCGATAGGTCCCTTCAACTACAAGACAGGGAAATACTCCAACCCAATGTCACTCAATGATTGGGTTTGGAATTATTACAGTTCAAGTTATTTCCAATCTGGTGGCTCTAGTGAGATTTTGGCCGAAGTGGTCCGACTTGGATCGCCGTGCGATTACATCACGGCGTATAACAATGTTGTTTCGTATTTACAAAGTTTGTCAGTCGCAATCGGGGGTCCATTAGCGAATATAGGACAACCTGAAAGTTGCGGCGCGATTCATCATTTCAATCCTAAGTGGCCAGATAACTATTACTCCGATGGCAAACCAGCAGAAGGTGAAACACTCGCTGACTGGGCTCTCCACGGAACTATGTATTTTTGGAAAAACTACAACCAATCAATTTTGCAAAGTCAGTACCAACTGCATCCTTGGCTATGGTTTCAACCTACAAGTTTCGGTCCCCTTGACTACGCGTCCCCTAGTACTTGGACCAGCCCCGATGTTCTTAAGTGGTTCAATTACCTTCCTGGGATGAACGATGATGCACAATTAGAGAGTCAAATTATTTTTCGCGCCGCGGGTTAGATTTCTGGTAGCAAGATTGCCTGTTGGATCGAAAGATTGGATCTCTTAATTTATTTCTTGAACGCAATAATCCTCTGTTTCGGGATGAGGTAGTTTGCAATATTTGATCAAGGGACGGCAGTGGCTTGATCGGGCTAAAGACTAGAGTTTAGGAAGCTTTAATTCCCCACATTGCAACTGCCTCAAGGATCCATTGCTGCCAAGTCATCTGAAGTTTCTGCCCCCAGGTAACGATTATGGGTCCTTGTGGGGTGTACCCAACAACTAGGGCCCAGTGTCCTCCCCCGGCTGTGGTGTAACCCGCGATACTCTGATTTATGGGCAAATGAAGTTCGACAATCATCACTCCCATATCAGAACTATTGATGCCACCTTTGACATCCAATTCATCCGTGTAATACTGCTTGTAACTTGATAAATGAACTCCTGCAATGCCGTGGGTTTGCCAATAACTAAAGACCTGGTTATTCGTCAGTCCAGTTGTTTGCGTCCCCCCTGCTTCGGCAAATTCCAGGCCAATTAAAGTTGGATTTGGATTAACTCCAAGAACTATTTGCTCCCAGTCTGCAACTGTCGCAAAAGTACAATCTCCTATATCAGTTGGTGGAGTATTTCCGTAATCTGGGTAAGTCATATCCGAAGGTCCAGTATTGCAGTCAGTTCCATTCGTAACACACGGGTAAAGTGCGCCACTATTTTGCACCGCAGCATTTGTTTGCGCATAAGTCCCGACTTCATTGGTCGCATTTATGTAGTAGGTAAATGGGTAGGGAACATTAGTGAGAGTGCACGAGGTGTCCGTAGTCGTACAAGTTTCTGCGCCAGGACTCGCAGTTATTGTATAAATGATTGGCCCTTTGCCAGATGGCGCGGCGGCGGGGCACCAATAAGCTAGATAACTTCCATTCCCGAGAGTTATCGCGGATAACTGTGAGGCAGTCGAAGAGCTCCATCCCGGCAAACTTCCAGCACTCTCACCACTCCCTGTGCAATTCAGCACTGGAATCACTGGAGCTGCCACTAGTGCGGTACCAGTATGCGCTGGATTATCCCAAGTAATGGCTGAAGAACCACAAGAATTTAAGGCGTATGCAGTAACTTCAACGTAACTTTTTCCCGCTGGCTGAGGAGATACGAAGACCAATGACGTTCCAAAGGTTGCGACTTGAACAATGTCATTACTCCAATTTCCCCAGGTTCGAGATACTGGATCAAAGTAGTCATAGGAATAGTGAAGTTCCGTTGGGACAGATCCGGATTGACTTGCAGTGATCGTGAAGCTAGGTCCAGAAATCGAAGTCGCGGAACTAACTGTTATAACGGGGGCATCGGGTGCCGAAGAGCAAAGTTCCGAGGGAGTTGGTGTCGACATTGGCGATGGAGAAGGTGTGATAGTCGGGATTGATGGACTGACTGGATGCACAATGGAAGCGTGGCGAGTCACCGTCCAAATGTACTTTCGATTCTTAAGAACACATTTGTAGGTATCTCCTCTATAGACCTGAGAAATCCCACTGCCCTTACACGGCGCTCCTGCTTTGATGGATGCTCCCCGGTAAATTGAGGCAGTTGCAGATTGAGTGGGCAGTGCCTGAATAAGTAGAAAGCCCACTGCAAGTATCTGTATTAGCCTTCTCATACTCCAAGTATCCCCGTCAGGACTGACACCTTGTAGAGATTTTCCAAAATAATGCATACTTCTTTACGCATTTACCCCGGGGATTATTGAAAAGTGATCTGATTTGCACGTTGCTTCAGTAGGTTTATTTAGTTTAACTCTTGCCTCTCCGCAGCTTCCGAGAGTTGCTCTCCTTGGGATAGCTTCTCCTTGATGAGGCGAATTGCTTCTAAAGCATCTTCCGAATTCGTTTCTAGACCATCAACACGAGCCAATGCTCGCTCGATCTCTTCCGCGCCACCGAAAATTTCAATCAATGCTTCCCACTGAAGGCGAGAAACTCTGCGACTTGCCCGGCTACCTATACCTTGCTCGAAGCCATAACTCACTGCAGCTGAAAATACTGCCTGAATCACATTAGTACGAATTGACTCCGGCAATATCCTTGGGCTTTGCGGATCCCACCAGGCGGGAGTTAAAAGTAGAGCAAGCAAATCGGCTTCCTGGATAAGGGTGTCTTCGGGTGTACGTCTTATTTCTTGTATCAAACCCACTTCCAACTGCTTGGAGAGAGAAAGGGAGGCTAACTTTTGTCCTCTGTTTTCGCGGTGACCAATCAACTCAATTAGAGCCAATTTAGCTGAAAGCGTTTGGAGGCCTGAGAGAATCTTAAGCACCGCCCCGTCTATTTCCTCTGGAGGTAGAGATCGAAGTAGGCGTAGCACTACTCGAGCAATAACCATAACTGGGCGAATTTCTAGGAAAGCCTGCTGCGGTAGGTCATAAATCTGGGGAAGAGTATTCAGCACTGCAACTGCCAATGGCACAACAATTTCCGCAGGGTACTCATCCTCAAAAGTCTCCAATGCGCTTATGCTGTCGGCAAGAGTGCGGTGATCTAACTGAGAAAGATAAGGAACTAAATCATCGGTTCCTGCAAGAGCCAAAATAGATTTCGCAATTGCGAATGCTTTTAATTCAGGAGATTCATAACGCTCCAAGTAGAGTCCAAGTACTTTCGGGTGAGCCACGCGCTTGTCTTTCAGCCAAGACTTTAACCACTGGCCATCATAGGTCGTGTTACTTATGTACTTGCTCGCCGCAGGGAAAAGGCGATCCACGGTTGACGTCGCTACGCTACCAGGGGTGTTGGCGTTAGAGAGCATTGATTGCAGACGTGATTTGTTACTTTCTTTCGAGTTAGACAGCGAACTCGTGTCCGTAAGGAGATCCTGAATCGAAATTAGTGAGTCAAAGAAATCTTGACAAAATAGGCGGATGGCCTCAAGTGCCAATAGATCAACGATTTCAATATCTTTGCCAATCGAACTAAGAGTCAATTTAAGCGTCGCGACGTAGCGCTTAGCATCGCGATGATTAGAAATTAATGGGCGGATTATTTCGATGAAAACATCTGGCCATCGTTGACTGTCAAACTTCCCAGCTTGCAAAATCCCCGAGAGTTCTTTATCTATCAGATTTGTTAAATCCGAAGTCAGAATTTGCTCGGATGCCACTGGAATGTCGACTGTAACGCTGACTATTTTTTCTAAGTACGCCTGCCCATCGATGTTTCCAGAATCTAGTATTTTCAAGACTTGCTTGCGATCAAATGCCAAAACATAAATTAAGTTGGGGAAATCAGCAGTAAGTCTCACTAGCTTAAAAATGTCGAGTATCTCTCGCAACTCTAATCGATCGATGTCGTCAATGAAAATAATGAATTGGGTTTTAGATTTTATGAGTTCAGCCGCGATCCGATTCTTCATATCTAAAAAATTGGAGTCACCGCTGCCACTTTTGCCAAAAAATTTGGAAAACCAACCGGCGATAACAGCCCAGGGCCCGATGTGAGGAATGACGCTGAGTGTTGCAAGACCCTGACCATAATCCCCAATAAGTTTTGAGGCTCGCTTCAATTTGGGATCTTTGACTCGTAATCTATTTGCAAACTTGGACAGAAATAATTGAGTTAGGTTTTCTGCATCAGAGAAGAACCACGGATTAAAGGTCATAATCTCAAGTTGAGGAGTTTTTTCCAACCGTCGCCGAGTCAAATTGAAGAGAGAAGTTTTCCCGGATCCCCAAGGACCACAGATGGCGAGAGTCAAACTCGAATTTAGGGGAAGAGAACTAATGCATTTCGCGATGTCACCCGCAAGAACGTCTCTACCCAAAGAATCGTCTGTAGCGTTTTCGAGGGCTAAATCCGATAGCGAGGTCATAGTTGTAATTTGACCATAAATTAAGCCTGATGACCACAGTCCTGGAGGCGGTCGTTGACCCTTGGTCGAGTTTGAGCAGTCGCTAAGTAACCGTTTACTTCAATTTAGCGGTTGCCATTTCTAGTTGTACGTTCATTTGGAACCAAATTTTCTGTCTAGACGTTGAGGGGAATCGATCCGCCTAACCCTTTTAATGCCCACATACGAGTCAGATCGAACCACCTGCTTGACACCCCAAATTTTCTCGAGACTATCTCTACTGCCTTGAGGCGTACTCGAGGCAATTGGAGGTTAAACCGATGAGGAGCTCAAAGGATTTTATTTCGACCCTAAAAGCTCTCCCCCACATCTGCGATCCCCTAGAAGAGGTAAGTGGGGAGTCCGTGATTCGGGCACGACTGGTCCTTGAGGGGTCAAACAAGTGCATCTACATCTTCCATTACGCCCTGGATCTAGGCCTGTGGCTAGGGATGGTTGAGATACACCCAGGAGTTATGGAGTTTCGGTACTTTTCTAACCTAGAGTTCATAAAATCTGCGGATTTAGGGGTCGCTCACACGCGCGAGAGCAGGAAAAAGACTCCGACGTATCCACAGATTGATCCAAATTGGACTCCCACGCCGTTAAAGAAGGTGTCTCCCTCCAATCCGTTCCCACGAGACCAGGTTCTACCTCTCCTAACCAACCTAATTGACAGTTTGAGTGAGCTCCGGACAAGTCTTAATACCTAGCCAAATCGACTGGGTATTAAGGAGAGCACAAAATGCAAAAGCAGAATCCCGTCGAAGGGCCTCAGTCTTCTCAAAACCCAAATTACGCCGAAAGGCAAATGAGCGAATTGCGGGAACTTAACCAACTTATCGAGAAGATAAGGGAATTTGAGTACATTCGATTTGATTGTGATGCCACATCTGAACTGCTGGAGGATGGGTTTATAACACCTGAAGAAGCTGAGTTCATTAGCGAATACGTCAAGGAGGGTGAAGAACTCTCTGGGTCGGCATTGGCAATCGGGTGGCTTGAGAGTTCACTTGAGGTTGAAGCAATCGGTTCCGCGACTCTAGGTGAGCGGATAGAAGAGCTAGTTGCTGTAAGAGTACTTGTAACTTACGGGGGCCCCACCATCAGAGTTGAGTTCAACGAGTCCAATTGGGTTACCGTTATTAGCTCAGATGACAAGAACGTCGAGGCTTACCTCACCCACTTGGCATCAGAGGTATGGAGCTTTGCTCAAGAGCTGCACGGGGTATCGAACTAAGAAGAACGGACACGAGCGCGATCGTTAGGTTCTCCTAGATCTAGGACTATTAGGAAGTTGTCTGGCTAAATGCGATCAGTCCGCGTGCAGTCAAACTTCTGTTATGACTATTTTTTGTTTGCGCCGTGGGGACATACTTGAGAAGCGTGAGGCAACGGAGTGTGGCCTCAACTTTTTGCTGACTATTAAGATTGTGATAATCCAATCAAAGACGGTTGTGGAAAAATAGATAATTAAGATTGCTAGAGAGTGGTGTTATCTGACGTCGGACATATAATGGTAGAAGTCGTCTTAGTGCTTGGACATCGATCGGCTTGACCAGTTTTATTTGTCTGGCTTCCTAAACTGTCGCTTGAACACTTGGTAGGCAACATCAGTTGCTACGAATCTCCTTGTATCCTTTAATCGATCAGTGTTAATTTCGCGAGGGCAATGGCCTCAGTGCAGTTCATCGTCCTCAAGAAATCAATAGCTAAATCGCGTTGTGGTGTATTTGGCTCTGTGTCTCTTAAGAGTGTCAAGAAGTGCAAAAGAGGGGTGATAAGGAATTCGTAATGCTCCTTAGTAAAAATTGGTCCCACCCAATCTTCCATCACCACCGCAATAAGACCGTAGGGAGCCCCGTATGGCAATCCCACCTCCAGATCTCGGTAAATATCTTCACGGCCCGATGCTTTCGCAACTTTGACTAGCGCTTCGACAGCCCACCCGGTCTCACTCCATATTGGCCAGGCGCCGGGATCGTGTCCAAGAAACTTGTAGTAACTAACAATGACGTCAAAGTAGGTCGAGTAGTTCTCGTCTACTCTTTTAAGTATCCATTCGACCCTCTCGGTTTGCGGACCATACGCACCCCAATTATTCGTGTTCTCTGCGTCCCCTTCGTCTCTCATTCCCTCATCCTGCCGATCGGTGAAGCTCTCGCACTCAATCGAGAATTCTTTAAGTCGGGACTCAACTTTTACAAAAGTTCGCAAGGCGCGGCCTATCGGGGGCGATTTTCCTGGCTATAAGCGCAAAATTGGCTAAATCCTGTGGCTAGTTGCAGAAAATAAGGGTCTCGGCACTGTCCTATATGACGGGCTCAAGCTCTATCAATAGCGCGGAGGCAACACAATGGGCACTACTGAACTCAATAACGATACTCTCGATCTCTTGGCATCCTTCTTGGCTTTCTGGGGACCGTTTCGTAAAAGACAATTGCAAACNTGGNTTCTCTTCCGGCTCAAAAATTCGAGGTTGGGCGTTCTAAAAATAGAGTCACAGGAAAATCCAGCCGGGAATCGGAAATACCCAGTGGTCAAGTATGACAATGCAACTGAGGTAAAGCGTGAGCTCCACGCCGAGTATGTTGCTTCTCTCAATGCCAGATCCCAAGATGGAAATTGCACACCTATCTCTTTTCAACCTTTTAGATTCATTAGCAGTGAGGAGGCAACCCTTACTAAAGTTATAGATGCACTCGCTTGTTATCAACACCAATGCGCTGGAGCAAACGACTGGGATGCTTCGTTCGCTAAAGCGCTGTGCAGCGAAGCGTTCTATAAATGGGCAATTTTAGTTGGTCGATACAATTGGGAAGGTTAATCTGGTCCAAACTCATCAGAGATAGGGAGTCAGGTGCGTGGTGAAAGAGCTGTCACCCGATCATCGATTGCTTACAATTTGTTCTAACTCGTTGGCAATTTATTGAAATGCTCATAGAGAGAGATGGACATCGCCTTAACCATCATCCTCTGAAAATCGGGTTTGTTGAAGAAGGCCTGGAATAGCGCTTCGTTCTGCTCGTGACGGTCAATAACTTGACCCTCAATGACTGGCTCAAGATAGATCTCGAAGTTCTCAAAGTCATTACCGCGTGCAACTTCACCAAGTTCAACATTATCGACAAGGTGTTGTTGCTGCTGCTCAAACCAGATGCGATCGGCCTCGGTAAGGTTTAGCCCAAAGCGCTCGTTCATTGCAGCGATTAGTTCGGAAAGTGGCTTCTTAGGATCGTCATATTTGCCACCGCGACCTCCGGCATTAAATGAATTCAGTGGTTCATCACCACCACTCTCAAGTGAGAGGTCCTCTTCCTCACAAATCATCTCGGTTCGCAAATGAGTGAGGACAACAGAGTCATCGACATCAACCCCTCCGCGCTCATTATCGGTGAGCAACCTGCGGGAGAGGTATTTGGAGTAGTAGTAGAGCTGCTCAAGGTCAACATCGTGGAAGGGGACTATCTGAGCCAAGAACGAATAAGCGCGCACAAAGTCGATGCACGCTGACTTGAAATCCTCTTGGGCGTCTTCGTCCAAAGCCTTCCATCGATCAACAGCTGGATCAGTGTTGGCTTTAAGTGCAGAACTTCCAGCAGTCCCACCCCTCAAAATTCCAGCAACAGCTTTCTCCATCTCGGAAGTTAGAACGACATTGGCATTAGTAATGCGCGCTTGTAGGTTGAAGAGAATGTTTGGATCGGTAGGCGCTGCGCTAGTCCCCTGATAATAAGGGCGAAAGGCCTCTTGGATAGTTTCTGAGTCGTTGATGAAATCTAAGACGAAAGTATCTTCCTTCTCAGGATGCGTGCGGTTGAGGCGAGAGAGCGTTTGCACAGCGGTAATGCCATCCAAACGCTTATCTACATACATCGTGTGAAGCAGTGGTTGGTCAAAACCCGTTTGGAACTTCTCGGCAACGACGAGAACTTGGTAGGACTTGGCAAACTCTTTAGGGATCTCAGCGCTGCGAAAATGGTTCATAGAGAACTCGGTGTACTCCAGATCCTTCGCATCAGGGTCAAAGACTGTTCCAGAAAATGCCACGAGCGTCTTTACATCGCTGTAACCCTTCGCCTTGATGTAGGCGTCAATGGCTTGCTTGTAGCGCACCGCGTGAAGGCGAGAGCGAGTCACAACCATAGCCTTAGCCGTTCCGCCAATCTTTTTAGAGGTATTTACACGAAAGTGCTCAACAATAATCTCCGCCTTCTGCGCCAAGTTAGCTGGGTGAAGGGATGCAAAGCGAGCAAGAGCAGAAGCGGCGGCGCCTTTGGGGACCTCGATGTCAGCTCCACTAAGTCCATTAGCAAGTTTGTAGTAAGTCTTATACGTTGTGTAGTTCTGCAAGACATCAAGGATGTACTTCTCCTGGATCGCCTGCTTCATTGAGTAAAGGTGGAAAGGTCGATAGACATCATCGTTCTCATTATCTCGATCCTTTTCACCAAAGAGCTCTAAGGTCTTACCTTTAGGAGTAGCGGTGAATGCGAAAAAGGTTATGTTCTCTGCCTTGCCACGTGAGGCGACAGATGCTTCCAAGAGTTCCTCAAATGATGGCTCTTCCACTCGGTTGGTTGCATCAAACTCCTCTGCTGCTTCCAACTCCTGTTCTTTGCTCAACCCCCATAATACAAACTTCAGATCCTTTGCTGTCTCACCACTTTGAGATGAGTGAGCCTCATCCACGATCACTGCAAAGCGGGTGCCGGCTAGCACGGTCGCTGATTGGGCCAAGACCGGGAAGGTCTGAATAGTTGTAATGATGATACGTGCTGCTTTGGACTCAAGAGCAGTGCGTAGCTGCGCGTTCTTCGCCCCAGCATCTTCGTTGATAGAGACGATAGAGCCGGGCTGATGATCAAAGGATGAGACGGTATCTCGCAACTGTTGATCTAGAACACGACGATCTGTGACAACAATGATCTTGTCAAAGATCGGTTCATTTGCCTTCACGTTTTTGGTTGCTAACTGGCTCTCAGGCAATAGGTTGGCAGGTGCATGTAATACAGAGAGGCGGTGAGCCAGCCAGCTAATGGTGTTGGACTTTCCGCTTCCAGCGCTATGTTGGCAGAGTCGATTGACGCCTGGGCCCGCATCAATTGTTGCACCAAGCAGCGCTTCAACGGCGTGCCACTGGTGGAATCGAGGGAAAACCGTGCGGGTTTCACCAGAGAGTTTGCCAGTGGCTTCATCTTTCAGAGGAGCAGTATGAATGTAGTTACCCAGAAGTTTGAGCCAGTTATCGCGTTGGAGTATCTGTTCCCAAAGGTATGAAGTTCGCTCACCACGGGGGTTCAATGGATTGCCCTTACCACCATCTTTACCAGGACCGGCGGAACCTTGGTTGAAAGGTTGAAAAATGGTGCTAGCACCCTGCAACTTGGTGGTCATAAATACATCGTCTTCATCAACTGCGAAATTGATGAGTGATCGATAGCGAAAGATCAGATCACTTGGCTTGCGGTCATAGCGATACTGGTGAATTGCATCTTTTACGTTCTGTCCGGCCGTTTGCGACTTGAGTTCAGCAGTTGCTACTGGAATGCCATTTACGAAGAAGACAAGATCGATGCTGTCATCTAGCGATGTCTCACTCATCTTCACCTGACGGGTGACGGTCAGCCGGTTGGAGGCGTAGAGGGTGCCAAGTGATTCTGTGAGCTCGTGTGCGGGGGCAAAGTAGGCGAGAGTAATTTTGACCCCTAAGTCTTTTACACCTTTGCGCAATACATCTATAACTCCGCGCTCGGTGAGCTCACTCGCTAAGCGCCTTGAGAATTTAGAAACCGCGGCAGTCTCTGAGCCATGCATCGTAATTAATCGATGCCAAGCATCAGCCTGGGTGGCTTGCACGAATGCAAGGATTTCCGTTAGGTCTAATCCAAGATCTCGTGAGTAGTTGGTGGTGGTTCCTAGCAACCATCCATTTGCCCCAAGGTGCTCGCAAATCAATTTTTCGAGCGTGCTCTCGTAGTGCGCGAACTCAGCCATTATGCAACGCTCCTTCCGGTAGTGACGTCAAACGTTCCTATAACAGCGGAGTTAATCAGAGAAGTCTTGTACTGAAGAATGAGCTGCAGTTGATCTTCCAATGTGGCGACTAATGAGTTCGTTGCTCCATTCGAGTTTGCGAATCCGCTACCAAGTTGTTGAATACTCCTAAGATCTGCTGGGATACGAATCGGCAAGTTCCCGACTTGTACAAAATTTAGTCCTTCACGGTTTCCATCAACTTGTACTTCCCGGATCGCGTCTTGGATGTCAGGAGCGAGGAGCTGAGCGTGGAGGAGGGAAGTGAGCCGGGGATCACGGGGACGAATAATGCAAACGTGTTGATTGACATTCGCACCCTCAAATTCATCTGGCACACGGGCGCAGCGCCCAATGCTCCCGCCAGTAATGTTTAAGAGAAGGTCTCCTGCCTTGACTTGAGACGAGCTCATCGCGGCATCAACTTCTGGGGATATAAACACAGCGTCATCAAGTCGCAGTCCATCATTATAGATATTCTGGCTTCGCAAGAATAAAACACCGGCATCCTTGTAAACGTCGCCCCCACCACGTGGTGTCTTTCCGCTTCCGATCTTGGTCACGAAATATTTTAAGGGTTGGGTCTTCGGGTTCAGCTCCATTATGCGTAGTCTTAAATTCTCTGATTGTTGGTCGCGCAGTAAACCTAATTGATCCTGTCGAAGAGTTTGGATTTTCAACAAAGTTTCAATTTTTTCATCCAAGAAACTTGCAATACGCCGTTGCTCTTCAAGTGTTGGAAGTGGAACTGGGAATCCCTCAAGCGTCTCTCTACCCAGAGTCCATCTACCACCACTACCCTCAGGGCGACCGACCCCGCTTCCGTGCGAATAGAATGCGTCATTTTTGTAATTTGACCATAGGTAGTACTCGTAGAACTTGGGATGTATTTGCGAGGACAGCTCGTCTCGGACTCTAAAAATGTAGTAGGCGTTGCTAGTTACCCCATCAAACTTAGAAATTGCGACCGACCCTGAACGCAAATCCATTGGATTCAGCACAAAATCCCCCTTCGAGACATAGGCTGAATCTGAGTAGTCAGCGGCGATCTGACCTTCGTTTGTGGATATATCCCTAACGACAATTCCTTGCTGTGTGAGCGAAAGTACTACGGGAACTTTGGTTGGTGACTTTACCTTTTGGAATCTAAAGATTTTCTTAAAGGGGACATACTCCAAAGGCTTGTTAGGTTGACTCACCCAAGGAGTGTTGTAAAAAGGAAAATTCATTCTAGGCTCCTCATAAGAGATTGAATCTGACTCTCTAGCGATTCGATCTCTTCGCGAATCTCAACTACTGAGCGAGAGGGCTTGAAGGTATAAAACAGTCGAGTAAATGGAATCTCGTAACCAACTTTGGTTTTGGTGTGATCAATCCAGGCATCAGGTAGATAAGGGTGAATCTCGCGGGTTAGATACTCCGCAGCCAACTTGGTTATCACCTCAGCTCGCTTTACATCACTAAGCTCGATAAATCCGGCAGGAAGTTCAATGTTCTCGTTGTCTCTAAGTTCACTATCTGGCTGCAGCTCACCTTTCTTCCCAACAGTGGGTGCGGCTGTNGGGTCAGTCACTGCGATGGCTTTGAGGGCGAGTGTGAGTTGCCTACCCGTAAGACCGACGGCCGCGAGAGCTACCTCTAACTCATTTTGATCTGCGTATGTAGCGTGCTTCACTCCCATCAGTTTCTCGCGAATCTCTACTGGCGCCGAATCCAACGTCTCTTCATCAATTCGCCAAACTCGACGAAGAGGACGCTCTATTGTGAGGCGAGCAAAACCAAACTCCTCGTTTCGCATAACTTTTATACGTGGATCTGATTTCTTGCCAAAACTACCTGCGTAGAGCTCTGTAATTTCCTCAATCGCTAGTTCCGTGAGCTCTTTGCGCTTAGCACCAAGTGTCTTGCGAACCTTTGTTCCCATTCCACGTGCGTCAATTAGTCGAACTTTCCCTTTGGACTTAGAGTCTTTGCGGTTGCTAATGATCCAGACATAGGTGCCGATGCCGGTGTTATAGAACATTTGATCTGGCATTGCGACAATGCCTTCCAACCAATCGTTTTCAATGATCCAACGCCGGATCTCGCTTTCGCCTGAACCTGCCTGCCCAGAAAATAGCGGTGATCCGGAGAGAATGATTGCGATACGCGTGCCACCGTCAATTACCTGTGGCGTTCTTGGATCATCCTTTACCGGCTTCATCTTGCTGATCATGTGCTGGATGAACAGGAAAGAGCCATCACTTACACGGGGGAGGCCCGCACCGTAGCGCCCCTCCGCGCCGCGATCCGCTTCGTCTCGGATCTTCTCGGCGTACTTATTCCAGTCCACTCCATAAGGCGGGTTTGAGATGCAATAATCAAAGTGAGCTCCAGCGTGACCGTCGGAATCAGTAAGGCTATTGCCAAGAGTTATTCGGGCCGGATCCTGACCTTTAATCATTAAGTCAGATCTGCTCACCGCCCAGGTCTCTGGATTGAGTTCTTGCCCAAAAACTTCTAGTTGGATGTTTGGGTTCAGCGTATGCAGGTAGTCCTGCGCAACCGAGAGCATGCCACCAGTTCCACACGCTGGATCGTAAAGAGTACGCACAGGCTTCTCACCTGTAAGGGCTTTTGTGTCCTCAACAAAGAGCAGATTGACCATAAGGCGGATAACTTCGCGTGGGGTGTAGTGCTCTCCGGCCGTTTCATTCGACATTTCAGAGAACTTACGAAGCAACTCCTCAAAAATGTAGCCCATGGCCTCGTTGCTAACTTCAGTCTCACTTAGATCAACATCAGCAAATTTGCTGACGATTTGATACAACAATCCCTGCTCATCCAACTTCTTAACTTTCTCCGGAAAACCGTACTTCTCCAACACCTCGGCGGCACTGGGAGAGAATGCGCTTATGTATGTACTTAGATTGGCACCTATCTTCGTTGGATCCTGAAGAAGTTTTCCAAGGTCTAAGGGGGATGTGTTATAGAAAGTGTGCTTTGAAGCTTTCCGTAAAACGGGCTCAACATTTGCAATTTTCCCGGAAAGTGATGCTGCCTGCTTGATGACCGCGGCTTTTGTTGATTCCAACGCGCATTCGAGGCGACGCAGTACAACGAACGGCAAAATGATGGAGCCGTACTCGTGAGGCTTAAAATCTCCCCGCAGAATGTCCGCGATTGACCAGATCAAGGAGACCTTATCCTCAAAACCTTTGGGCTGAGCCACACATTTCTCCAATTCGTATTAACCGCGAGTCGATTCAGGGTTCAGTACTGGTCATCTCCCGTTTATCCTCCCCTGAGGTTAGCGACCAGAAGTGACCGTGTCAGCCCATTTGATAGACGTAAAATCTGTGTCCGCCCTCATTGAACCCCTACCCTGATGGAACTCCGAAAGGTTAGCGGGTTGGGAGAAAGAGTTTTTCACTCATCTTCGCCCAACCCAATATCGAATTCTTCAATGCTTGACCCGTGGTTCGTTGGAGCGATCCACGCAATTGACCAAAACATTAAAATGGTGCCACCAGTTCACCCCCTAACCGAGAGTTCTTTTCGCCTCTCTTAAAGCCTCGCTTGCACTAAAAGTCCTCATAAGGTCGAGGGTGAGTTCTCTCAATGGAGTACCAGGTTCTGTGTTATTCACGACCACCCAAAAGTTAGAAAAGGGTGTTGTTAAGAAGTCATAGTGCTCTTGCGTGAAGAGTTCACCAATCCGATCTTCCAGCACAATCGCCAAATACGATTGAGCTTGCATTTCTCTGCACTGGTTCAATAGATCAACATAAATACTGTTGCGTCCCGACCTTTCCGCTTCATCCAGTGCTGAGTTAAGAGCAACTACAAACTGACGTCTAGGTGAGGGATCTTTCGCGCCATCCCCATACACGAAATCGCTCCAGCTCATCCAACAAACGAGCAAAATGAGCCATTCGTCATCAGTCTTGTCGAGGAGGTCGCGCACTTTTTCAGTCTGTGGGCCATAACGATTGCTTTCAGACTCGATACCCGATTTGGATTCATCGTTGCCATTCATAGAATTCCGCTCTAATCGTTGGAGTTCAATGATCACTTCCTCTGAAGTCTCATTGTAAGTACCTGGATGTCCCACCGGGAAGGGCTGAGGCTGGTGCGAAAGGGTAATCCCCCTTCGCCACCAACCACAGTTCTTTTGTTGAAGAGTTAAATCACCANCAACTTTTTAGTGAAGTCGGGGTTCGGTTCTGCTACGAACGAGGCTTGCGGGCTTCGTGGCGCCTCCGTCTCCGTCGGCGTGTGACCCTTTGTAGTCTGTTCACCGTGTCATCAAAACTCGCCTCGGAGAGGCGGTCTAGTTCGGCCTTCTTACTTTCATTTGCTGGATCCGCGATAGATGCCTCGAGGGCATTAAGAACATCCTCAAATCGAATGTGGGGCATTTCTGGTTTCTCCCGTGTGTTAACTGTCGGCCGATTGCCGTTCAGTAACCTCTACCGTCCGCGCATCCAAGAGAGACGCAAGGGTCTGGGCAACCAGTTATTTACTGCTGTCTGGAGTCTGCAGAATTACGGCCGCCAAAGCGCTTGGCAATTCCCACGGGTAATCTTCAGTTAATTCGGATGTAAATTTCCAGAAGAAGTCAGATATCTCCTTTTGCTTGCCGACAAGACGGATGGTCTCTTGGAACAGCTCCGTCCAGGTGTAATCCACATCTGGGCAATAAAACCGTTCTTCATTCATCGGGGCATAGTGAATGACGCAACCTTTTTCATAGCTCCCTGGAAGTAGGCGCCCGCAGCAGTAACAGTGCTCGCAAGACCTTGGGAATACCTCTTTTTCTCTCTTGCGTAGATTGGTAAGGGTTACTCGACTTCCACACTCGTCATCACACACGCCTATGGTTAGTCCAGTTATGGGGTCGGTTCCTACCACCGCGAGTCGCCTGGAAATCTGTTTCTTATGCCTATTTGTTGCACGCCAATCTTTGATCCAAGTGCCAACCGCCGAAATGTGTCTAAAAATCCTCGGAAGCAAAAATTTGAGCGCAAAACATAGGCATACCTTGACGTAGAGATGCAAAATAGCTTGCCGCGTTGCATAGTCCATTTAGCCTCCACGAAGAGACTTTGCCGGCAAGCTATTTTGAGGCAATCTAGTCGGTACCAGAGTCTCGACGAGCGAGGCAGAGAGCGAGCAAGTGGATTAGCGACTGGAAATCTGGGAATTGTGGCGCCAAAAATCGGCAGGCTTACCAAGACTCGTGTGTCTGAGCATCAGTCCTCCGAGGTGAGTCTTTCCAAAGCGCCGGCCGACGGGCCAGAGTACATTCGCAGAGTTGTAGCCACGGACTCGTGCCCTGCTGCCACCGAGACGTCCCTGGCATCCTTGCCGCAATCAAAGAGGTAATAGGTGCAGAAGGTATGACGAAGGGAGTGGAATCCCCATTGGTATTTGCCATCCTGATCCATCTTCCAACCAGCCAGTTTCTGGGCAGCCCTGCGCTTGGCGCTGAAGGTACCGTGGTTCATCCATCCACCCCGTTGTGCGGGGAATANCAACAAACGGCCATCCCGCTCTTTCCCTGCTTCTTTTACTTCTTTAATTCGGCGTTCCAACTGCTCCTGCAACTGGTAACCCATTGGAGTCACCCTCGGAAAGATGGTTTTCCGTTGCTTGTTTCCCTTAGGAAGAGCTCTTGATTTTTTACCCTTTACATCGAGCACTTGGAAATCAACGTTGATCTGGCGCTTAATAAGGTCGATGTCATCTACATCCAAATCAATTATTTCTCCAAGGCGAAGGCCGGAGTAAGCATCTAGGTTAAACATCAGCTCCGCCCACCACACTCCCAAAGTAATGACCGCGCACTTGGCTACCCTGGATACGCTCTCGTGATTCGGAATCTCGTTTGGGTTGATTTGCTCGCGATCGCCCCCCTGTTGCTTAATGGTCCTAACGGACTTTTCTTTATTCTTAACATCGGTCTTAAAACCCGCGATGAGCGTGTTCCCACTCTGAATGATCCATCCGTCTTCCACGCCCCAGTTAATCAATCCGGTTATCGCTACGGAAAGATGTTTGGCCATAGATGGGGTTTTGGCGTCTTGGATGACTTTGCGCAATTGGGCATTTGTAATCCGAGAGCAAATTGTCTTTTTAATAATCGGCAAGAGGTGGGTATTGAGCAACCACTCTTGATCCGCAGAGTGGCTTGCGCCCCAGGCATTTCCTACTCGTAAGCGTTCTATTGGATCCAGGTATGCAGCAATCATTTGAGCCCCAGTGTTGGTGGACTTGTCTGCACCCCCAAGGCTGAGTCG
>TBL_comb48_EPIDRAFT_1000961_pt1 | contig 22051 bp, 17 predicted proteins | sample TroBogEpilimnion_37_FD_10681 | JGI IMG/M metagenome (IMG submission 10681)
GTGCCAGCAATGTACCGGTGAGCATCGAGCATGCGGGAGGCACCAGTACGGTGCTCGTGAATCAACGCAAGGCACCGCCCATTGACCAGCTCTTTGTCAGCCTCGGCACCTTCACCTTCAAGGCAGAAAAACCCGCCATCATCACGATCAGCAACAAAGACACTGACGGCATCGTCGGAGCCGATGCGGTGCAGTTGATCGAGGTCAAATAAGAGCGACGGCACCAGCACCGTAACGGATGAACCCAGGTTCATCCGTCACGCTACTTGAAGCCAACGCCTGCGCTTCAAACCCCCAGCAATTCGCACGCCTCCGCCTGTCCAGGCGCAGGACGTCCAAACTCGCTGGCCGTCACACGCGCAAGTGCCGTCAGTTGACGCCAGCGGAAGGCGGGACGGGTGCGGTGAAATTCATCCCAGGTGGTCTGGAAATACTTCTCCGCGTGCAGCGCGCCATCTTCACTGACGGCGTAGCGCAGCAGGGTTTTGAACACGACCTCCGAATCCATTCCCTGCATGCCGCAGCGGTGTACCACGCCAGCGGCATGGGCCTGGAGATTCTGACGAATGTTCCCGTCGAGCTCAGAGAGCAGCTTCGCCTGATCCGTCCCCTGGCTGATGTATCGCTTCGGCGGCATCGGCTCCCATTCGAGGAAATGTTGGCCGCTGCTGGTGCGATCACGCGCCACCTGCCATGCACCGAGAATGAGGCAGGCGAAGACATTCCGCCCTTTGCTGACCTGCGAGAGATTGCGCCAGGCATGGACCGAGTCGCTGGCATGTACGCCGACCGAGTCGCCATGCACACTGCCGGGCGGTTTGCCCGGCGCTTCCCACTCCGGCGGCCGACCATGATCACGCAGCACAAGTTGATTCGCCGCCAGCGAGATGGCCTCGCCAATTTCGTGCGGATCAAATCCTTCCGCCAGCGCCGCAGCCACCGCACCTGCAGCAGTTTCAGGCGAGCCACTGAAAATAGTCAGGCTGAGTTTTTCCACGACACCGTCTTCCATGGACCGTGTACCGGGATCGCGCCCCATGAGCTTGTGTTCATCCAGCAGTTTGGTCAGCGCCTTGCCGTGCTCATCCCACTCGGGTCGGCGATACTGTTCCGCGTTCAGGCAGTAGCGCAGCGACATGCGCAGCAGCGTGGTCGCATGCTCATGGCCCACGACATCGAGAAGATCCCAGGCGCGGTACGGCAGCACGGTGCGGTGCACCTCCGGATTGTCCTGCACACATTCCAGTAGTGCATTGAAGCCGTCGTCCGCGCTGTTTTGCATCATCGTGGCAAAGATTTTTTCCGCGCCCGCAGTGTCCTTGCGTTTCACTGTCTCATGTAACTGTGCGGCAGTCGGCTTGTCCGTGCCTGCGGCCACCGGATGCAGCACTTCGTCACTGCGCCCGCCATTCTCCTGCATGCGGTTGGTGTTGCGGTAAAGCACCTTAAAGACCGGCAGCGCCTGCTGCTGCTCTGGCATGAACCCGGACATTTTTAGTGACGGACTCAGCGCCATCAGCGTGTGAAAGCCGATGTAGTCCTCGCCGCCGAAAGTTCGCGCGTTCGCCAGCACACCTGCGGCCACGAGTTGCTTCAATGACGTCCCAGCTTTGAGCTTCGCAGCCAGCGCCGGCTGCAGTTTCGACACCGGCGTTTCCTGCATGAAGCAGACCAGCGCCTCCATGTCCCCAAAGTTCAAAGCGGCGGATGGTTCCCCCGCGTGAGCGGAGGTGATGCCGAACTCAGCTGCGAGCGCGGGACCGATGGTGGCTAACAGAGTGCCCTTGCTCACATCGGCAAGGAACGCACGGCGGGACTGCAGTTCATTCATAATGACCTCCTTGGTTGGGGTTGTATCGAGTGTCCTGATTTGCAGGAACGAGGTCAATGCCCAATTTGGAGGCGTTTGAAAGATCGCTACCGGCTAACCTTCATCTCCGCGAACTCCGCCCAGCAGGCGCGCGTCGGTGCCCATGAGGCATCGCCCCCGCCGTGAAAGGTTTCAAAGTAGAGGCCATCCACGCCAAAGCTGTCCACCGTGCGCCATTCCATGTCGGTTCGTTCCACCATGGGTTTCTCATCGATCCAGACCCGAAGTGTTCCATCGCGCTTGCCCACGGCATTCATCGTCACGGCGATTCGTACTTTGACCGGAGTCTCCGTTGGGAAACGGAAGGCAGCAGGAAAGGCAAAGCTGTCGCCATAATCACCCTTTTGATTCTTGTGATAGATGTAGGCCTCGCCACGTCCGTCTTTGCGCCACATCAGACGTGCTGAGAAGCCATTCGTGCCCGTGGCCCGGCGGCCGCCACTGACATTGTCCGGCCCTCCGCAAAGTCCGGGCAGCTTGCCGCCTTTGACGAAATCGAAATCCTTGCTGAAACGCAGCATATAGCTCAGCTCCGCCGCCTCATGCTTGCCAAACGGCATGCGCCAGCCCGCGCCCCCCTGCTCAGGACCGATTCCCCCAACGGCAAAATTCACGCGCAGCCATTTCAGCGCATTGTTTTCGACCACAGCGACGCGCCCTTGAGCAATGCCGCCTTCAAATCCACAGCCTGGCCAGTCATGCTTCCACCGCTTGATCGTGTAGGGGCCGGGCTGGCCTGCCAGTGTGATTGCCAATGGCAGCTCAGCCGCTAATGCAGCATGCATCGATACTATCAGAATCCATGGCAGCAAATGCATGCACTTGGAATAACACAGCAGTGCTTTGAAGACATCCAAAATCATGCCTGATTACCCTATCGGTTGTGCGCCAGCCTCCAAAACTTGTCCATTGAGGGCAAAACTCACTTGCGCAGAGCCCAGACGCGATTAAAACTCCCTCCCTCCAACGCTGTTTGGTTTCAAACATGCCTCCGTAGCTCAGTTGGTAGAGCAGTTGACTCTTAATCAATTTGTCGTAGGTTCGAATCCTACCGGGGGTACCATCCAAAGCAGGATGGTCTAGAGCTCAAAACTCGGCATTCACCACCGGGCGCACGCTTTTGAATGCCTCGGCGTACTTGGCCCCACAAGCCAGCCCACGATAGCGGGCAAGCACACTTTTGGTCTCCATGGCGGCATCCGTTTTGGCGGGGTCGTAGTCCTCTTTGCGCACGTAGGCCATCAGCCGCCCCAGCCACTCATTCGCAGCAGGCCACTCACTCGAAACATCGACATAGGTGTCCGGCTCGAAGCCGATCGTATGCCCAGGGCCGTTGTCATACCAATAAACCCGTGAGGGCGTCTTCACTTCCTCGCGCCCGAGCAGGCGTGCCGGTTGATACAAGGCCGCATGGCAAATGGCGCTGGCGGCCTCGTGGTCAGGATGGCGGTCACGCGGCCAGAGCATGAAAGCAGTGTCCGGTTTCACCTCCGCCACGACTTCCGCCACGGCGCGCTTTGTTTCGAGCGTCGGCTCGAAACCCAAGCTCTTGTAGTTCAGAAAGCGCATCTCGATGCCGCGTTCGGCCGCCAGTTGTTTCGAGAGATCCAGCAGGCCTTGCTCCCGGCCTTTGACCGGCGGCCAGTTGGTGTAGTCGCCGATCAGGCTGAGAATGACCACTCGCTGATGTTTCTGCACGGCCCGCAGCAATGTGCCAGGGATGCCGAAGGGACAGTCGTCATAATGCGCGCCGATGGCCAGGATGGTACGTGTCATGTGGGAAATTGGTCACAGGTCCCCGCGAGCGCAAGCTGGCGCTTCAGCTTGATGCAAACCAGCAATAATCATACCAGGAGGGTTTATTTGGATATACCTTTATAGATTGTAATTTTCATTGCATAAATGAGTCGCAAAGATCATATTCAAGATGGATGGGTCGAGTCGAAGCCCATTCACAAAATTTCCATACAAACACGATGAAGTTATGATTGAAGAGCCTCAACTCTTTGGATCCCTCGCCTTGGCGAGCCATCGCGATGGCTCACCAATCAAGCTGCCGCGCGCGCAAGACGAAGTGGTCATGCTGGCCTTTGATCAGCAGAACAGCCGTTTGGTGGAACTCCATATCTTTACTGGCAAAGTTGCCCCGGCTCCGACCCCAAACCAGCCCTACGCCGCGAGACGCTGGATCAAGCCCGTGAGCTGGCGGTCACGTGGTCAATGGACGACCTCACGGCTTGGCGAACGCAAGTCCCAGCCCGGCGCTGGACGCCGCCCCCTCCGCAAGTCACGGGTTCGTGCCAGGTACCTCCACCGGTTTTACGAGCCCAAAAACACCTTCGAGCAGGCTGCGGTGAAGCCAGCCATCGTCGATGAAGAGCAGCAGTTCCGCACATGTGAACTGCTGCGCTTGGCAGCAGGTGCACGCGGCCATTGCTTCATGACGATTCTCGATGTCGGGGTGGATGACGGGATGGCTTACTACGTCACCAACCTCAATGACGGTGAGTTCGTCCAGGATTATGTCCGCAGGCGCGGAGCCGTGCCCACCGTGGCATCGCTGGCGCTGGTGCATCAGCTTCTCCAAGACCTGGGAAGAGCCGAGGAACAGGGACAGTTGCTTTCAACCGTGAGTCTGGACCAGGTGCTGGTCACCTCCCAGGAAGAGGAGTATTTGCAACTGCTGCTGTTTGACTATGGGCTGTCACAGCCAAGGTCCGAGGCTTTCGGCCAGCACAGTTCGCGGCTCGTGAGCGAAGCCTGCCGATTGCTGTTTCTGCTGATGACCGGACAGGCCTATCAGTGCGGAAATCCTGATGACTTCGGCGTCATCGCGGAACTGCCATCGAGCCTGCGTTTCGTCATCAAATCGGTCCTGACCCACCCGGCAGCTCATTCGATTTCAAGAAAGACACTGCGTGACGAAGTTCGTGAAGCGATGTGTTCGCATGTGAACCTGGTGCAAGCGCGCAATCCCAAGCTGCTGCTGGTGGCAGAGCCTGCCACGCTGCCCGTCTCACACTTGCAGGCACTGCTGTTGGGCGATATTCCGCTGAAAACGATGTTTGGCGCGAGCTTTCGGATCGAGAACCCGGAACGTTCAGGCTGCCATCCCTTTGCCATTCCGGCAGTCAACGTTTGCGCTGAACAGCAGGTCACACTGCATCTGCTGCCCCCCGAACGGATCGTACAGAAGTCTGACCACGCGGTATTTCCCGCACAGGCCTGGCGGCAGAATCCTGCAAAGCAGGCCAACCTCCTGCCCATGATGAGTCTGTGGCAAGGCCCTGATTGGGCGTTCCTTTCCGAGGCGCGTGAGCCAGGCATGAGCCTCAGCGCCCTCATGGCGAAACGCGGCACGCTCAATCCCGGAGAGGTCACCACACTGCTGTGGCAGATCCATGCTGGATTGGAACAGGCAGCGGAAACCGGCGCGCAGCGGGTGGACCTGGATCCAGGCAACATTCAGCTTTGTGTCGGCTATGACGGGCCTGTCTTGCCCCGTGATCTGGAGCGGCTGCATCAAAAGCGGCTGGAGGCCTGGCCGAAATTTGTGGTGAAACTCCGCCTGCACAAGACGATGCGCAGCTTGTGCAAACCACGGCTGATCGACCTGAAGTCATCGGAGCACATTGCGGCGCATGAAACATGCGAGTTCTCTGACCGTGAACAACTTAGCCGCGCATTCATCGGCCTGGCGACCTATCTTGCCACTGGGGAAGGTCAAATGCGGGAAATTACCGAGTTTCCCAGCAGCACGCCGGAACTGGCGGCCAGCTACCTTCAGGAATGCCTTCAACGTGTGCTGAGTGGCAGCGCCGTGCCCTCTCCACACGACTTCACAGAACAACTCTCCCATCTTCTGACTGCAGCCAGCGCTGAACTGGACTCTGTGGAAGACCCGCTTGCCGAGCCTGACCCGCTTGCCACGCAAGAAATGGCCAGCGCAGGTTTTGTCTCTGATTTTGAAGAAGATTGGACCCCGGCAGATGTCCCGGTGGAAACCCCTGTGGTTCACACGAGCAAAACCCTCCTCCTGGCTCCAGTCGGTGAGGACATGCAGACACTGGATTTCCATCGTCCATCCCCGACCCAGTTCAGCTTCCCATGGGTGGCCCTCGCCGCGACGGTCCTGCTTCTGGGGGCTGTGGCCTGGATGATCTTCGGTGACTTGCCCGAAGCCAACGCGGTGACACAGGCTGCGGCGCCGTCATCACCTCCGCAAAAAGCTGTCGCAGCGGCGGCGGTCGCTGAAGCTGCGCAAAAACCCGCAGCCATTCCGCCCGCTCAGGAGCTGCGTCAGTCCATCATTCACAAAACCCCCGCTTTTGTGGCGGCAATCTCCAGTCTCCCTCCATCCTCATCACCGGTATCAGTGGCGGAGGTTGCGGAGCCCCTCCCACAGCCAGTTACGCCACCACCAGCAGCGCCTGCACCAACCACGATCGCAAGAGCCACTCCTCAGGAAAATCAACCCGCAGACAAAACTGTGACGCTCAGCATGCAGCAAGCTCCTATGGGGGCGTCGGCTGTTCCGGCTCAGGCTCCCGCATCATCAGTGCCGCCAGCACCTGCATCTGTTGCAGCACCCACCGCAGTGCCACCCACCCCTCCGACGGAAGTTGCGGCCATGCAGGAGGTCACCATCCGCCGCGCAGTCATCCTTTCCCCTGAAGAGCTCAATCAGACCCGCCATCCACAGGCAAAAGTACGAAAACCAACCTCACGACGGTAAGCCTTGTTGGATGTGGCTCGGCTGTGGGAAAAGATCATTCATCTGTTGCAAGCAGGGGTGGGTTTCAGCACCGTCCTAGGCGTGTGCGCACGATCCATGCGCATCCCATGACAGCCAAAACGATCCATCAGTGACCGAGCCATGAAACATCATATCGCAGGGATTCCCTGGCAGCTTTGCAGACATCTTTTCCTTGGGGCCATCGCCACCATGGCAGCAATGGCCGCGCCTGCCGACCCGCTTGCGGCACTCAAACAGCTCAACATCGAAGCTGGGAAAATCGAACTCGTCGAGGAAACCAGCGCCACTACCGACAAGAAGTGGCCGCCGCACACCGTGGTGAAGATCGTGCTCAATCCGGGTAAAGATTCCAATATCAATGTGGAAGTCTGCCTGCCTGAGGCGGAAAAATGGAACAAGCGCTTCATCGGCCTCGGCAACGGTGGTTCAGCCGGTCGCATCAGTTCTGGAAGCCTCCTAGGCTACATGGCACGCGGCTACGCCGTGGCCACCACCGACATGGGCACGGCCCCGAACTCAGATTCCGGCATCGGCAAACCGGATGTCTGGAAAGATTTTGGTTACCGCGCCACCCACCTCATGACTGCCGTCTCCAAGCAGGTCATCCAGACCTATTACGGCCAGGCCCCTGAGTATTCCTACTTCAACGGCGGCTCCACGGGAGGCCAGCAGGCGCTCCAGGAAGCCCAGCGGTATCCCGAGGATTATGACGGCATCGTGGCCAATGTTCCCGCTCACTGCCGCACGCCGCTGCATGCTTATTTCCTGTGGAATGAGCAGATCTTCCATCACTGCCCTTTCACCAGCACTCAGGAGGAAAATGTGATCGCCGCTGGCAACGAATACATGGCTGCGCGCGAAATCCCCCAAACCGCAGGCAAGATGGTTTCCGATCCGCGCTGCACCGAGAAAGACATCGAAGCGGTGATCACGCTGGCGCGAAAGAAAGATCCGACACTGACGGACCAGCACGCTGAAGCCCTCAAAAAACTGTTCGGCGGACCAAAACACGCGATCACGGGTGAACGCATCTTCGACGGCATTCCCTTCGGCAGTTCCTTCAAGATCGCACACGGGCACCTCTATCTTTTCCAGTGGGTCTTCGGAAAGGACAAAGACCTCATGAGCCTCGACTTTGGCAAGGACATCGACACCTACACCGCCGCGCTGGGCCCCTATCTCAACGCTGAAAACGCGGATCTCAGCCCGTTCGAGAAGCGCGGCGGCAAGCTGATCATGATCTCCGGTTCGGCTGATTCCTGTGTGCCCTACCATGCGACTCTGGACTATTACGAGCGCCTCATCGAGCATTTCGGTTCTCTGGAAAAAGTGACGGCGTTTTGCAAATTTTATGTCGTTCCCGGCATGAGCCATGGCCCCGGCCCGGGCATCAACAAACTGCCAGACATGCTCGGTCTGGTCATGAACTGGCGCGAAAAAGGCGAGGCTCCTCACACTCTCAGCGCACAGCGCGTGGTCGCTGGCAAAACCGAACTCGACATGCCGCTCTATCCCTACCCGGAAAAAACAAGCTGGGAGGCAGGCGCATTCAAACCCGTGGCCGGACCTCGCGGCGGTGTGGAGCGCGTCGCAGAACGTTTCAGACCGCAGGCTGCCGAATGATGAACCGGCCTAGGCGGCCACCAAGTCATACCCGCGCCACTCCTTCACAGTGATGTCAGCAAAGCTGCCGACAGGAAGCTTCTTGCTCACAAAAACGGTGGTGTCGATGTCAGGCGCGTCCATTTCGCTGCGGGCAACGCCGGGTTCCTCGACGAGGACGCGCATTTTGCGTCCGACCTGGGTGGTGTTGAAGCCTTCGATGCTGCGCTGGATGGCGCGCATGGCCTCGTTCCAGCGGGCCTTGCGGGTCATGTGGTGGATTTGATCTTCCATCTTGGCAGCACGGGTATCTTCCTCGCGGGAGTAGTTGAAGACTCCAGCACGTTCGAATTTGGTGTCTTGGATGAACTGCAGCAGTTCATTGAAATCGGCCTCGGTTTCACCGGGGAAGCCCACGATGAAGGTGGTGCGGATGGCGATGCCTGGGATGCCGGCACGGATGCGCTTGATGAGATCGCGAATATATGCTCCGTCGGTCTCTCGCTTCATGAGGCTCAGCATGCGGTCACTGATGTGCTGGAGCGGCATGTCGATGTAACGAGCGACTTTGGGACTCTCGGCGATGGCTTGGATAAGATCGTCGCTCCAATGCGCGGGATGCGTGTAAAGAAGGCGGATCCAGAAATCACCTTCGATCTTATTGAGCTCACGGATGAGGGAAGAAAGAGATTCGCCTTTGCTGGAATCCACGCCACTGCGCGGCTTGGGGCGCTCCTCCGTCCACTTGTCCATGCCGAAGTAGGTGGTGTCCTGGGAGATGAGATTGATCTCCTTGACCCCGCTGGCGATGAGCTGCTGCGCTTCTTTGACGATGCTTTCCTGCGTACGGCTGCGGTGGCGGCCGCGGATGCGCGGGATGATGCAGAAGGAGCAGGGATGGTTGCAGCCTTCGGCGATCTTGATGTAGGCCATGTGCTGCGGCGTGAGGCGGAAGCGCGGCGTGTCGTAATCCGGGATGTACTGCGGCTGCCGGGTGACGTGATTTTCCTGCTCATGCTCCTTGGTGCCCATGAGCTTCTGGATGATCGGGGCGACTTGGGTGATCTGATCCAGTCCAATGAAGGCATCCACTTCAGGCATGAGGCCCGGGAGTTCCGTTGAGAAACGCTGCGAGAGACAGCCGGCGACGATGATCTTCTGCCGCGCACGCTTTTTCGAGCCCGCCCGCTGGTCCACGGCGTCATGCACCGCTCCGACACTTTCCTTTTTGGCCATGTCGATGAACGAGCATGTATTCACGATGAGAACATCCGCGAGATCGGCCTCGGGTGTCATGACCATGCCCGCCTGCTGGAGGTGGCCGATCATGATTTCCGAGTCGATGAGGTTTTTCGCGCAACCGAGGGAGACGAGGCCGACTTTGATCATGGGGCGCGGATGGTAGCGCCTTTGCGGCAATCGAAAAGGGGAAAGATGGACCTCAGCAGGCGGTGCCCAGGTCCGGACCTGTCTATTTGACCTCAAGAAACAAGCATCGGGGCCTGCTGCAGGGTGCGCTGAGCACCAAAATCAAAGCCACCACGCTCTTCACCCTGCGATTTTTGCACGGCCTTAGCCAGCGCCTTGCTCAATCCGTCCAGCGAGTAGGGCTTGAGCATGATGTCCACCGGCGGTGTCCGCCCCTGGCTCAGAATGGTAAATTCATCAGGATCAATGACGAAGCCGCTGCAAACCACGACCGGCACGTCGTTGCCGACGGCGCGCAGTTCCTTGAAGGTGTCACGACCCGAAAGCTTGGGCATGTAGATATCGAGCAGGACTGCGTCCACCTTTTCCTGAGTGCGCAGCAGGATGTCGAGCGCCTGCTGGCCGTCACAGGCTTCCAGGACGCGGTAGCCAAGGAAACCGAGCATATTCATGGCAATGGAGCGCACGGGTGCCTCGTCATCCACGACCAAAATGGTGGTCTGACCGCCAATCGGGGCATTAATGGCAGGTCCGCTTTCGATCGGTGTCTCCTCTTCGACCTGTTCGGGGTTGAGCAAACGGGGAAGGAACACCCGGAACTCGCTGCCGCGACCCACTTCGCTGTCAAACTCAATCCAGCCGCCGTGCTCACGCACGATGTCCTGCGCGGTCGAGAGGCCAAGCCCCGTGCCCTTGCTGGCGGCCTTCGTCGTAAAGAAGGGTTCAAAGATGCGCTGCCGGTGCTCTTCAGAAATGCCGTGACCGTTGTCCCGCACCACGAGCATGACAAAGTCGGCCGCCTCATGGCTTTCGGCTGATTTCGACGGCATGCGATGGGTGACGTTTTCCACGGCGATTTCGATCACGCCTTTGTCGGCAGGCAGCGCATCCCGGGCGTTGAGGCAGAGATTGAGCATGACCTGCTCGATCTGCGTGGCGTCCCCGGTCGCATAGGAGGCATCCATGCCGCCGCGCATCTGAATGGTGACGCGTGGATCGACACTGTGCTTGAGGAGGTTCTCTTCAGAGACCTTGGTAAACGGCTGCAGTGCTGCAAGAGCGGCGGCCTGCCGTGGATAATTGGAGTTTGCTCTGGGACCAATTTCCAGTGCCGGTGGCGAAAAAGTACCACCTAATGCTCCCATGATAGGCTCGGTGCTGATATGACCTGGCGAATGATTCATCACCTTCTCTGGAGAATCAGGCATGGCGGTGGGTTCTTGAGGGCTTTCGGCCTCAGAACCTTGGCGTTGCATAGAGAATGAGAATGGTAAAGGCATGCTTGGAATCAGGCAGTCTGTGTAATTTTATCAATATTAACAATAAAATCCATAATTTTTTTAATTATTTGAACGCCAAATGTGTTTGTATTGGAAATTCACATTTACTCTGCCCCCCAGATTGCCGAGCTTCAAATCGACATAAATAATTGTTTAACAATGATTTAAATCATATCTAAGCATGGATTAATGCGGCATTTTTTCACGCCGACCCTCTAGACGAGCCGATTCGCAGCCTGACTCTTCAAAAAAAGCACTGCCTTGCGCGATCCAGCGCAATGGCTAACCTCTCCACCACATGGACGAACGTATCACTCAACGCTTGGAAACACACTTGGCTAGCCAAGGACTGCGCCGCACCAAGCAACGGGATGTCATTGTCGAGGCTGCCTTTGCCACCGATGACCACTTCAAAGCGGAGGAACTGCTGGATAAAGCACGCAAGCTCGACAGCACCGTTTCGCGGGCCACCGTTTACCGCACCCTAACCCTGCTGGTGGAGTGCGGGCTGCTACGCGAAGTCGATCTGGGCCGTGACCAGACCTACTACGACCCCAATTTCCTCGACAAGCCCCAGCACAATCACCTCATCTGTCTCGATTGTGATCGAGTCGTGGAGTTTGAGGATGACCACACTGCACTGCTGCATGACTGCATCACGCGACGGCTGGGTTTCCAGCCCAGCATGAAGAGCATGCGCATCGAAGCTCACTGTGATGAGCTTCGACGGCTGGGGAAATGCACTTACCGAGATGCGAAACTCGCGGAGGCCGTTTGAGCCAGGGTTAAGCCCGACGCCAGCGCTGGAAGGTCTCAATGGCCTCATACTCGGCCAGACCGAGCGCATCATACAGCCGTGCATTTTCACGATTGGTCTCTGGGGCTTCTTTTTCCAGAGAAGACAAAGCACCGTAGCGTGAGATCGCATTTGCCTTGCGCTCAATCTGCAAGGGACTCATCGGAATCGCCATGTCGATCTCGTGCGACTCCAGCGGACGCTCTTTACCACGGTACAACCACACGCTGCATGAACCCGCGAACTCCTCGCCAGCACACGCCTGCAAGGCCGCCACCAGAAGGCGGAAGCAAATGCCTGCCACGCTTGATGGATCGGCGGCGTCTCCCGTGATGTAAATCTGATGGGGCTTGTGCTCCATGAGCAGACGCACCAGCGCCTTGTTGTCTTCCTCTGTGCTCTTGAAACGGCGGTAACGGCCCTGCTCATAAAAGGGCAGGTCCACAAAGGTGACGCGGTCGTTGGCCAGCCCCACCGTGTGGGCCGCATCGCGCAGTTCACCACGCAAAATCAGGCCCTTGAGCTGTCGCAGCAGCGGCGGATCTTCACCGAATTCCCCCTTGGCCTCCAGCAAGCTCAGCGCTTCCCGCGCATAGGCCACCTGGGCTCCCCAGGTAGCTGGATTGGCCGCATTGGAGGCCAGTTCCAGCAGGGTTTCGGCAAATTTATCGGCCTCGCTGTCCGGCACCCGCAGGCTGCCAGAAGTCAGCGCGATCAGGCGCACGTCATGCCCCTGTTCGACCATGCGATCAATCGTGCCCCCCATGCCAGTGATGGCATCCTGCGGTTCAGGACTGAAGACAAGGCAGCGCTTCGGATACGGCCGCGCGCGCTCCGGGCGGTATGTGTCGTCCTCATCAGGCTTGCCGCCCGGCCAGCCGGTGATGGTGTGCTGCAACTGGTTGAAGATGCGGATGTTGAGCTGGTAGGCCGGCCCCTGCTCGGAGAGCAAATCGGAAAGGCCGTTTTCATTGTAGTGCTCATCCACCAGCTTCAAAATGGGGCGCTTGATCTTGAAAGCCTGCCACACCATCGCGCGGCGAGTCTCACGCGGAGTCCAGGACGCCGGACCGACGAGCCAGGGCAGTTTGATCCGGGTGAGTTCGCGGGAAGCGCCGTGATCAATGAAGAACCGCGCATCCGGGTGATCCTGCAAGAAGGAAGCGGAAATCACCTCCGTCATCGGCCCTTCGACGGCTTTGGCCACCATGACGGCTTTGTTTTCACCCCAGGCCATCAGCACCAGCTTTTTCGCCCGCAGAATCGAACCAACCCCCATGGTGATGGCGAAATGCGGTACATTCTGCTCCCCACGGAAATCACTCGCCGCGTCCTGGCGCGTCACGCGGTCCAGCGTGATGCGGCGGGTCACCGAATCACGGCTGGAACCGGGTTCATTGAAGCCGATGTGGCCCGTCCGGCCGATGCCGAGAATCTGCAGATCAATGCCGCCGACGGCTTCGATCTTCTCTTCATACTCTCGGCAATGGTTGAAAACCTGATCTCCCGGCACCGTGCCACTGGGAAGATTGATGTTCGCTTTCGGGATGTCGATGTGGTCAAACAACTGCTCCGCCATGAACATCGAGTAACTCTCAGGATGGTCGGCGCTGAGACCGTAATACTCGTCGAGGTTGAAGGTAATGACGTTTTTGAAGCTCAGCCCTTCCTCCTTGTGCAGACGAATCAATTCACGGTAGAACGGCACCGGTGTCGATCCCGTCGCCATCCCCAGCACTGCAGGCATACCAGCCTTGTTCTTCGTTTCGATCAGCAGCTTCACTTCCTGCGCCAGCGTCTTGGCCGCTTTGGCGGAGTCTGGGAAAATGACAGTCGGAACTTTCTCGTAGGCTTCGGCGGGAGGACGAATGGACATGGTGGTAGGTTGGGGTTCCACGAACAGAACTCGAATTGCCGCTCACGCAACCCGCTTTCCGTTGTGCTACGCCTAATGCTAGGCGCGGCGGTATGCATACCTGGCACCAAAGTACCACTTTCCATGGATAGGCTCGTGCCTTGGCTGCGGGAGTCCGCTCTGGCCTCTACTCCAGATCCAGCTCGGGCTTGAAGTCCGAAGCGTGATACGAACTGCGCACCAGCGGCGCACTCGCCACATGGCGGAAGCCCTTTTTCAACGCGATCTGCTTGTAGTTCTCAAACGTGTCCGGGTGGACGTACTCGATCACCGGCAGATGCTGGGGCGAAGGACGCAGATACTGGCCCAACGTCAAGACGGTGACGTCATGCTCGCGCAGGTCGTCCATCGCCTGAAACAGTTCCGTCTCCGTCTCGCCCAGGCCGAGCATAAGACCGCTCTTGGTGGCGCACTTCGTGCCAAGTTCTTCCGCCATGGCCTTCGCGCGCTTCAGCACATGCAGGCTGCGGTGATACATCGCCCGGCTGCGCACCAGCGGCGTCAGACGTTCCACGGTTTCGAGGTTGTGATTGAAGATATGCGGCTTGGCCTTCATCACGACTTCCAGGGCGTCATCCTTGCCGTTGAAATCCGGCACAAGGATTTCAATGGTGATCGTCGGCACGGCTTCACGCACGGCTTCGATGGTGCGGGCAAAGTGTTCCGCCCCGCCGTCTTTCATATCATCACGCGCCACGGCAGTGATGACGATGTGGTTCAGGCCCATGCGTTTGGTCGCCTCAGCCACGCGCTGCGGTTCGTCAGCTTCCAGGGCAAAGGGTTTGGCCGTTTTGACCGCGCAAAAGCCGCAAGCGCGCGTGCAGCGGTCCCCAGCGATCATAAACGTCGCCGATCCCTGGCTCCAGCACTCCCAGCGGTTCGGGCACTGCGCCTCTTCGCACACAGTGTGCAGCTTCAAATCGGTGATCAGCCCCTTCGTGCTCCAAAACTTCGGGTCACGCGGCAAAGTCACGCGGATCCATTCCGGTTTTTTGTCGCGATGCAGGGCGGGGTCGATCTTGGGGGTCATGGGCGGGGGCATGAATGGCCCAAAAGGGGGCGATTGCAACGCGTTTGGACATCCGAGCACGGCACGATAGAATCGAGAGCCTGCCGCCCCCCTTCCCCATGTCCCTCTACTCCACCCTGATTCGCCCCCTGCTCTTCAAGCTTGATGCAGAAACCGCGCATCATGGGACGGTCGAAGCCTGTCGCATTGCAGGATTGCTGCCGGGGGGGCCGCAGATCGCCCGGTCCTGCCTGGAGTTCACGGCACCGGAGCTGAAGTGCGAGGTCGCAGGGCTGCGCTTCGATCATCCCATCGGCCTCGCCGCAGGCTGGGACAAAAGCGGGCGCGCCCTGCGCATGCTCGATCACCTGGGCTTCGCGTTTGCCGAGATCGGCTCCATCTCCGCGCAGCCATCGCAGGGAAATCCCAAGCCGCGCCTCTTTCGGCTGCCGCAGGATCAGGCCATCATCGTCAACTACGGCCTGCCCAACGAGGGCGCAGAAGTCATCGCGCCCCGGCTTGCCGCACAGCGCATGCGGATTCCACTCGGCGTGAACATCGTCAAAACCAACTACGGCCCCGGTGCTCCCGCATGCACTGACGAAGCCATCCTCGCCGATTACGAGCGCAGCGTCTCGCTGCTGCATCGCCATGCCGACTACCTCATGCTGAACTTGAGCTGCCCCAATGCCGCCGGTGGCAAGGACTTCTTTGCCCAACCCGGCAATATCACCCGCCTGCTGCACCTGCTCAAACCGCTCGACCTCACCTGCCCCGTGTTTTTGAAAGTCGCCCCGCGCGACGATCCAGCGGAGCACGAACGCCTGCTGGCAGAAGCAGACGCCTTCGATTTCGTGCGCGGCTTCTCCTTCAATCTCCCACCCGGCAAACCCGCCACCCTGCGCCTCACCACACCCCGCAGCGAATGGGAGCCACTGCCCGGAGCCGTATCCGGCAAACCCGTCGAAGACTTGATCAACCGTTGCATCGCCGGCCTCGCCACGCGGATGAACCGCCAGCGCCACATCATCATCGGCACCGGTGGAGTCTTCACCGCAGCCGATGCCTACCGCAAACTCCGCCTCGGTGCCTCGCTCGTGCAAATCTACACCGCCCTCATCTACGAAGGCCCCGGCGTCATCTCACGCATCAACCAAGGCCTTTGCAGCCTGCTGGCCAAGGATGGATTTCGGCATGTGAGCGAAGCTGTTGGCGCTGACCTCAATAAAGCATAGACGATCAATGCACGCGTTTGCGCGTCAGCATGATCTCATTGCCCTCAGTATCCACGCACATAGCGAGATGTGGCAGCTCGCCATTCTCCGGCTGCGGCTCCCGCGTGAGCTGACCACCTGCGGCCACAATTTCACGAGCGCCCTCAATCACATCAGCCACCTGAAAACTGAGTCCAGTCCAGGTGCGGCCCCCTTCACCACCGCCATGAATGCCAATGATGCCCTCACAGATCGACACCTCACTGATGATGTCATTCTGCTTCAGGATCGTACCGCCAAAAACGTTGGCATAGAAATTCACCGCGCGGTTCATATCCGCCGCCCAGACCACATATTTGAGTCGTTCCACTTTCATGCAGCTTCCGTGCCACAGTCCGCCCCCTGAAGACAGCGAATCTTGCAATGTGCTGCCATCAGTTCCGAAACAGCGGCCGCGGCTTGGGCGGAGCGGTGCTGGTCTTGGCCTTGGGCGGGCTACCCCCAATTCGCTGTGCTTCGCGCAGTTCCTTCTCTGAGGGCGGCTTGCGTTCGTCCTTGTTGCCACCGCCAAAGATGCGCGGCGACCAGTGCGTGTCCTTGAGCGTGCCCGAGCCCTTGTAAGCCATCAGTTGCGTCACTGGGAACAGCAGGATGCCCAGGCCGCGCATGCGCACCTCGGCGTTGAAGTCGATGTCATCGCGGACGAAGTCCACGTTGCCACGGCTGAAGATGCGGAAGGCACTGGACTCGGCCTCGACGTTTTCGGTGACGATGAAACCGTCGGACACTTCAAAGGTACAGTCTGCTTTTTTGGCCACGTTGTAGCCTTTGATCGGCGAAGGAAGGATCGCCCCGATGACGGGGGTCAACGGCCCGAGCACGGGCAGGGCGAGGAGGTTCCCATTGACGATGATCAACGCACCGCCGCCCTTGAGCGCCTTCCAGTCGTTCATGCGCCCGGTGAATTTGAAATGACCGCTGATGTCGCCCACGCTTTCATTGCCCGGGGAGTACACCTGCGCAAAGCGCTGAAAGCTGAGCGCATTCATGCGCAATTCACCGTCATAGCTGCTCGGCTCACGGTTATCGTTCAAATTGCCTTTCAATGTCATGCCGCCGCCGAGCACGTCCGCCGCGATGTCGATCCGCGCCAGCCCCTCCCGATTGTGTACCTCTGCTCGCACTTCCTCAAACGGCAGCTTGCGACCAAACACAGCGTACGGGAAACGTCCCGCCCGCACCTCCACGTCATAGCCTTTCACGTCGGGTGAGAGATTGACCGCACCTTTCGCATGCAGGGTATCGCCAAACAGGCGACCGCTGAAATCGAAATTCAACATGTTGCCGATGATGTGAATGTCACCATACGGCGCGTTGATCGGGTAATCCTCGTTCCACAGCTCGTAGTGCGCGCCACCCACAGGGTTTTTGAAGGCAATCTTGTAGTTGTTGAACTGCGGATTGTTCTTGAAACCGATGGTGCCATTGGCGGTCACGTCCGTGCCGGGGGAAAAGCGGTAGCGTGCGATCTGGTCGGCCACTTTGGGCGCAAACGCACGCACGATGCCCGCTGCGTCCGCCACAGTATGGACGTTCACAAGCCGCAGCCACTTCTCGTTGTCATCATCGTTCACGAACACCAGTTCTGCCTCCGCCGGGCCGTCCGGACGCTGCACCTTGACGTTGGCATAGTTTTGAATGTCCCCGAACAGCGCCAGATCCATTTCTGCAGAATCAAAAGGCACCTCCTTGTAGCGGAAATGGCGCAGCACACCGTGGCCGGAACTGGGGCAATCGTGCAATTCGGGTGAAGGTCCAGCACAGGCCAGATGCACGTCAATCTGCGAGGTCTCGTCGAAATCAAAGCGCTGAATGATCTCGCGCGTCTTGGGCCGTAGCAAGAAGGGTAAAAACACATTGGGGTCCATGCGCAGCCCCAGATTGTATTTAAAGCCCAGGGTGCGGTGATGCATCAAATCCAGCGCCAGCGTGCCAGTCTTGTGCTTCAGCACTGCATCACGCACAAAGATGCCTTCACGAGTCGCGCCAAGAGTCAGGCTGAGTGCGTTGAACACTTCCCCGCGGCTACCAAAACGCCCGCAGTCCAGCCTACCAGTCACCTCGGCAGGCAGAAAATCCTCCTCCTTGGGTTTGTTCAAAAAGATGCTGCCTTCCAGCGCCAGTTGCGGTGCTTCATAAAACACCACCTCACGCAATTGCTCGCTGCTGAAAAATGCCTGCGCTAGGCCCGGCAGATCGGCGCTGGATGTCAGCCGGAAGCGCAGATGATCTGCCCCGATGCGCCAAGTGGCCGTGGCTTCCAACGTGCCCAGATGATCCCGCAGATGCAGTCGTTTCAGATCAATAAACCCGCCATCATACTCCGCCTCCGCGACCAGTTCCTTCCAGACATAACCTTCAAACTCCAGCCCATCCGCCTGGAATAGCAGTTCCGCCTTCAGTTCCTCCGGTCTTTCCAGCGCGCCGGACACCTTCACACTCAGCGTCGGCATATGCGGGGCGCGAAACCGTGCCAGCCAGTCCAGCCCATGCTGGATCTGCGCACGATGCTCACGCATGGCACTCAAGCGTTCCTGCGCGCTCATGCCTGGCTCGTCTGGATTGGCTTGCGGGAGTTCCAGCACGCCGCTGATCAAAATGCGCAGGCCGTCGGACAGCAGGCCCTCCGCATGCCGGATGTCAAGCCGCCGCCCCTCCAGCAAGGCGCGCGCGCTGAGGTCCTTCAGCTCGATCACCGTCAGTTCTGGGCGTTCTGGGTCCACCGGCAGTGCCACGCTCGCATGCAGCAGCTTCAGCCCATCAATCTTGACCCTGCCCTCGACCAAACTGCCAAAATCCACATCCAGATTCAACCGATCAACCGCCGCCACCAGATGCTTTTTGCTCGTGTCATTGAACACCCTCACCCCCTGCGCCACCAGCCCGCCAAACGGATTCACCGTCAGGTGCTCGAAATCAAGGTGTACACCATGCTGCGCCAGTTCGCCGGTGACAAACCCATGCCAGCGCTCATGAAAGGACTGCGTGTTCACATAAACGCCGCCTGCCAGCACAAAACTGGCGACTAGAAACAGTAGAATACGGCGTAAAAAACGAAGCATGAGCTTACAAAGTTACCCAAGCTCTCCGAACTTCACAAGCTCTGGATAAACCATCGTCAACAACTGTAAACGACCACCAACCTCCTTACCGATACTGCTCCGGCCTGCCGATGGGCAACAGTCCGAGCGGCGCGATCTGACTAGCCCGCAGCTTTTCCGGCCCGATGCTCGGCGCATCTCCTGCCAGAAACACCGCCAGTTGCATCACTCCTGTACGACCCTGCGGACTCGCGTCAAACAACGCCGCATTGCCGCTCACGGCCTTGAACACCAGCGGGCCGTACACCGCATGATCCAGCACAAAAGCGCCACGCGGCTCCACCCGCAGGCCACCACGTCCCAGAGAGGCGGCACCTTCTGTCCGCACATCTTTGCCATCCACTCCCACGCCAAGCTCCAGTGGCATCGGTGTACGGTTTTTCAGCACCAGGCGATAGGCCTGATGGGGCGATCCAGCCACAAACAGAATACCACCGCAGAGATAGGATTCGAGCCATCGGCCCGACGCCACGTCCAGCACGGCAAGATCCACCGTGCCATCCCCCATGCGCGCAAACCCGCGCTGCTTTTCCGGCACATCGCCCTGAGCCTCCACCAATTGCCCAATCTGCTCTGGCGCAGCATACACCACCCGGGCAACCATGTGGGGCTGCTGCGTCGTCTGCGCGGCACGGGCCGGAAAGCCCTGATGGAAAAGATTTGGGTCCTGCTGCCAGGCAGGCCGCAGCGGCGCGATGGTGCTGCCGCACGATGCGAGCATACTGATGCCTGCTGCTGCCACGGCTTTGATCCATGCCAATGTCCTACCTGCGTTCCCTGAAGTCATGCTGAATGCGCTGTTGTCTTGATTTGAAAAGTAACACGCACCAGGCCGGACACTTCTTCCACCGAACGACGCACCTCGCAGCCCATAAGTCGCTCAATCATTTCGCATTCGAGTTCATCCACCATGTCATAGCGCGCCGCCAGTTCCCGCAGTGGCCGATGATGCTCCACCAGCGCGAGATGGCCCTGCGCATCAGTCTCGCAGTTGCTCATGCAGCCTTCCGCGCTGCGCAGCCGTGCCAGCAGCTTGGCACGTTCCTCCAAAGTGGCGGTTTTGGCCAGTTTGGCGCTCATGGCCTCCTCCTTGGACTGGAAATAGGTAAACAACAGCTTGGGCGGAGCGCTCTCGCCATAGACCCGCTCAGCGGTGGTCAGCAGATCCAGCGTCAGGGTTGGCCCACAGTTGACAAACAGCACGTCTGCTTTCGGCGTGAGTCGGTACAGTTTTTCGGGCCTCCCAGCCGCCTTGGACCGACGCCAGGTATCTAGAAATCCCGCCTTTTCCAATTCCACGCAGTGCTGCTTCACCCCCATGTAGCTCATCTTCATGGCCGTACACAGCTCCGTAACCGTCATGCCCGTGGAATGCTTCAGGCGCTGGATAATGTCCAGTACCGGCGAGTGCAGCATTTCTCTGAGCAGGTTCAGCATGGTGGGGCCGACCACATTCTAGCGCCAGTATGTGACAGAAGCAATGCCGCGCCCCACCTTCAACTAATCAGCAGCAAACGCGGCGGATTTCCTGGCAGGGTCTCCGGCGCACGGTGGATGCACGGGGGCACCGGACTGCTTGGGTACGCGATAGCGATGCGCCAAAGATGGCCCAGTCCGAAGGAAAACGGCCGGGCATCTGGCAGCGGCGTGTAATGCAAATCCAAGAAGTTCTCGTTCAGGTACTCGCGCAAGCCCTCGGCATCTTCCCCACCGTAAAGCTTCAGCAGTTCCGCACGGAATTCAGGCACGTCCACCCGCCGCCTTGCCTCTTCATTGCGCAGCCCTTCCGAGGCAGGTCCAAAATAGGTACACAGATAGGTGTCCGCCTCCACGGTGGCACTGTCCACATGCCACGATTGCACATCCGTGCGCAGCAACTCGGACTCGATCTCGTTCACGTAACCGTTGACGCAGTCGAGGCTCGGCTGCAGCTCGCGGTGACGCAGCAGTTCCTGATCTTGTAGCAGAACCTCACGCGCCACCTGGCCCGCTTCACTCAGTTCAAGCGCCATCAGACGCTCCTCATCAATGCTCGTGATCCCCCTTCCCACTCCCAGCTTTTTTACGATCTCGCCAAAGTCCCCCACCAGCGTGCGCTCCCAGCAGATAGCGTTGATGCCATCACGCATCGGCGTCATGACCAACTCCTCAAAACTGCCCACCATTTGGATGCGCGGGTAATCGCGCAGAGAGGGGTTGGGCGGTGGGAATGAGATCATGAACAAAGAGAAGCTGTTCCATAATCTCAGTTCGAGGGCCAAACCATTGTTTGTTCAGCATTCTCTTCGTATGCGGCATTGCATTTGCCCTCGAAGTTTGATGTAATTCCTCACTGTGAATAAAATATCTTACTTTGTAGTTCTGGCATTTTGCCTGATCCCCACGGGATTATTCGCCATTGCTGAGGCCGCAAAAGCCGTCTCGATTGATTGCGAGGTCTTGCGTGCGGATGGCAAACCTGCGGCGGATGTGGAAGTTTATGTTTCATGCACCAACCCGCGTGCCATCACGAATCCAATTCTGGCTTCAGGCCGCACAGACTCCCATGGCAAATTTCACAGCCAGTGCAAGCGACTAGGCGATGGGGAGGTTTTTGGAGCGCAGGTGCTCGCAGTCGCCCCAGACAAAGAAGTAGGTACGGCGCTGGTTTCCTTGATCAACCCGACAGGCCAGTCTACCCCGATCAAAATCACCCTGGTCCCGTCGGCGGATGCAAAGGTGAAGATTCTGCAGCCAGATGGCCAGCCGGCAGCAAACCTTGAAGTCTGGGTCACCGGATATTCCGGCAAGCATGTGCGTGGCGAAAAGTTCCCCAGATTTGGCAACATCTCCAAACTCCCCGGCGATCTGTGGAAAGCGACCACCGATAAGGATGGGCGCTGCGTCATTACCTGTCTGCCGCTGGATACTGCGATCTATGAGGTGGACCCCGTTCTTCGGCCAGGATTGCGGGAAGTTAAGCTATGATGTTCACGGCTGGGAGTGGTGATGAGTCGTTTGTCTGAGGACGCTTCGCAAGG
>TBL_comb48_EPIDRAFT_1000962_pt1 | contig 22031 bp, 17 predicted proteins | sample TroBogEpilimnion_37_FD_10681 | JGI IMG/M metagenome (IMG submission 10681)
CGATGGCTTTAAAAGGGTTAATGACACTTTGGGCCACGATGTTGGGGATCAATTGCTCAAACAGATTGCGGTGCGTTTCACTCGCTCACTTCCAAACGGTGTCCTTCTTGCACGGCTTGGTGGTGATGAATTCGGGGTCATCATCTATGGCGATGAACCTGCTGGAATTGAAGTAGCACAAGCACTTCGCGCTTGCCTCAGTTATCCATTCGCCCTGGCAGGAGAGAACATCAGCGTTGGTGTAAGTATTGGTCGCGTAGTAAGTGATGGGAAAGGTGATCTCTTAAAGAGAGCCGATATCGCTATGTACGACGCGAAACGGAGTGGAACCGGTATCGCTACTGCGGAGAGCTAGGAGTTAGCAGGCTTCTCTGGCTTATTTACCTTGATCTCATCTAGGCGACCAAGGGATTCGAGTCGCTCTTTCGCGTGATCAACAATTTGAGTTGGATAGTCATGAAGATATCCATCCAAGACGCTCCATGGTTCATGAATATCAGGGGCCTGGAGGTGGGCAAGTTCCGGGATGTACTTACGGATGTAATCGCCCTGTGGGTCAAAGCGCTTACCTTGTTCAATCGGATTGAAGACTCGGTAGTACGGCGAAGCATCAGTTCCTGTTCCAGCAGTCCACTGCCAGCCATGAGAGTTCGATGCGACGTCATAATCAACCAGATGTTCTTTAAAGAAGTCAGCTCCAAGTTGCCATTCTAAGTGGAGATCTTTCACTAAGAAGGAGGCGACGACCATTCGTGTGCGGTTATGCATCCAGCCTTCTTGAACTAACTGGCGCATCGCTGCATCAACAAATGGGAAGCCAGTCTTTCCCTCACACCAGGCCTTGAACTTCTCCCCTGGCTCGTCGTATCGCATCGCCTTAAATTGTGGGGCGTAGTAATCATCAACAGTATGTGGATTATGGTGAAGGACATCGCTATAAAACTCACGCCATGCAATCTCTTTACGGAAGACATCGTGAGCGGCGCTCTGCCCAAGTTCGGCGAGCAAAGTGCGCGGGTGAATCTCTCCCCACTTCAGATGTGCGCTCAACTTGCTGGTGCCATCAATCCCAGAGTTATTTCTATTCTCGTCATAACTATTCAGTGAATTCTCTTTAAACCAGGCCCAGCGCTCATATGCTGCCTCTTCACCTGCCGGGGTTACGCGTACGCCATCAGGCATCGTCCAAGTCGGAAAGTTTCGATCAGAATCGCGCGGTGTGACAGTGGGAATTTCTTTTGGGGTTGGCGCTGGATCTCGCCACCCATGTGCGAGCCAGGCTTTATAGAACGGTGTGTAGACCTTGTACGGAGTTCCATCACTTGGCTTGCGAACTCTGCCCGGCGCAACTGCATATGGACTACCTGTTCGAACAAGTGGAATACCTGCCGCTTCGACTCGCTTATCTCTCGCAGCGCCATACGGTTCAAACTCTTCAGAGATATGAACACTGTTCGCGTTGTATCTCTTCATTAATTCGGTCAGAACTTCGACCTGGTCACCGACCATCACATGGAGTGAATTTCCGAGTGAAGCGTCGAGCAGATGGAGTGACTGGACCATATAGGCAAGACGTTTTTCACCACTTGCGTTGTTGAGTTTCGGATCAAGGATAAATACTGGAACGATCTCATCCCCAGCAGCTATCGCTGCATTGAGCGCAGGATGATCTGAAATTCGCAGATCTCTGCGAAACCAGATGATCGAACGAGTAACTGCCAACTTAGGAGTGGAGTTGCTCTACTGTCGCATCCCAGCCCTGAACTGCATCTGGCTTGCGAGGTCCATGTCCAATATAACGTGCAGATGGACGGACCAGACGGCCAGTCTTCTTCTGCTCAAGGATATGAGCTGACCAACCGGCGGTACGTGCCGCGGTGAACATTGAAGTAAACATTGGTCCAGGTACTTGTGCGAAATCAAGCACGATCGCTGCCCAGAATTCAACGTTGGTCTCTAGAACACGCTCTGGATGGCGCTCATGGAGTTCAGCGAGCGCAGCCTTCTCGAGTTCAACGGCAACTTCGTAACGTGGGGCGCCGAGTTCTTTTGCAGTACGACGAAGTGTGCGAGCGCGTGGATCTTCTGCGCGATAGACGCGGTGGCCGAAGCCCATCAAACGTTCGCCACGATCCATGATGCCCTTCACGTATGCGCGCGCATCTCCACTCTTCTCAACATCTTCGATCATGCCGAGTACGCGAGATGGCGCACCGCCATGAAGCGGACCTGACATCGCACCGATCGCACCAGAAAGTGCAGCAGCGACATCTGCACCAGTTGAAGCAATGACACGACCAGTAAAGGTTGAAGCATTCATGCCATGTTCAGCGGCAGATGAGAAGTAAGCATCAATTGCGCGAACGTGAAGTGGATCAGGCTCTCCACGCCAACGGATCATCATGCGCTCAACAACGGTGTGAGCCTTATCAACCTCTGATTGCGGAACCATCGGAAGAATTTGACCACGTGCAGATTGCGCAACGTAAGAGAGGACCATGACTGAAGCGCGCGCAAGGTTGCTACGTGCTTCTTCATCGGAGATATCGAGAAGTGGCTTGAAGCCCCAAGCAGGAGCAAGCATGGCTATCGCGGATTGAACATCTACGCGAATATCACCTGAGTGAACCGGGAGTGGGAATGGTTCGGCAGGTGGAAGTCCTGGATTGAATGCATCGTCGACGAGTAGACCCCAGACATTTCCAAAGCTGACTCGGCCAACGAGATCATCAATATCGACACCGCGATAGCGAAGGGCGCTGCCTTCTTTATCTGGCTCAGCGATAGTTGATTCAAAGGCGATGACGCCTTCTAGTCCCGGCTTGAAATCATCTGACATCGCGATCTTCTCCATCTATTTCAGGCGCTTCAGGATCCGCCTGCGGAATCCCTGAGCCTAGGTTGGCACTCTGGCAACGCCTTAGCAAGCGGCATGCCCCCGGTAGCCCGCACAAGGAAAGTGAAGTTAGATACACCTATGAGCCCATCAGTAGAGCCAGGGAACCCAGAAGAGATTCGCTCCGCCGTTCGTGCGATGCGTCGCTCCTACGGCGAGGTTGGCCTTGTCGATCTGAATCCAGATCCGATCGCCCAGTTCACCGGCTGGCTGACGGAGGCTGCCGCAAACCCGATGGTGGTTGAGGCAAATGCGATGGTGCTCTCAACCTCACGCGGCCAAGAGATCTCATCGCGGACTGTTCTCTTGAAAGATGTCACCGAGAGTGGCTTCACCTTCTTTACCAATTACGAATCTCAAAAGGCGAGCGAGATCGCGCAGAACCCCCACGTCTCTCTTCTCTTCCCGTGGTACCCAATGGAACGCCAAGTCATTATCCGCGGCACTGTGGCCAAGGTCAGCGGCGAAGAGAGCGATGAGTACTTTGCAACTCGCCCTTGGGGAAGCCAGATCGGGGCCTGGGCATCGAGCCAATCGGCAGAGCTTGGAGATCGCGCGGAGCTAGAGGCCCGGTATGCAGAGTATTCCGCGAAATTCCCACAGGGATCGACCGTTCCACGCCCCCCACATTGGGGCGGCTACCTCGTTCAACCAACTACGATTGAACTCTGGCAAGGGCGGTACTCACGACTTCATGATCGAGCCCGCTATACAGCAACCAATGGCGGTTGGAATATTCAACGTTTTTATCCGTAAGAGAGGCACTCTGATGAGCGACATTATTATTCCGGCAAACCTCAAGCCAACTGATGGAAGATTTGGTTGCGGCCCATCAAAGATTCGCCCAGCAGCACTCGATGCGCTTGCTGCATCTGGCGCGACAATTCTTGGCACATCTCACCGACAGAAGCCAGTGAAGAACGTTGTGAATCGCGTTCGTACTGGACTTGCCTCACTCTTCAATCTCCCTGAAGGTTACGAAGTGATCATCGGCAATGGCGGTTCAACTGCGTTCTGGGATATCGCAACATTCGGTCTTATTGAAAATAAGTCACAACACCTCACTTTTGGTGAGTTCTCATCAAAGTTTGCTTCATCTGCAAAGGAAGCGCCATTCCTTGCTGATCCAACAGTTATCAAGGCCGAGCCAGGCTCACACCCAGTTGCCGTAGCCGAAGATGGCGTTGATGCTTATGCGCTCACTCACAATGAGACCAGCACAGGTGTATCAATGCCGATCATTCGCCCAGCAGGTATTGGTGATGCGCTTGTCCTTGTCGATGCAACCAGCGCTGCCGGTGGACTCGATCTCGATATCACTCAATCAGATGTCTATTACTTCGCTCCTCAAAAGTCATTCGCCTCTGATGGCGGACTATGGATTGCCATCATGAGTCCAGCTGCCATTGCGCGTGTAGCCAAGATCAAAGAGTCAGGCCGCTGGATTCCAGCTTTCTTCGACCTGCAAATTGCGATCGATAACTCTCGCTTAGATCAGACCTACAACACACCTGCAGTCGCAACCTTAATCTTGCTGGCAGAGCAGATCGAATGGATGAACCAGAACGGTGGTTTGAAGTTCTCCTCTGGTCGCAGCGCTGACTCATCATCACGACTCTATAACTGGGCTGAGAAGACTTCTTACACAACGCCATTTGTGACTGACCCTGCGATGCGCTCAAAGGTCGTTGGAACAATCAACTTCGATGATTCAATCGATGCCCTTGAGATTGCAAAGATCCTTCGCGCTAACGGCATTGTTGATACTGATCCATATCGCAAGCTCGGTAAGAACCAACTCCGCATCGGTATGTTCCCCGCGGTTGATCCATCGGATATCGATGCGCTCACAGCATGCATCGATTATGTCGTTGGAGCAATGGCTAAGTAGTGAGTTACAAGGTTCGAAGAGTTGTGACCCTCGCGGTCTTGCTTGGCGTCACCTTACTTGTTCTCATCAAAAGAAATTAGAACATCTTCGACCTTATTACTTGCAGGTGCTTGTAACCGATCGCGCATAAAAGCGAAGATCACTAATGGTGCGATTGCGGTAAGTGCCCCACAGAGCGCAATAGTTTGGCGCACTCCAATCTGGGTGCAGAGCCAACCAATAAGCGGTGATCCCAATGGACTGCCACCCATAAAGACCATGAGATAGATACCCATCACTCGACCTCTGATGGCTGGATCGGTGTGGCCCTGAACGTATGAGTTCGCAGAGATCATTGTCGTAAGTGCGAACATGCCCGCAAACGGGAGGGCTGCAGCGTAGATCAGATAGTGCGGTGCATATGAGATCAAGGTTAATGTCGTGCCAAAGATGGCAGCGAATCTCAAGATGAATCTCACACCGCGGCGAGTATCAAGTTTTGCAGATAAGACAGCTGCGCTCAATGAGCCAATCGCAATGATGGTTCCCAGAAAGCCGTAGGTCGCAGGTCCTTTATGAAAGATCTGCGTCGCCATCAGCGCATTGAAGATTTGGAAATTTAAGCCGAATGTCCCCGTAAAGAAGACAGTCATCATGACCGCCAAAATATCGGGTCGAGCCCGGACATATTTCAACGCCTCTATCGCTTTGGCCTTTGTTTGTGGTGCAGCCTCGATGAAGAGATCAGATTCCCGGATAGCGATTAACGAACCTATAACGAAGATATATGAGGCTGCATTGAGCAAAAAGGAAGGGCCGGTATGAAAGGCCGCGATTAGTAAACCTGAGACCCCAGGGCCAATGAGCCGGCCAGCGTTGAAGTTTGCGGAATTTAAACTCACGGCATTGGCCAGGTCGCTTTTTCCAACCATCTCTGATGTAAAAGCTTGGCGTACAGGCGCGTCGAGCGCACCAAAGAGGCCGAGTAAAAAGGCAAGAACATACACGTGCCAGATCTGGACATGGTGAGTGATAACCAACAGGCCGAGAATCAGCGCAGTTAATCCTCCACCAATATTGGTTATCAAGAGCAGCTTTCTCTTACTCATGCGATCAGCAAGCGATCCCGCATACATAGAGAAGAGAAGTGAGGGAAGGAATTGCAATCCAGTGACAAGTCCGAGATCGCGACCACTATGGGTTAATTCAAGAACGAGCCAATCTTGAGCGATTCGTTGCGCCCATGATCCGACATTTGAGATGAAGTTAGAGAAGAAAAGTAGGCGGAAATTTCGGTGGCGGAAGGAGCGAAGAGATCCAGTTTCACTTACCGATAAGGCCACGGAGCGAGTCTATCTCTGAGTACCATAGAGATATGAAGCAGACGGTCACTATCTTGATCAGTGGGATTTCGCTCTGGCTGGTTGCTCTTGTTGTCGAAATAGCGCGAAGCGCCCCAACTAATCAGATCTGGATCTGCATCAGCGGAGCGCTTCTTGGAGTACTAGGACTTACTTATTCCATCCGACGGTTGCGCCGGGAGGCGAAGGCTTAACCTTCGATCTGTGCCGCAATTCCCTTAAGAACCTTTGCTAAGCGAGCGGCATCAACACCTGATGGGTGGCGACCATGACGGAGACCGTTTCCGACCTTATCGAGCATCTTGATCGTATCTTCGATAATCGTTGCAAGATCATCTGCATTGATACGGGTATTTGCTACAACAGAAGCTGACTCATCAATAATGCGAACTGATAACGCCTGTGGTCCTTTGCGACCTTCAGCGATACCGAATTCAAGTTTTGTACCTGGCTTAACGGTAGTGACGCCAGCAGGGAGCGCATCCGATGCTAGGTAGACATCTTCGCCCTCTTCATTGGAGATAAATCCAAAACCCTTTTCAAGGCTAAACCATTTAACGCGGCCAATAGGCATCGGCTACTCCTTTCGATCTGGTGATCTCTTTGGTCTCAAACTGCCGTTAGGCAAGAGGGCTAGTTTAACTGATTATTCAGTAACGACTAAGGCCTCGGAGTGGGCTCCGCAGCCGTGATCGACTGAAACTACGCGTGCATCCTCAGGTGAGAGGGCATTTGCGCATACTCCGAAGGCAGATCGAAGCGATCCAGCGATCGGGATAAAGAAGGCACAGGCCGAACAAGGCTTCGGTGCATAGTGAGCGATTGGAGTATTCGGACCACGATCGCCTTCGTACCAGCGCTTGCTTGCCGCATCGCGACCAACAATGGAGAGAACACGTGCGCGACCTAAACCAAATTCAAAGAGTTGTGCAGGATCGAGCTCTTCATCTGATGGAAGTGCGGCATATCCTGGAACTAAACGTTCATCATCGGCAGATGTTGGGATGATATCTCCAACGCCAACATCACCAGGTTGAATGCGATCCTTATAAGGAATCCAATCAGGTGCAATAANTGATTCAGATCCTGGGAGGAGAACGACATCGCAGATTGTTGTTGGTGCCTGATCATCGACCTTGGCAACAGTTACAGCCCAACGCCAGCCATGATAACCAGGTAGCGAAGCTTCAAANAGATAGGTAGAGATTCGATCATCAGTATCGACTGAGACAAGTTCGCCGACGAACTCTGAATTATTGGCATCCTCAATCGCGGCAGCGCGCGCTTGCTCTGCTGCCCCAAAGAGATCATCTGTGATTGCCATAAGAGAACCTTACTGTAAGTAAAAAGCCCCCGATTTCTCGGGGGCCATCTAACGTTTATCTGGACTTTAAAAGTCCTTTTAGTCGGGACTTTTAACTACCGTTAAAAGTCCATATCTCCCCCGCCAGCAGGAGCTTGTTGCCCCTTTGGCTCAGGCTTATCAGTGATGACAGCCTCAGTTGTAAGGAAGAGCGCTGCGATCGATGCTGCATTCTGAAGTGCTGAACGCGTCACCTTCGCTGGATCGATAATTCCAGTTTTGATCATATCGACATACTCACCTGTCGCAGCGTTGAGGCCGAAACCTGCTTCGAGGTTACGAACCTTCTCAACAACTACTCCGCCTTCAAGGCCGGCGTTGATCGAGATCTGCTTAAGTGGCGCTTCAATTGCGAACTCAACGATACGTGCACCAGTTGCTTCGTCACCTGTGAGTGAGAGTTTTGCAAGTGCCTTACCTGCCTGGAGAAGTGCAACGCCACCACCGGCGACGATACCTTCTTCAACAGCAGCCTTCGCATTGCGAACGGCATCTTCGATACGGTGCTTACGCTCTTTGAGTTCAACCTCAGTTGCAGCACCAGCCTTAATAACAGCTACGCCGCCAGCAAGCTTGGCAAGGCGCTCTTGGAGCTTCTCGCGATCGTAATCGGAATCGCTCTTCTCAATCTCTGCGCGAATCTGGTTGACACGGCCCTTGATCTGCTCAGCATCGCCAGAACCTTCAACGATTGTTGTCTCTTCCTTTGCGACAACGACCTTACGGGCGCGGCCAAGAAGTGACATATCTGCTGAATCAAGCTTGAGGCCAACCTCTTCAGAGATAACGGTTCCACCTGTGAGGATCGCGATATCTTGAAGCATTGCCTTACGACGATCACCAAAACCTGGTGCCTTAACAGCAACAGATTTGAATGTTCCGCGAATCTTGTTAACGACGAGGGTCGCAAGAGCTTCGCCTTCGACATCTTCAGCAAGGATCAAAAGTGGCTTACCTGACTGCATAACCTTTTCGAGAATAGGAAGGAGATCCTTGATATTTCCGATCTTGGAGTTTGCAATGAGGATATAAGGATCTTCGAGAACTGCCTCCATGCGATCAGAGTCAGTNGTGAAGTAAGGAGAGATNTAACCCTTATCAAAGCGCATACCTTCAGTGAGCTCGAGTTCGAGTCCAAAGGTGTTGCTCTCTTCGACGGTGATAACGCCTTCCTTGCCGACCTTATCCATCGCNTCTGCGATCATCTCGCCGATCGTTGAATCAGCTGCTGAGATAGATGCAGTTGCNGAAATCTGTTCCTTGGTTTCNACTGGCTTTGCCATNGCAGAGAGCTCAGCAGAGATTGCTTCAACAGCCTTCTCGATACCGCGCTTGATCGCCATTGGGTTTGAGCCAGCTGCTACGTTGCGAAGTCCTTCGCGAACGAGCGCTTGAGCTAATACTGTTGCTGTGGTTGTTCCGTCGCCGGCTACATCGTCGGTCTTCTTTGCGACCTCCTTGACGAGCTCTGCGCCGATCTTCTCCCATGGATCATCGAGTTCGATCTCTTTCGCGATCGAGACACCATCGTTTGTGATGGTTGGGGCTCCCCACTTCTTCTCGAGGACAACGTTGCGACCACGGGGCCCGAGGGTTACCTTGACGGCATCCGCAAGAGCATTCATACCGCGCTCTAGGCCACGGCGGGCCTCTTCACTGAAGGCAATCATCTTTGCCATTGCTCTATCTCCTCTAATAACTAGTTAGCCGAATAGTTCGGCGGTACTGGTTCACTCCGGGGTCTGGGATTATCACTCGACCCCCTCGAGTGCTAAAGCCCAATCTAGTCCAAGCCCAACCTGGGCTCAACTTGGGAGAATTCACACCCGCAGGATCTGGACGTTTCGGCCATTCCACCCATACAGTTGGGCCACTCAGGGGACTCCCTGACCTTCATCCAACGGACCGTCGGGCACGTACCTGCCCGGAGAAGGAGCAATTGCTCATGGCATCAGTTGTATTCGAAAATGCATCACGCATCTACCCAGGCACCACTAAGCCTGCTGTAGATAAGTTGAACCTCACCGTCAATGACGGAGAGTTCCTCGTCCTCGTTGGCCCATCAGGCTGCGGTAAGTCAACATCACTTCGTATGTTGGCAGGACTTGAAGAAGTCGATGGCGGAACAATTCGCATCGGCGACCGCGACGTAACAAATGTTGCACCGAAAGACCGCGATATCGCAATGGTCTTCCAGTCATACGCTCTCTANCCACACATGTCAGTTGCAGAGAATATGGGCTTCGCGCTCAAGATCGCTGGCGTTGATAAGGCAGAGCGTGATCGCCGAGTTCTCGAAGCAGCAAAGTTGCTCGACCTCGAGCCATATCTTGATCGTAAGCCAAAGGCACTCTCAGGCGGACAGCGCCAGCGTGTTGCCATGGGTCGTGCGATTGTTCGCGAACCTCAGGTCTTCTTGATGGATGAGCCACTATCAAACCTCGATGCAAAGCTCCGCGTTGCAACTCGTACTCAGATCGCTGCGCTACAGCGCCGCCTTGGAATCACAACTGTTTATGTAACACACGACCAGGTCGAAGCGATGACTATGGGCGATCGCGTTGCAGTTCTCAAGGATGGTTTGCTCCAGCAAGTTGATACACCACGTAACCTCTATGACAACCCTGCAAATGCATTCGTTGCTGGCTTCATCGGCTCACCTGCGATGAACCTCCTCAACGTTCCAGTAAGCGGTGGTCAAGCACACGTTGGTGACTTTAAGTTTGCAGTTCCAGCATCAGCTGGCTCAACTGTGACTGTTGGTATCCGTCCAGAAGGCTTCACAGCTTCATCTAAGGGCTTCAAGGTCCTTGTTGAAGTAGTTGAAGAACTCGGATCAGATGCCTTCGTCTACGGAAAGCCAGTAGATAGCGAAGTGAAGTTCGCAAATGCTTCAGATGAAGGTGCACAGGTCATCGTTCGCTGGGATCCAAAGAACCCACCAAAGGCTGGCGATACCATCACCGTTGAGGCAAATGTCAACGTGATTCACCTCTTCGATGCTGCAACCGGAGAGCGCCTCGCAAAGTAATTGTTTCAAATAAAAACCCCGCTCCTAGTGGAGCGGGGTTTTTTAATGTCTACTATTTCGATCGAAAACTGTCGATTCGATAACTAACAGCAACCCATCTCGCTCCGACCGCTGCTTTTGGCGCCTTCTTTGAATCCAGAAGTTCAGTAACGGTCTTGAGAGTCTTATTCGACTTCTTCATGAGAGAACAGACCGCGCTAGCTTGGCTCTTTGCCAGAGCGGTTGCCTTTGCAACTGTTGTTCCTTGCGTATAGATATACCCCACACAAGTAACTGATGCACCGTTCTTCAATGATCGAACATAGCGCTGTAGGTAAGCCGTTTCGTAAGCGCTCAATGAGAGTTTTGGACTGATCGAAAACAAGGTCACCAGTGGCTTCGTATTTAGTGCAGCTTTTGCGGCGGCTTCTGCAGCATCCTTCGCTGCTTGCAGCGCTGCCGCTGCTTTCGCTGAAGCATCCGCCGCATCCTGGGCAGCTTTTAAGGTCGCCGCATCCTGGGCTGCCTTTGCATCTGCCAGGGCTTTTGCATCCGCGACCATCTTCTCTTTTGCTGCTTTAAGTGCTGCAGCATCTGCAGCATCTTGGGCCGCCTTGAGATCTGCGGCTTGCTTATCTGCGGCTTGCTTATCCGCCAAAGCTTTCGAAGCAGAATTGTCAGCCGGTGTTGTTGGTGCTGGAGCTGATGGTGCAACATATCCACCACCACCACCTGAATTTGATGGGGTTGCAACAGCGACAGGATTGACAACAACAAGAACTGGGTCGCTGGTGATCTGTGATGTCACAGAACCATCAGAAGTCGCTGTTCCAACAAGAGTCGAGACTCCCCCAAAGACGCTATAGACCTTCGCCCCTGATTTAATTGCGGGGTTTGTTAACGTTACTGAGATCGGATTTCCAGCAGAAGTCTGCGGGACGGAGCCATCAGGTGATACCCATGAGACAACGACGGAGAGAACTGAGCTTGAAGCACCAGATATCAACGCGAGTTGCTTCGATGCATCAGTTAACAAATTCACCGAGATCGCTGTTGTGCTGGGAAGCGCATTAGCCGGGATCGAGACTGATGCACCATTAGAACCGCTCGTACCCGTGATGGTTTGGGTTAGTACCGGGCTAGCGTAAAAAGTTCCTCCCATCGGAACAAGGTTTCCTGAAGGAATTCCAGAGAGGGATGTGCTCTGAAGAACAGAGGTCACCGTCTCGGTATCCACCCCCTGGAGGTAGTTGGTCGTTGCCGCAGAGGTCATCACGACCTGACAGGTGCCAGCTGAGGTAAAGGAAAGTATTCCTGTTGCGGGATCAACCGAGCAGACCGATGTCGTCGTCGGTGCTGCAAACGTGAGCGTTCCATTGCTCGTACTGCTCTTAACAGTTGGGGTATCCGTGACCCCAGGAGTCAAGATCAGGACATTGTTGTTGGGGTACGTAAGAGTGAGTGTTGGAGAAATCTGGGAGATAGTGAGATTGGCCGAAACGAAGGTGATCGCATACTTCGGATTATTGGCAGAGGTTAACGTTCCAGCGGTGATTGCATACTGACCAGCATCGTTACCTGAGGCTCGAGTGAGAATTCCAGTGAGCGAATCACCTGTCAAAACGCTGCCAGATGTGACCGTGTAGGTGAGAGCCGGGTCGGCCGCTCCATAGAGCTTGGTCTTGGCGTCAGCTGTAACGGTAACAAGCCGTGGATTTATCAAGAAGTTCTGGGAGACAGTCGGAGCTGGCGAGGTATTGGAATCCCCTTGTTGGTCGGCGTTGATGACGCACGTGCCAACGCTCAAGAGCGTGATCACCGAGCCATTGTTACCAGATGTCGTACAGAGACTTGGAGATCCAGAAGAAAAAACAACTGTCAAACCAGATGTTGACGTCGCTGAAGCCGTAAAGGTATCACTGGCGTAATTGCGAGCAGAAAGCGCAGCAAAGTTGATGCTCTGGCTCGCCAGGCCAATGGAGAAAGAGACGGTATTGGACTGAGCTAAGTAGTTAGTACTTGCCGCCTTGGTGACATCGACGATGCACGTTCCTGCAGTCACATACGTCAGGACGCTCCCTGAGACCGAACAACCAACCGTAGTGTTACCGGAGTTGAGGGCGTATGAATACGCACCAGTACCCGACCCTCCCGATCCTGTCAGGGTGACGGACTTATTGGACGGGTTGTATGGGGCTGATAATGAAGAGAGTGAGACAGCGGCTTGTGGTGCTTGAGTGATCGTAAAATTTACTGAAGTCGGGTTGAGAGTGATCGTGTATTTGGAGTTATTGGAGCTGGTTAGCGTTCCAAGCGAAATGACATAATTCCCCACCGCAGTATTTTGACCTGCGCTTGCATAGGTCAACGAACCTGAAAGCTGATCAGAGCCAACCAGTGCTCCGTTTGTGATGGAGTAAGTGAGTGTTGGATCTTGCGTGCCATAAACCTTGCTCTGACCAGAGGTTGGTGTGATTGTAATTGAAGCTCTCGATGATGTTGGAGTTAGGGCAGTTGAGGTTACGCTCACATAATCAACAGAATCTGTCGGTGTAAGAGTTGCAGAAAGTGAATAAGGAGATGAGGCGGAATCCGGGACCCATCCGCATTGGGCCACATAAGGCGATACCGAGGTACTCAAAACGCTTTCACATCCAGTAATAGTTACACCGGCCTGCTTGAAGGCGACGCTTCCGGGAATCGATGACGTCGCAGTAATCGTATCTACGGAACCATAGATAGGTGTCGCTGCATTGAGGGCGACCGAAATGGTGGGGGTGGCTTTAGTGATAGTAAGATTCGAAGTAGCAGATGTATCTAAAATGTAATTGGTTGCACTTCCCCCACTACATGAAATGAACAGTGGAGATATTGAGACGCTAGTGGACGTTGAGTACGTCGAATTCGTACAGTCAGGCGGAGTTAATCCTGTCGTGAAGGACGGTGATAAAGTCGTGTCACCATTCACTAGCCCTTGATAGGTAAATGTATAGGTAGGAACGGCAGAGCCATAGGGTAATGTTTTTGGATCAGGTATGACTAATAGGGAAGCTTTAGAGACAGAGATGGTTATATTTCCTGATGTCGAGCCATAGAACCCTGGTCCACCACTATAGGTTGCTGAAATTTTAGAGTAGTTTGTTGAAGCGGCCGGTGTAAAAGAGCAGGCAGAGCTCCCATTTGAAACGGTTATATTTGAACAAATGGCCGAAGTATCGTTATAGAACGTCATACTTCCTATTGCTCCAATAGCCGTAGTTGCCGTCAAAGTGATTGTCTGGCCAAAAACTGGAGTGAGGTTGCTTGCTGAAATATTTGTTGTGGTTGATACCGCTGGGACGTTAAATGCTCGAATAGGTCGAGTATCTGCAAGCCCACCGTTTCCATCCTTGTTGGTTTGATTCAAACTACCATTGCTGAGATTTTGGTTCCACACTTTGTAGATGTTTGGATCTGCTCCTGTTTTACCCGGTAGCGCAGTCCAGTAAACCGTTCCAATAAGACCAAGTGCAGGATTGTTAGAGCCGGTGCAAAGAGTTGCATCCGATGTCCAAGGTTGATTAGCCGCGTACTTACAAAGTTGATTGAGTTCTGAAGGTGAAGGCAGATACCAGTCACTCTTTCCACCGCCAGCATACGCACGGGCAGCGTTTGGAGCAGTGGGGTACGTAGCGAATGTGTAATAGTTATTGTCCTGCGTAACCTCTGCTTGAGTGAGCTTGTATCCAAGACCAATTTGCGCCGAAGAAATTGTGTCGACGAGAGAGACATAAGGGCTCACTACAGACGGCACCATTAAGCGAGGCGTATTATTCGACCAATACAGCGACGGATCGTTTGATCCTGAAGCCGAAATCAATGACTTGTACCAAAGGTTCGGAGCCACTTCCAGGTAGTTACAAGTATCGGTGAAGTTCGGTCCGCAATTAAAACCGGAAGCGTTGTAGTAGAAGACGACACCTCCTCCAGGGCCTGTGTCTCCAAGAGAGCATGGACCTCCTTGGGCACACGTCGAACTTGCAAACACGGTGCCTTGAGATGTGATCGGCGAAATGAGAGTGGCAAAGAGAATTAAGGCGAGAAATTTACGCATGAACTCGACTTTAACGAAAATACCTATCGGTTCGTCAGAAAGAGACACTACTGCCTTGCGACAGGAACTTGCGTGACAGCTGAATTTAAAGGAGAACACGTGTGACACTTTTAGGAGGCATTCAACTACCAATATGAGAAACTTCAGTATGCGAAAGACTCGTTTGATCTATGTGGAGAACGATCCATCGCTCCGAAGGTTTCTCGGGGATATGCTCAAGAAGTCTCCTGAATTAGATGTAATCGCCACTTTTAGTGGAGGCACGGAAACTTTGAATAGTTCGGTAATCCTTTCAGCCGATGCCGCTCTAATCGACTTCTCGCTGGAGCAGGATGGGCTCAATGGTGTCGAGCTTGGGATCGCCCTTCGAAATATCAACGAGTATCTTGGCTTGATTATTCATTCGCAATTCCAGGTTAAGAGCATGGTCTCTCGCGTTCCGAAGTCCATGCGCAACGGTTGGTCATTCTTCGATAAATCAGCGAATATGGAACTTAAAGATTATGTTCAGATCATCAAGCAGACTTCCTCTGGCCATGGCAACTGGAAAGAAGTCCTTCAAATCGACCTATCTCAGCAAGAGTCTGAGGCGAGTATCTTTTTCATGCTGACTCCAAGACAACGTGCAATTATGGCCCTGGCCTCCGAAGGTCACAATGCACAAGAGATTGCGATTCGCCTCGATTTGAGCCATTCCTATGTCCGCAAGGAACTATCTCGAGCATATCAAGTACTCATTCCCGGGGCAGATGAATCATCGGACCTGCGCACTTTGGCAGTTATTAAATACCGTGAATTGATGCGACTATGAAGGTAGTTTCCACAATCAAGAGATTTCTGGGCCCTTATCCTTATAACCCAGTCTTCATATTTATTGTTTCTTTCATCTATTTCTTCACCAGGTTTGGGCCGACGCTTACTGAACTCGCCCCCGGATTTCACAGACAGTGGGTAGCGTTAGTTGTCATTTTCTTCTCGGCTCTACCAAGTCTGTGCGTGGCTCTTGTGGCCTGGGGCTACCAAAAATTTAGATTTTGGAGTGCAAATAATTTCGGCTTCTACTGCCTCGAAATTATCTCAATCACAGCAGTATCGCGAGCCGCTCGGGTGCTAGAGATGAAAGTACCTTTAGCTGCTAAATATGTCTCAAATAAGAGTGACCTTCTCAATGCGGATATCTATATCTACTTCTATGGATTTGTGGCTGTTCTCCTACTTAATGGGTTCTTGAGCTTTGCCGAGAGAGAAACAATCGGAATGCTAAATATTGCAAAAAATCTCGCTACGTCATTGAGCGCTGAACGTCGAGAACTAGTGGTCGCAAATGAGGATAACCGAACACAGATCAGTAGTTTTCTACACGATCGAGTCCAGAGTGATCTCATGCTAATCAGCATGGAATTGAAGGAGTTAAGAAGTGAACTCCCAGAGTCAAAACGGGAAGGCATGGCAGCGATCATTTCTCGGTTAGAGAACATTAGGGGTACGGACCTAAGAAAACTTATTGAGGTTTTAGACCCAGATCTCAGTCGGCAGACTTTAGAGGAGGCCGTAATTGCACTTTCGCAGCAATACAAAAATTCATTTGTCACTCACCTCGCGATGACCACACTTGAAGAAAATCTCGAGCAGGGTTCCCAGACGGAACTGGGGCTGTACCGAATCATTGAGCAATATCTTCTGAACGCCTTGATTCACGCGCAATGTAAGAACGTCTGGATTGAGATGTCCTCTGACTCTAAAACCCTAACACTCGTCATGAAAGATGATGGAATCGGTTCTATGGAGTCAGAGATCAAGCCAGGCTATGGCACAGCTCTAATCAACTCCTGGGTTGATGTGCTTGGAGGTACTAAAGAGATCTCGACCTCAAAAAGAGATGGGTACCTCCTCAAAGTGGAGATACCCATCAATTCAATTGGAGAAGTTAACTAACCAAGAGCCTTCTGCAGATTCTGATCGATCGCATCCAAGAATGCCTGAGTGTTGAGATATGGAGCATCAGGAGCGATAAGGAGTGCAAGATCCTTGGTCATCTTTCCTGATTCAACAGTCTTAATGCAGACCTCTTCAAGCGTCTTCGTGAAGGCTGCGAGCTCTTCATTGTTATCGAGCTTCGCGCGGTGAGCAAGGCCCTGAGTCCACGCAAAGATAGAGGCGATTGGGTTTGTTGAAGTCTCTTTACCCTTTTGGTGATCACGGTAGTGACGGGTCACTGTTCCATGAGCAGCTTCTGACTCAACGACCTTTCCATCTGGGGTCATGAGTACTGATGTCATCAATCCGAGTGAGCCATAACCTTGTGCAACGGTGTCAGATTGCACATCGCCGTCATAGTTCTTACATGCCCATACATAACCACCAGGCATACGTAATGACATAGCAACCATGTCATCGATGAGACGGTGCTCGTACCAAATGCCAAGCTTCTCAAACTCTGCCTTGAACTCAGCCTCATAGATCTCTTGGAAGATATCTTTGAAACGACCGTCGTAGGCCTTCAAAATCGTGTTCTTCGTAGAGAGATAGACCGGGTACTTACGCTTGATGCCATAGTTGAGTGATGCGCGAGCAAAATCGCGGATCGAATCATCCAAGTTATACATGGACATTGCGACGCCAGAACCTGGGAAGTCAAAGACGGTGTGCTCGATTGGCGCTGATCCATCTTCCGGGACAAAGGTCATTGTGAGCTTTCCGGCACCAGGAACCTTAAAGTCAGTGGCACGGTATTGATCGCCAAATGCGTGACGGCCAATAACGATTGGTTGAGTCCAGTGTGGAACCAAACGTGGGACATTCGAGATGATGATCGGTTCGCGGAAGATCACGCCACCAAGGATGTTACGGATAGTTCCGTTTGGAGACTTCCACATCTTCTTGAGGCCAAACTCTTCTACGCGAGCTTCATCAGGAGTGATGGTCGCGCACTTAATGCCGACGCCGTGCTTCTGAATCGCCTTAGCAGCATCAATGGTGATCTGGTCATCGGTCTCATCGCGCTTCTCGATACCCAAGTCGTAGTACTCAAGATTGACGTCGAGATAAGGCAGGATCAACTTATCCTTGATGAACTGCCAGATGATGCGAGTCATCTCATCGCCATCGAGTTCTACAACNGTGCCNTGTACTTTGATCTTNTTCATATTAGAGGTCCTTTACATCTGCTTGCTTGGCGCGAACTGCTTCTGCTGCAACNTTGAGCGCTTCGATCTCGCTCGCAGTCAAGGCACTTTCAACAACNTTACGGATACCGTTCTTACCAATCTCGGCTTCGACGCCAAGGTAGACGCCTTCGATTCCATATTGACCCTCAACCCATGCGCAGACCGGCATGATGGCGCCAGAGTCTTCGATGACAGCCTTCGCCATACGAGCAGCGGCAGCTGATGGTGCGTAGTAGGCAGAACCAGTCTTCAAGAGAGCAACGACTTCGGCGCCACCATTACGAGTGCGATCAACGAGTTCGGCGATATCTGCCTCGCTCAAGATCTCGCTCAATGGCTTGCCATCGACTGTGCAACGACTTGGAACTGGAACCATGGTCTCACCATGTGAACCCAAGGTCAGAGTCTTAACTGAGCCAACTGGTACTCCAACTTTTTCTGCAACAAAGTTAGTGAAGCGGGCGGTGTCGAGCATTCCGGCCTGTCCCATTACTTGATTCTTTGGGAAGCCCGTTGCGATCTGCGCAAGGGCAGTCATCTCATCGAGAGGGTTCGAAACCACGATGATGACTGCCTTTGGCGAATGCTTAGCAATGTTCTCGGCGACGCCACGGACAATGCCGGCATTTACGCCAATGAGATCCATGCGAGACATACCTGGCTTACGTGGAAGTCCTGCAGTAATCACGACGACATCAGAGTTAGCAGTCGCTTCATAGCCAGCGCCTTCAGCAGTTGTGGTTGCACCGATGATCTTGGTCTCAAAACCTTCGATCGCGCGAGATTGGTTCATATCGAGAGCAAGGCCTTCTGGCTTTCCTTCAACGATATCTGTCAGCACAACTGTTTCGAAGATGTTGTACTCGGCTAAGCGAAGTGCGGTTGTTGATCCGTAAAAACCAGATCCAACAACTGTTACTTTCCCTTTAAGCGCCATCTCTACCTGCCTATCTCTGATTGTGATCGGGTATGGAAAATCTGGTTGAAATGCTACCTCGCGTGGGGAAGGGTCACAGCCACGACTAAGAGCCCGCACGCAATACCTAGTGGTAGAAATAACTCAATTCTGCGCTTCATGCCCACTCGCTTGTACTTCATATAGGTATAGCTGCCACTGGCTAGCGCCAAGATGACTCCGCCAGCCCGGACCCGATCGGCGATCGCCAAGCCAGTTCCGATGATGACCATCAGAATCGAAAATTGCTCCAGCTTGGGTAGTTGCTTCCAACTCATCTTCAACGAAGTGCCGCTTCTACAACATTTGTCAGGAGCATCGCACGAGTCATTGGCCCGACTCCCCCTGGGTTCGGTGCAAAGTGACCAGCGATCTCTCGGACATCTGGATGAACATCGCCCTGTAATCCAGCAGCAGTACGAGTGATACCGACATCGAGAATTGCCGCACCAGGCTTAATCATTTCAGCAGTGATGGAGTGTGGGACTCCTACTGCAGCCACCACAATATCGGCGCGACGAGTGTGGAAGAGAATATCCCGAGTCGATGTGTGGGTTGTTGTGACTGTTGCATCATCTCCGCGGCGGGTGAGAAGTAATCCAAGTGGTCGTCCGACTGTGAGGCCTCGACCAACAATGACAATTTCAGCGCCTTTGGTTGAAACATCGTAACGATGTAAGAGTTCAATAATTCCGCGCGGAGTGCAAGGCAATGGTGCTGGATCTCCGATAACTAACTTTCCGAGATTTAATGGGTGAAGACCATCGGCATCCTTATTCGGATCGATCGCTTCCAACACTGCATGAGAGTTAATGCTGAGTGGGAGTGGAAGTTGAACGATATAGCCGGTGCACTCTGCCGCGCTGTTGAGATCAGCAATCGCCGCAAGTACATCTGCTTGCGTTGCACTTGCAGGAAGATCGATACGGATGGAATGGATTCCAACCTCAGCACAATCTTTATGCTTTCCACCGACGTAGGAATGCGAACCTGGATCATCGCCCACCAGGATCGTTCCGAGACCCGGCTTCTTCGCCATGGCATCGACAGTAACCTTGAGCTCAGCCTTAATAGCGGCAGCAGTTGCCTTGCCATCTAAGGTAATTGCACTCATGGCGCGATCCTATCTTTAACTCTGAAAGGTTTAAAAAACGGTTAGGCGTGGGAGAAGTGACGGGTACCGGTGAAGAACATCGCGATTCCCGCTGCTGTAGCCGCGGCAATCACTTCTTCATCACGGACACTGCCACCTGGCTGAACTACTGCGGTAACACCGGCATCGATCAAGATCTGTAGGCCATCGGCAAATGGGAAGAAGGCATCGCTCGATGCAACGGAGCCCTTACTGCGATCGCCAGCGCGACTGACTGCTAAGCGTGCAGAGTCGACGCGATTGACCTGTCCCATACCAACGCCAACCGATGCACCATCATGAGCTAAAAGAATCGCATTGCTCTTTACTGCTCGGACTGCCCGCCAGGCGAATGTGAGATCTGCAAGGACCTCCGCTGAAACTGGAGCGCCACTGACCTGCTTCCAATTCGCACTATCGTCACCACCTGCATCGACAAGATCTGTGCCTTGAATGAGAAGACCACCTGAGATTGGTCGCAACTCTTCACGCGCAATGGTGTAACCATCAATCGTGAGAAGTCGAATCGATGGCTTCTTGCTTAAGATCTCAATTGCTTCAGTAGTGAATGAAGGCGCGATAACAACCTCAGTAAATATCTCACTGACATTCTTCGCCATCTCAGTTGTTACCTCACGGTTCGCCGCAATCACTCCCCCAAAGGCAGATACTGGGTCGCAGGCATGAGCTTTGAGGTGAGCAGTTGTAATGTCGGCGGCAATAGCGATTCCACAAGGGTTCGCATGTTTGATAATGGCAACGCACGGTTCCTGGTGATCAAAAGCCGCTCGGAGTGCAGCATCGGCATCGGTGTAATTATTAAATGACATCTCTTTGCCGTGAAGCTGTTTTGCCTGTGCGATTCCAGCACTACCGCTCTCACCATAGACAGATGCACTCTGATGTGGGTTCTCGCCGTAACGAAGCCCTGCAATACGGTGCCAGACCTTTGCCCGCCAATCATCAGCACGATCAATCCGAGTACCGAGCCAGGTCGCGATCGTCATGTCATATTCAGCAGAGGTACGGAAGGTCTCCATCGCAAGTTCAATACGCTCTTCGAGAGTAAATCCACCGACAGCAAGCGCTGAATGCACGCGCGCATAGTGGGAGGGATCGGAGACCACTGCAACAGAACCATGGTTTTTAGCTGCACCGCGTAGCATGCTTGGGCCACCAATATCGATCTGCTCAATGCACTCGGCGAAATCATCAGTTGATGCGATTGTCTGACTAAATGGATAGAGGTTGACGACGATGAGATCAAATGGCGCAATATCGTGAGATGAAATCGCGGCGAGGTGCTCGGGATTATTTTGATCAGCGAGAATTCCACCATGGATACGTGGATGGAGTGTCTTCACGCGACCACCCATCATCTCTGGAAATCCGGTGTAATCCTCGACTGCTGTGACAGCTATTCCGGCGGATGCGAGAGTCTTTGCTGTCGATCCCGTTGAGAGAATTTCAACGCCCGCAGCTTGAAGCGCTGAACCAAGTTCTAGCAGGCCGCTCTTGTCATAGACACTCAGAAGTGCGCGGCGGATACTTTTTCTCTGACTCATTGCGTTAGGGCTCCATCGATCCAATGGGTGAGGGTCTCAACAATGAGATTTCGTTCAGCAATCTTAATGCGTTCGTGGAGTGATTCTTCCGTATCGCCCGGCTCGATCGCCACTACGCGTTGAGCGATGATCGGCCCAGTATCTACACCGGCATCGACCCAGTGAACGGTCGTTCCTGTCTCTACGGCGCCAGCAGCTAGGGCATCCCGAACTGCGTGAGCACCTGGGAAGAGNGGAAGAAGCGCTGGGTGGGTATTCATAACCTGAAAGTGCGCCACATAATCTGGGGCGAGAACTCGCATAAANCCAACNCTNACNACGAGNTCTGGTTGCAGAGACTCTGTCAGGNCAAAGATCTCGCGATTCCACTCCGCGCGATCAGCCTTCATTGGAAGATAGAAATCTCTTATGCCAAAGTTTCGCGCCCGCTCCAGAGCAAGTGAATCTTTGTCTGAGATCAGTCCAACAAACTCCGCGCGTTCCGCAAGACCAGCATCGAAGATTGCCTGGGCCAATGAACCAGAACCAGATGCAAGGAGAAGAATCTTCTTAGCCACGGGCGCGGACTCGCTTTACCAACGCAGGTAGATAGACCGTGAAGAGAAGTACCGCTGAGGAT
>TBL_comb48_EPIDRAFT_1000983_pt1 | contig 21699 bp, 20 predicted proteins | sample TroBogEpilimnion_37_FD_10681 | JGI IMG/M metagenome (IMG submission 10681)
ATGCTTGTAATCCTCAATATTTTTAAGAGATGGGTTTAAAAATCCCATCAATTCAATGACTACCTGAGCTTGCTCTTGACGCTTGGCTTTGTCCTCAATGGTCATAAGATGGTCCACCATCCTTTGAACGTGACGGCCATACTCTCTCATCCCCATTATGCTTCTTGCTGTATTGTACTCCATGTATTAAATCTTCCGAATAACAAATGTAGGGGTTTTATGGGTAATTTTCGTCAGTTGAAAAACCACTTTTGCGTATATTCGTGCTATGGAGCAATTGTTACAACAAATAGAAGCCATTAAAGCGGAGATCGCAGCTACTGTGGCAACAACCCCGGACGCGGTTGAACAATACAGAATCAAATACTTAGGAACCAAGGGTTTGGTAAAACAAATCATGGGGGAGATGAAGAATGTGCCGAATGAGCAAAAAAAGGAATTTGGTCAAATATTGAATGCTTTTAAAATTGTAGCAGAAGAAAAAATGGTGCAATTGCAGGAGGCATTGGGGGATAGTGAGGAGCAAGGAAATAATAAATTCGATTTTACATTACCAGGCGATCCAATTGCAGTGGGAACAAGACATCCATTGAATTTAGTGCGCAATCAAATGGTTTCTATATTTAAACGTTTAGGATTTGCAGTTGCAGAAGGCCCAGAGGTGGAAGATGACTGGCATAATTTTGGTGCCATGAATTTGCCGGAAGATCATCCAGCGCGTGATATGCAGGATACATTTTATGTACAAGCGGCTACTGAAGAAAATTCAGCATGGTTATTAAGAACACATACTTCAAGTGTGCAAGCACGTGTGATGGAAACGCAAAAACCACCTATTCGTGTTATATGTCCAGGTCGTGTTTATCGTAATGAAACTATTTCGGCAAGAGCGCATTGCTTTTTCCATCAAGTAGAAGGATTGTATATTGATGAAAATGTAAGCTTCGCTGATTTAAAACAAACCTTGTATTTCTTTGTGCAAGAGATGTTTGGTAAAGAGGTGAAAGTAAGATTCCGTCCAAGTTATTTCCCATTTACTGAGCCAAGTGCCGAGATGGATATCAGTTGTCAAATTTGTTCAGGCAAGGGATGTAATATTTGTAAACACACGGGTTGGGTAGAAATTTTGGGATCGGGAATGGTGCATCCAAAAGTGTTAGAGAATTTTGGCATTGACCCTGAAAAGTATACTGGCTTTGCGTTTGGTATGGGTGTTGAAAGAATTGCACAATTAAAATACCAGGTAAACGATTTACGTTTATACTCACAAAATGATCTTCGTTTCTTAGAACAGTTTAAGTCTGTTTAACTAGGCAGTTTGTTGTTTTTTCGATTTGAAAGGTTTTAGTTTTAAGCTTTTGCTTAATTGTTCTGCCTCTCTCATATCAAAAGAAAGTTGTAATCTGATCCAGATATCAGCTGTGCCTCCAAAAACTTTTGCAATTCGTGTAGCTAGTTGTGGTGTTATAGGTGATTTTCTGTTTAGTACATTAGAAAGCGAAGTGCGTGAGATTCCTAATAAGATTGCCGCTTCAGTTATCGTTAGACTATTTGCAAGAATTACATCTTCTTTCAATATTTCTCCAGGATGTGTATTATGTTTAATTTTTCTGTTCATTGCTAATATTAATGATAATCAACAAGGTTGATATCGTAAACCGATTCTTCATCAAATCTAAAAATAATTCTCCAATTTTCTTTTACAATTAAGCTCCAATAATCATTATAGTTGCCTTTTAGCTTATGTATTCCCCAGTTCTTATTGGCAATTAAGTCTTGCGGTAGTTGTTTTACATCATTTATTGTATCTAATATGCGTCTTATTTTGTCAACCTGATCCTGTGGTAGTTGTTTAGCATTTCCTGACTCCCAAAACAATTTTAGTCCCTTATGTTTGAAAGTTTTAATCATACAGTAAATGTATTATTTGCAAATAGATAAATAAAATAAAACGATTTGAAGATTTTCTAAAAAACATGGTTTATTTTTATTCAAGATGCTACATAACACAAAAGGAATTGTTTTACGCGTAACAAAGTATGGTGATACGAGTTTGATTATGACAGCGTATACCGAGCTTTTTGGTTTACAACAATATATTTTAAAAGGAGTACGAACTACCAGTAAAAAAGGTTCTAATAAAGCAGTGTATTACCAACCAGCAGCCATTTTACAAATGGAGGTTTATCATAGTCCCATGAAGGGATTGCAAATGGTAAAAGAGGTAAACTGGGATTATATTTATCAAAATGTATATTCCGATGTAGTCCGTAACGCAGTGGCTACTTATATTGTAGAAGTATTACAACAAACATTACAACCTGAACCCTACCCTGAATTATTTTATTTAATTGAAGATACTTTTAAGCAATTAGATAAGGGAGATGCTACTTTAGCAAGTAATCTTTCCATATATTTTTTAATTCATTTATGCGAAACCCTGGGTTTTGGTTTGCAAGGAAATTATTCTGACGCTACTTCTTATTTAGATGTAAAAGAGGGGCAATTTGTAAAAGACAAACCACTTCACCCATATTTTTTAGAAGGGCAGGAAGCACAAACCGCAAGTACTTTTTTGCAAGTACAATTTTATAATGATCTTGAAACTATTACATTAAGCGGCGTTCAACGAAAGAAAATTTTAGAGCTGTTTCAGTTATCGCTAAGCTGGCATTACAAAGGTTTTAAGGAAATAAAATCATTGGCTATTTTACAGGCAGTGTTGTATTAATTATTTGACTAGTCATTATTATTTTTACTTCTATAATGTCTGCGGAGCATTATAATTATAATTGCGAAAATGCCAAATAAGATAGGAAAAGTCATAATGAATATTTAATAATTAAAATTACAATAAATACATAGCTTTATCTTAAATAAGTCCAATGAAATTTAAAACTATTTATTCATCTTTAATTATTGTAACTAGTTTACTTATAAGTCATTGTGCATTTTCTCAAATTTCATCTTCATCCAAAATGACAATTGATTTTCAAGCGCATCGTGGAGGCAGGGGCTTAATGCCTGAAAATACAATACCAGCCATGTTAGCTGTAATGGATAATAAACTAGTAACTACGCTAGAAATGGATTTGGCAGTAACTAAAGACAAACAGGTTGTTGTTTCTCATGATCCTATTTTAAATCCACTCATTACCACCAAGCCAGATGGTACTTTCATAAAAGCAAACGAGTTCAATGATAATATTATTTATCAAATGAATTATGCACAACTACAAAAATTTGATGTGGGGCTAAAACCACATCCTGTTTTTCCTGCTCAAAAAAAATTAGCAGTTTTCATACCTACCTTACATGATTTAATTGATAGTGTTGAAGCAAAAGGTAATCGCATTGGTCGTAAGATGTACTATAACATAGAAATTAAATCAGTGAATGGTAAAGACATTATGGAACATCCAGTTCCTAGTGAGTTTGTAGATTTGGTAGTAAACCTCATTAACAGAAAAAATATTACGAATAGAACCTCTATTCAAAGTTTTGATCTAAGGCCATTGCAAGTGTTACATCAAAAATATCCAACTGTTCAAACAGCCTATTTGGTAGAAGGAAAAGAAACTGGAAATGTGCAACTAAAAATTGAACAGCTTGGATTTACCCCAACCATTTATAGTCCTGAATTTAAATATGTAACTAAGGAAGTGGTTGATTATTGTCACGCACAACATATGAAAATAATTCCTTGGACTGTAAATAATAAAACTGAAATAGAGGCGTTGATTGCAATGGGTGTGGATGGTTTAATTACTGATTACCCCAACTTGTTAGGAAACTAGTTTTTTCATTTATTTTATATCCTAAATAATTCTTCTCGACACGGCGTTCGATAAATTATTTTCACCGGCAATATTTTCAATGATAACAACGCCTGGTTTTTTGCCCGTTTCAAAACTACCTAAATGTTTTTCCATTTGTAATGCGCGCGCACCATTGATGGTTGACCAGCTTAACATTTCATCTAAAGGAATATTAGGTAAATGCTTTTGAATGGTTTTTAATTCATCTAAAATATTTAAACTCCAGTTGCTTGCATAGCTATCTGTTCCCACAATAATATTAGCAGCATTGTTTCTTAGCAATTCAATGGGCGGCATGGTTTGTTCAATGTATTGATTCGCATTTGGACACAAACACCAAAAAGTATTGGGCATTTGCTTTTTCACAGCTGCAATATCAGCTGCATCGGTAAAACTATTGTGTACTAAAATACTTGCTGCTGCATTTTTAAAAATAGGCAATACAGATTGTAAGGAACTTAATCCGGTTGCTTCAAAAAAATCTAGATTCACCTTTGTTCTTTCATACATGCCTAAAAAACTTCCTGTTTTTGTTTTAAAGAAATCATTCTCGTCAGGTGTTTCTTGATTGTGCATGCTAATAGTATGCAATCCAAAATGATCGGCAAGTAATTTCCATAAATTATGGGTAACCGAATAAGGTGCATGTGGTACAAGGGATGCGCGTATGCAATTTTCTTCAAATGCTTTTTGGTTCTCAAGACCTGCCATCATCTTATCCTGCGCACGTGTGGGATCTAAATCATACAATTCTACAAAAGTGTAGTACGCTAAATTATGTTTTGCTTTTTGTGCAAGGGTATCTAATGTGTTGCTAATATCTCCTACTGCTACAATTCCATTTGCCAACATCTCGGCTTCTGCTTTTTCAATGGCTTCTTCTATAACATGCTCCTCCACTTTTCTTAAAGACACAATTTGCTTTACAAATTCCTGCAAACCAGTATGCGCAGGAATCATATCCTTCATATGTGATAATTCTAAATGACAATGTGCATTTACGAACCCGGGGGTAAGGATACCCTCAAAACTTTGGATATCGTCTCCTGCATCTTCAATTCCAACGATCGCCTCTATGGTACCATCATTGGTGGTAATCAAAACCAATTGGTCTTCTAACAATTCGGTGCCGGTAAAAAGCTGGGTAGCTTGAAATTTTTGATACATATATATATAAGTAAGTGGTAAAATTAAGGGTAATTACTCAATTCCTAACTCATTGATTTTCAGCATCTATTTAGTATCATGAATATTATTATTCAAAATTATTATTGATTATCAATTAGTTACAAAGGAGCGATAAAAAATACATACAAAAAAGGGCAAAAACCCCAAAATCCCGTCGTACCTTTGCCCTCCCTCCAAAAAGGGGAATTATTAATGGCTAGCGGGATAGCGCAGCCTCATTTAAACAAAGAATTATGAGTAAACTACATTTCACCACGAAGCACGCCAACGCGGCTACCGTAAAACATGGCTGGTACATTGTTGACGGTACTAATCAAACCGTAGGACGTATTGCTTCAAAAATTGCATCTGTTCTACGTGGTAAGAACAAGGCTTATTACACTCCTCACGTTGATTGTGGAGATTATGTAATCATCATTAACGCAGAAAAAGTACAATTGACTGGAAACAAATTCCACGATAAGCAATACTTAAACTACTCTGGTTACCCAGGTGGTAAGAAAGAAGAAGCTGCTGAAGATTTAATCAAGCGTCGTCCAGAAGTAATTATGGAAAGAGCGGTTAAAGGTATGTTACCTAAAAATCGTTTAGGACGTAAGATGATCAAAAAATTGTTTGTATATGCTGGTGACAAACACCCTCATACTGCACAACAACCTAAAGAATTTAAATTTTAATTAATTCCAAATCTATATAAATGGAAAAGCAAACAAATGCAGTAGGTCGTCGTAAGGAAGCCGTAACACGTGTCTTCGTTAGCAAGGGTACTGGAAAAATTACCGTTAACGATAAAGATTACAAAGCGTACTTTCCTTTAGTATACTTACAAAATCAAGTTGAAGCTCCTTTAAAAGCTGCTGGCGTTGAAGGTAAATACGATATCGTAATTAACGCAACAGGCGGTGGTATGAAAGGACAAGCAGAAGCAGCCAAATTAGGTATTGCTCGTGTATTAGTTGAATTGAATCCTGAAGTTCGTCCAACATTAAAAGCTGCTGGACAATTGAAGCGTGATCCAAGAAGTGTTGAACGTAAGAAGTTCGGTCACAAGAAGGCACGTAGAAGCTTCCAATTTAGCAAGCGTTAATCGATACAAATTTTTAATTCATTATTACAACTTATACAAATGGAAAATAATACTTCACTTCAACAGCAACTTTTGGAAGCTGGCGTACACTTTGGTCACCTTAAAAAGAAGTGGAATCCAAAGATGTTACCTTATATCTTCGCTGAGAAGAAAGGGATCCACATCATTGATTTAAATAAAACTGTAGATCATTTACAAGAGACTGCTGCTGCTTTAAAGCAAATTGCTAAGAGTGGTAAAAAGATCATGTTTGTTGCTACTAAAAAGCAAGCAAAAGAAATTGTAAGTGAGTGTGCAAAGAAAGTAAACATGCCTTATGCAACTGAGCGTTGGTTAGGTGGTATGTTGACTAACTTTAATACTGTTCGTAAGAGCGTTAAAAAAATGCAAAGCATTGAAAAAATGTTGAACGACGGTAGTGCAGACAGCTTAACTAAAAAAGAGCGTTTAACATTAGCACGTGATAAAGATAAAATGGAAAAAGTATTAGGTGGTATCGCTCAATTGGGCCGTTTACCAGCAGCTTTATTCTTAGTTGACATCGGTCACGAGCATATCGCATTAGCAGAAGCTAAGCGTTTAGGTATCCAAACATTTGGTATGGTAGATACTAACTGTGATCCTAACAAAGTAGACTTCTCAATCCCTGCAAATGATGATGCTACAAAATCAATTGCAATTATCACTAACTATATCACTGCAGCAATCGCTGAAGGTTTGGCTGAGCGTCAAGCTTCTAAAGATGATGAAACAGAGGTAGAAGAAGGTGCAAACGAATTAGAAGCAAAAGCGAAGAGAATGGAAGCTGAAGCAAATGCTGAAGGCGGAAGAGCTAAGCGTGGTGCTGGTGCAGGAACTTCTGCTCCAGGTGCTCCTAAGCGTCGTACGACTACTGGTTCTCGTGGTCCAGTAAGAAAATAATTAAATATCCCAATTGGGTTGTTGGTCTCTATGCAAATAGATACTAATGACCCAATTGTATTTATTTAACTACGACTATATTAACTAAATATTAATTAGATAATTTTAAAAATAATTTTTATGAGCGCTATAACAGCACAAGATATTAATAAGTTACGTCAAGCAACAGGTGCCGGAATGATGGATTGCCGTAAAGCATTGACTGAAACAAATGGTGATTTTGAAGCAGCAATCGATTGGTTACGTAAGCAAGGACAAAAAGTTGCCGCTAAGCGTAGTGATCGTGAAGCAAAAGAAGGTGTGATTATTGCAAAAACATCTGCTGATAATAAATCAGGATTTATTGTTTGTATTTCTTGTGAAACAGATTTCGTTTCTAAGAATGCAGAATTCGTTGCATTTGCTCAAAGCATTGCTGACGCTGCAGTTGCGAACAATGTAAAATCTGCTGAAGAATTAAATGAAGTAACTGTAAACGGTGCAAAAGTTGCAGACTTGATCAATGATAAATTAGCTTCTATCGGTGAAAAAATTGGTGTTGCTAAATTTGAAAGAATTGATGCTCCTTATGTAGCTTCTTATATCCACGGTGCTTACCGTATGGGTGTATTGGTTGCATTAACTGCGGAAGCTGCTGAATTGGGTAAAGACTTAGCAATGCAAATTGCTGCGATGAATCCAGTAGCGGTAGATGCTGATTCAGTTCCTGCTGAAACAGTTGCACGTGAAAGAGCAATCATCATTGATACAATGAAAGAAGATCCTAAGATGGCAGGTAAGCCAGAAGAAATGATTGCAAAAATTGCCGAAGGTAAAATTGCAGCTTTCTTTAAAGAGCAAACCTTATTAGCGCAGTCATTTGTAAAAGACGGTTCTAAAACTGTTGGCGACCACGTTAAGAGCGTAGGTGACATTAAAGTTACTGAATTCAAGCGTGTGGCTTTAGGTTAAATTGCAAGCCATCACTGTTTAGTTCAAAAAATTCAGATGATACAAATTCCCAGAAACTAAAAGCGGGGAATAAAAATACCAAAAGGGGGTCCCAAAAAGGCCCCCTTTTTATTTAGCTTAAATTAAGGACTGCCGTCCATATAAATCCAACAAAACCTTATTCAAAATTTGTATCTTGCAAGTATAAATTGAACCGATTATGCAGCCCAAATACAAACGCGTTTTATTGAAACTTTCTGGTGAAGCTTTATTAGGAAATGAAAGAACGGGAGATCCGTTTAATCCTAAAATCATAGAGCAATATGCCAATGAAATTAAAGAAGTAGTAGCGTTGGGTGTTCAAGTTGCCATTGTGATTGGGGGTGGTAATATTTATCGTGGAATGAATGAAGCTGATAGTGGTATTGAAAGAGCACATGGTGACTACATGGGTATGTTGGCAACCGTGATTAATGCAATGGCAATTCAAGCGATGTTGGAAAAAATTGGAGTGTACACACGTTTACAATCTGCGATTAATATGGAACAGGTTGCAGAACCTTATATCAGAAGAAAAGCATTAAGACATTTGGAAAAAGGACGTGTAGTAATTTTTGGTGCCGGAACAGGTAATCCATATTTCACAACAGATACTGCAGGTTCATTAAGAGCGATTGAAATGAAAGCAGATGTGATTTTAAAAGGAACTAGAGTGGATGGTGTTTATGATGCTGATCCTGAAAAAAATCCAAACGCGAAAAAATTTGAAACCATTTCATTCCAAGAATGTATTTCACAAAATTTAAAAGTAATGGATATGACTGCCTTTACTTTATGTATGGAGAATAAATTACCAATTATTGTTTTTGATATGAACCAACCAGGAAATTTAATTAAGTTGGTAAAAGGAGATGCAGTAGGTACATTGGTTGGATAGGATAATTTAAAAAAAAGAGTATGCAAAAAATATTTTCTTCAGTAGCTTTAATAGTGTTATTGGCATTAGGCTTAAGCGCAAATGCACAACAAAAATTAACCTTGAATGAAGCAATTCAAACCGCTTTAAAAAGCAATTTCAGTATACAACTTGCAAAAGATAGTTTAGAAATTTCTAAATTATTTAATGATTATGGATATGCAGGAGGGTTGCCAACAGTAACTTCTAACATCACAGAAAATAAAACAAGTAGTTCTATACAGCAATTATATACTGATCCCACAAAAAATACAATCAAAACGGGAGTTGCTGGTACAACTGTAAACGGAAATTTAGCAGCATCATTAATTTTATTTAATGGCTACCATATTGTAGCAACAAAAGATAGATTAAATGCCTTAGAAAAGCAGGATCAAGTTCAACTTCAGTCTAGAATAAATAATATTGTTTCAGGTGTAATGCAACAATACTATAATATTATTCACCAGCAAGAATATTTAAAAACAATTCAACTTTCAATAGAAGCATCTCAAGAGCGTATGAATATTGTAAACACTAAAGCTTCAGTGGGTGTTGCAAATAATGCTGATGTTTTTCAATCTACACTGGATTTAAATGCTTTAAAACAAGGGGCATTAAATCAGCAATTAATTATTGAGCAAGCAAAAGTAGATTTATTAAACATTTTAGCATTGCCTACAGATACAAAATATGAATTAGTAGATACAATTAAAGTTGATCCAACAATTAAATTAGCGTCTATTGAATCAAGCATAAAAAATAATCCAGATTTATTATCTGCTGATCAAACTATTGCCATCAATCAATATATTGAAAAGGAAGTTAGGGCATCCATGATTCCTACTTTAAAAGCAACTACAGGTTATACATACAGTAGTAGTAAATCTGACGCTGGATTTAGTTTATTAAGTGAAACATATGGTCCTTATGTAGGTGTAAATTTAAGTATACCATTATATGCTGGCGGCATTAATAAGAAAAATTATAAAGCTGCAAAAATTGGTACCGCTATGGCAAAGACACAATATTCAAGTTTAGAAAATTCATTAAATACTGCTGTTTATAAAACCTATATAAGTTATTTAAATAGCGTTCAACAAAGTTCAACCGAACAATCTAACTATGTATTGGCTAAACAACTTTTAGAATTAGTCTTGAGTAAATATAAACTTGGACAAGCAACCATTGTGGATGTAAAGCAAGCCCAACAAAGTTTTGAAACAGCTGGTTTTAGGTTGTCATCTTTAACTTATGCAGCAAAATCTGCTGAAGTTGAATTAAAGCGTATATCTAATCAGTTAACTTTCTAACATATTAATGCAATCCATCGTTGTAAAAGCACCAGGAAGAATTAATTTAATTGGTGAACATACCGATTACAATAATGGATTTGTTTTACCTGCAGCTATACAACAAGCAGCCATTGTATCTATTTCAAAAAGAATCGATCAGCAAATTCATTTAACTGCGGTGGATGTTCCAGATGAATTGATCATTGATTCTTTATTGCATTTAAGTATTCAAGAAAAACAATGGGCAAATTATATCATTGGTGTAATTGCACAAATACAAAAAAAATATACACTCCCATCGGGTTTTAATATTGCGCTTACAAGTGATGTGCCGATTGGTGCAGGGGTGTCAAGCTCGGCTGCCATTGAATCTGCTGTTGCCTTTGGTATTAATGAATTATTTGGCTTGGGCATCGAAAAAATGGAATTAGCATTCATGGCCCAAAATGCAGAACATGAATTTGCCGGAGTGCAGTGTGGGATTATGGATCAGTTTGCAAGTGTATTTGGAAAAAAAGACCATGTAGTTTTGTTGGATTGCCAAAGTATGGAATATCAATATTTTCCATTAGCACTAGAGGGCTATCAAATTATTTTATTTGATACAGGCATTAAACATGCATTGGCAAGTAGCGAATACAATACCCGAAGAAAGGAATGTGAGCAGGGAGTTAAAATGATTCAAGCTAACTATCCGAATGTTATAAGCCTAAGAGATGCCAACATTGAAATGCTCAATGAATCTGTTGATTTTCATACACATCCTATTGTTTATAATAGATGTAAGTATGTGATTGAGGAAATTACAAGAACACAAAATGCATGCATGGATTTACAGGCAAATAATTTGGAAGCCTTTGGTCAAAAAATGTTTGAAACGCATCAGGGTTTATCAAAACTATATGAGGTAAGTTGCCATGAATTAGACTTTTTAGTGGAACATGTAAAAAATAATCCAGCTGTTATTGGTGCAAGAATGATGGGAGGTGGCTTTGGCGGCTGTACTATTAATATTATTCAATCTGAGAAAGCGCCTCAAATTATAAACGATATCAAAACTGCTTATCAACAAAGTACAGGTAAGGACTTAAAGCATTATATCATGCGCATCGAAGACGGCGCCGGAACCTTATTATAAAAAAGCCCCTCGATTACTGGACTGCCCCCAAAAAGTTAGACACTTAATGGGGGCATTTTTATGAATAAACGAATCAAGTACGACTACCAATTTAGACTTAAATGTGTTGAGTTGGTTGTTAAAAAGAATCTACCTGTAAGGAAGGTTTCTGCAGATAACGGGATTAGTCATTCTAATCTAAGACTCTGGATAGGGTTTTACGTTAAGTATGGGAAAGACGGCTTAAAGGCTAAGAAGTATCAATTTTATGATGCTTCTTTTAAACTAAATGTCATACAAACTATTGAGAAGGAATTTTTATCTTTACGAGCAGCTTGTGCTAGATTTAATATTCCAAGTGATTCAACTATTTCAAGTTGGAAAAAATCATTTGAATCAAAAGGTATACAAGGCTTAAATAATAAACCAAAAGGTTCTCCACCCAAGATGAAACCACCAATCAAGTGTAAAGCAAAAAAGTCTTCCAAGCCTTTAACTCGTGAACAAGAGTTGTTGGAAGAACTTGAGTATCTGCGTGCAGAAAATGCATTGCTAAAAAAGCTTCAAGCCTTAGTTCAAGTAGACAAAAAGCAAAAGCCATCATCGAGCTAAGGCAAGAACATAAATTGGCAACACTACTCAAGTGCGTTAATATAGCTAGGAGTAGTTTTTATTACTATGCAAAGCAGGACTCAAGTGATAAGTATGAAGATGTAAAGAAAAGGATTGATCGTATCTATCATAAACACCAGGGCAGACTTGGTTATAGACGTATTACGATACTACTTCGTAAGGAAGATGTTATTATCAATCATAAAACCGTACTTCGTTTAATGAGTAGTTTAAAACTAAAGAGCTTGATCAGAAGAAAGAAATACAAGTCTTATAGAGGAGAGCAAGGAAAAACAGCTCCTAATGTTTTAAATAGATCATTTAAAGCTAAGATCCCTAATCAAAAATGGACAACCGATGTAACAGAGTTTAATGTGTTAGGGAAGAAACTATATTTATCACCTGTTTTAGACCTATACAATCAAGAGATAATTAGTCATGAACTCTCTGAGCGTCCAGATTTTAAATGCATCACAAATATGCTTGAAAAAGCATTAAAAAAGAAAGATAAAACAAAGTCACTAATACTGCACTCTGATCAAGGATGGCATTACCAAATGAAACAGTATCAATCTATCTTAAAAGATCATGGGGTCAAACAAAGTATGTCAAGAAAGGGAAATTGCTTAGATAATGCTGTAATGGAAAACTTCTTTGGAACACTTAAATCAGAACTGTTTTATCTGAACAAATACAAATCTATCGCACACTTAAAAAAAGAAATCAACAAATACATTAAATATTATAACATTGACAGAATCAAACTTAACCTAAATGGAATGAGCCCGGTAGAATACCGAGCTCATCACTTTAAAACTTAATTATTAACTTCGTCCAACTTTAGGGGTTCAGTCCATTGAGTGGCTCTTTTTGTATCTTATATAAAGACTGCGCTATTCAATTACGCAAGTTCCTTTTACGCAAGTTTTTACTATGCAAGTTTTTTCTGCAAATTCGCGTCTAATGCATCTAAGAACTCTTCAGTATACACATAGTGTTCGCCATGGCTCACTTTGTTTCCGTGTACACAAACAGCTAAATCCTTAGTCATAATGCCAGACTCAACTGTTTCCACACAAACTTCTTCTAAAGCTTTTGAGAAACGAATTAACTCTTGGTTATTGTCCAATTGACCACGGAACTCTAAACCTCTTGTCCAAGCAAAGATAGATGCAATAGGATTTGTAGAAGTTCTGTTTCCTTTTTGGTGCTCACGATAGTGACGCGTCACTGTTCCGTGTGCAGCCTCTGCTTCCATTACTTTACCATCTGGTGTAATTAAAGTTGAAGTCATTAAACCTAATGAACCAAAACCTTGTGCAACCGTATCAGATTGTACATCACCATCATAGTTTTTACAAGCCCAAACGAAATTACCATTCCATTTTAAAGCACTTGCTACCATGTCATCAATTAAACGGTGCTCATAAGTGATACCTGCTTCTTGATATTTAGCTTTAAATTCATTTTGATACACTTCTTCAAAAATGTCTTTGAAACGACCATCATATTTTTTTAAGATGGTATTTTTTGTAGACAAGTATAAAGGCCATTTTTTAGCCAATGCTTGGTTAAAACAAGCACGTGCAAAACCATAAATACTTTCATCGGTATTGTACATCGCTAATGCAACGCCATCTCCTTTATAGTTGAATACTTCAAACTCTTGGTTAGTTCCATCCTCACCTTCAAACTTAATGGTTAATTTACCTTTCCCTTTTGTAACAAAGTCAGTTGCACGATATTGATCACCAAATGCGTGACGACCAATACAAATTGGTGCAGTCCAGTTAGGCACTAAACGTGGCACATTGCTACAAACAATTGGCTCACGAAATACAGTACCATCCAAAATGTTACGAATAGTTCCGTTTGGACTCTTCCACATTTGCTTTAACTTGAATTCTTCTACTCTTTGCTCGTCTGGAGTAATGGTAGCACACTTAATACCTACACCATATTGCTTAATGGCATTTGCAGCATCAATAGTAACCTGATCGTTTGTTTGATCACGATACTCCATACCCAAGTCGTAATATTTAATATCAATTTCTAAATAAGGTAAGATCAACTTATCCTTAATGAACTTCCAAATAATTCTGGTCATTTCATCACCATCCAATTCAACCACTGGATTGGCTACTTTAATTTTTTGTCCCATAGCTTTATAAAATTTTGTCTGCAAATGTACAAAATGTAGGTATAAATTGAATGATTATACTCAGTTTATGAGCATAAATTAGCAATAAGTTAAGCAGCGTACTAATGATTTACGATCAAAACAGGAATAGACACCTGATGCCTAACAGATTCAATGGTTTCGCCAAAAAGATAATCTTTCCAGCCTTGGTGTTTATGGGCTCCCATAACTAACAATTGTGCGTCTTTTTCTTGAACAATTCTCACAATCTCTTTCACTCTATTTCGATATCCTAAAACAGTAGTGGATTTATAACCTTTTTCAAATAATGCAGCCACATAACCATCTAGTCGCTCTTGATCTTTTCTAGATTCTATATCATCACTTGCCTCTAATAAATAATTGGCCGTTGCACTTTCTACGATATGAATAAAGATAAATTCTGTGATATGAGTATCGTCCTTTGGTTGTTGTATAAATGCATGATCAATGGCTGTCTTAATTAACTTTTTATCACTACTTGAAAAATCAACTGCGATGGCAATTCTATTGACAGGAGTTGCATTTGTCCAATCTAATTCGACAGCATCCCCATGTAAATCAATATTATTATTTTTTCTTTGTTTAGCAATCCAAGGATAAATGGTTATATAAACTAGTAATCCTACAAAAAATAAGACCAATAAAATCACAAGCCCTTTTAAAAATATTTGATTAGTTGATTGTAAAAAAGTAACCACGAAATCAAAAACTAAATGACCATTTAAATACACTAAAATTGCAGCAACTAACCAAGAGATAAATTTAACCTTCCACCCAATAGCAAATTCACCCATGGTGGTTTTATCACTTACAAAATGTATCAATGGAATAACAGCATATCCTAATTGTAAACTTAAAATTACTTGGCTAAAAATTAATAAGGCATCTACCCTTCCTTCGCCTAAAATACCTATCACTAATACAGCAGGAATAATCGCCACCAATCGTGTAATTAACCTACGTATCCAAGGATTTAATCTTAGTTTTAAATATCCTTCCATAACTATCTGTCCAGCTAAAGTGCCCGTTACTGTTGAGCTTTGGCCTGCTGCTATTAAAGCAATGGCAAATAATATAGGCGCCATTTTTGAACCTAATAAAGGAGCCAATAAAGCATGCGCATCTTCAATTTTAGCAACTTCCTTATGACCTGTTGCATAAAAAGCAGTGGCCGCTAAAATCAAAATAGCAGCATTCACAAAAAATGCAGCATTTAATGCAACTGCACTATCTATGAAATTATAAAAAATAGATTTCTTGATGCCTGCCGTATTACGATCAATCTTTCTTGTTTGTACTAATGCCGAATGTAAATATAAATTATGCGGCATTACCGTTGCTCCAATTATACCTACTGCGATATACAAAGCCTCGGGAGATAATTTAGTGGGAATAAAACCTTGTATTGCATAGGACAAATTTGGCTTCGCAATAAATAATTGTATAAAGAAACTAAATCCAATAGTAGCTACTAATAATATAATAAAAGCTTCCATTTTTCGAATGCCATATCGCTGCAAGAATAAAAATAAAAAGGTATCTGTTACTGTAATTAATGTTCCATACATCATGGGTAATCCTGTCAATAATTTTATACCAATAGCCATCCCTAAAACCTCGGCTAAATCGGTAGCAGCAATGGCTAATTCTGCTAAAATGTACAAGGATAAATTAACAATGGGTGGGTAGGTTTCTCTATTAACTTGTGCTAAATCTAGTCGTCGAACAATGCCGAGTCTGGCACTTAAACTTTGTAATAAAATGGCCATTAAATTACTAAGCAGCAATATCCAAATTAATTGATACCCAAAAGCAGCACCTCCCGCTAAATCAGTTGCCCAATTCCCTGGATCCATATATCCCACACTCACCAAATAAGCAGGGCCAATAAATGCCAATAGCTTCCTCCATCCTACTTTTTTTTGTACGGAAACGGATTCATTTAAGTTATCTAAGGATTTGCCAGTGCTCATATTGTAAATTTAGACATAAAAGCTTTTGCTATACTCAGTTTATAGTCTAATTTTATCAAAATTTAAGGAATGCGAAATTGGTGTCTTTTTGGAATTTTATGTTTACTGATTGCTTGCGGTGAAAAAGCACCCGATTTGTCAGGCAATACCCCCATTAAGGTAAATGATTTCAATAAAATTTTTAAAACTGCCTCACTTCCTACAACGATTACTGACACCAGTTTTAAAAAACTGACTGATACGCTAACGATTCAAAGAAAAGCATTAGCTCAATTTGTCCCAGATTCTGTGATTGAACAATTTATGGATACAAAGAATACTAAAAAAGCAAGTATCCATCCTTTGATGAAAATTAATGAAGATGCTGCTTATTATTTATTACTGAATATTAAATACCCCAAAAAATTAGAAATTGTAGCATTGGTATTTGATAAGAAAAACAAATTCTTGGATTATAAAATCATTACTGAATTTAATGATGAAAATAAAAACTCTACCAGATACGAAAAGACCTTAAATATAAATAGAGAGCCTTCATTTTTGGTCGAAGAAAATATTACCAATAACCAAGGACAAAATTCCTATGAAAAAAAGGGCTGGGCTTTTTCGGAGGGTAGTTTTAGACTTATCTATTTTGACAGTAATAAAAAACCAGAAAACACAGTCATCATTAATCCAATAGATACTGCTGCTGCAAAAAATGTATATAGTGGCAATTACGGATCAGATCCTAAAAACTTTATCTCATTAAGAGACTATGGCGCACCCAATAAATATCAGTTCTTTATCCATTTTGAAAAGAACGAAGGTGCATGCATTGGTGAATTAAAAGGCATTCTTCAGTTTGATAAAAACAAAGCAACCTATAACGAAAAAGGAGATGCATGTATCGTTCATTTCTCTATTGAAGGGAATAATATTACCATGAAAGAGGAAGGAAATTGTGGTAATCATCGTGGTATGACTTGCTATTTTAACGATAATTTTGACAAAGTTAGAAAGGCTAAAAAGAAAAAATAATCCACAAAAAGGCGTTGCAAACGATTGTTATTCACACCTAAATGTGTAAAATGTACATTTTAGGTAAATACCATTATATTGCAGACAAATTAACAAACGCCCTATAACTATGAGTTTTAGAAATTACCAGGTGCCTTTTGCAATAAACGATCAGTTTAAGAAAAAGGCAGCTTACTTTTCTATGGAATTTGCCATCCATCAGCCTTTAAAAATATACAGTGGTGGACTTGGCTTTTTAGCAGGATCACATTTAAGAAGTGCCTACGAATTAAAACAAAATATGATTGGAGTTGGAATCCTATGGAAATACGGATACTACGATCAAGCAAGAAATCAGGATCAAACTTTACAGGTTACTTTCATGGAGAAAATTTATAGCTTCTTGGAAGATACTGGTATCAAGTATCAAATCATGATTCATGACCACCCAGTTTGGGTAAAAGCTTATTACTTAGCGCCTACTACTTTTAATAGTGCTCCATTATTTTTATTGAGTACCGATTTACCAGAGAACGATTATGTTTCTCAAACTATTACACACCGATTATATGATGCAAATGTGGCTACTAAAGTTGCTCAATTTATATTATTAGGTGTAGGTGGTGCAAAATTGATTGATGAATTAAATTTTGAACCAGAAGTTTACCATTTAAATGAAGCACACGGTTTTTCTAGTGCATTCTACTTATTAAATAAATACAAATCATTAGACGAAGTTAAAAAGCGTTTAGTATTTACTACACATACTCCAGAGGAAGCAGGCAACGAAAAGCATGACATTTATTTATGTCATAAAATGGGTTATTTCTGCGGATTAAGTATTGATGATGTAAGAAAATTAACGGGAATTGATGACGATCAATTTAACCACTCTTTGGCTGCTCTACGTTTTGCAAGAAAAGCAAACGGCGTATCTGAATTACACGGTCATGTAAGTCGTGAAATGTGGGGTAAATATGAAGGCATCTGTCCAATTGATCATATTACTAATGCTCAAAACTGGCAGTATTGGGCTGATAAAAAATTATATACTTCAGCTGAAGCGAAAGACAATGCAGCATTTGATAGTCGCAAAAACTATTTAAAAAAGCGTGCATTTGAAATCGTAGCAGACCAAACTGGTAAAGTTTTTGATCCAAATGTTTTGACAATTGTTTGGGCAAGAAGATTTGCTGGATATAAGCGTGCTGATTTCCTTTCATGGGACTTAGAGCGCTTTGAAAAATTATTAGGCAACTTAAAGCACCCAGTTCAAATCATTTTTGCTGGCAAACCTTATCCTGTAGACTACCCTGCTATTTCTCAATTTAACAACCTAGTACATTTAAGCAAAAACTATAATAATGTTGCTGTATTAATTGGCTACGAATTAAGCTTGAGTAAAAGTTTAAAACAAGCATCAGATGTTTGGTTAAATAACCCACGTGTACCAAGAGAAGCTTCTGGTACATCAGGTATGACTGCAGCTATGAATGGTGCTGTGAACTTTTCAACAGATGATGGGTGGATTCCAGAATTTGTGAAGCATGGTAACAATGGATTCGTTGTACCTAAAGCAGATTATGCAAACATGAATACGCAAGAACAAGATGATTATGATTTAGAAGAATTATATAAAATATTAGAAAACGAGATTGTTCCTATGTACTATGAAAATAGAGACAAATGGCGTTCAATCACCATCAATGGCATGAACGATGTTCGTGTTCAATTTGATAGTAACAGAATGGCCGAAGAGTACTATGAAAAAATGTACAAAACATCGTAATAAAAAAGCCCTTAATAAAATTTAAGGGCTTTTTTATTTTTTATCTTAAGATTTTTCAAAGCACCCCATAAAGGAGTGCTTTGACTTAGTTTACCTTAAAGAAATTTAAGGGCTTTTTTATTAATACATGAATGGCTTACCGTTTACCATTACTTCTTGATGCACATCATCAAATGTAACTTTCTGACCAGTTCTACATGCTGCATTCGTCATGATGGTTGCAATTGAATGTTGATAGCCTGCTTCCACAGGCGCATTTGGTTGCTTGCGCGAACGAATACATTCCATCCAATTTCTTACATGGGCTGATGTTAAAATATCTCCGCCCGTATTGGCACCTGCAGCAACCTTAATACTTGTATCCGTCAAGCTCATTTCGGGTAATAAATTTTCTTTCATTCCCATTGGAGAAGCAAATGCTTGTGTAAGTCCCCCTTTAGGAGAAACCGTATTATTTATTAAATTTAATTGCCCTCCATTTGAATAATAAACCTCGGTTGGACTATCATCTCCATTGTGCATACGAGACATAAATACTACTTGAAAACCTTCACTCATATTATCCAATGGACCATAATCAAAAACTGCCGTAGTCGTATCCCAATTTTTTCTTCCATCCTTCCATGCATAAACACCACCATTTGCAGTTACGCTTCTTGGATGTGGCAGTTTACTAAACCAATGCACCGTATCAATTTGATGACTCATCCATTGACCTGGCATTCCAGAAGAATAAGGCCAAAATAATCGATACTCTAAATATTTTCTTGGATCAAAATTTTCATAAGGTCTGTTTAGCAAAAAGCGTTTCCAATCCAAATCCTCTTCTTTGCATTGAGCCACCAAAGCTGGACGTCGCCATCTTCCTGGCTGATTTACATTCCATGTTAATTCCACCATGGTAATTGGCCCAAACTTTCCAGCTTGTATAAAATCTGCAGCTGCTTTATAATTAACACCACTTCGTCTTTGTGATCCAATTTGTACAATTCTATCACTCGCTTTAATTGCTTTTAAAGCCATGCGATTGTCCTCCATGGTTTCAGCAAATGGCTTTTCACAATACACATCCATGCCTGCTTTTACCGCTTCCACTGCATGTATTGCGTGTTGAAAATCAGCAGTGCTAATAAATACTCCATCAATATCTTTCTTTGAATAAAGTTCTTCGTTATTATGAGCGACACGGATATCATGACCCATTTTATCTTTTAAAAACGCTGCACCTTCCTCTCTTCTTAATTTCCAAATATCAGATACTGCCACTATATCAAAATTCAATTCTTTATAATGATTCAAGAAAGAAGGAAAATGAGATTGTTTAAAACGGTCTGAAAAACCTACCACACCCAATCTTACCCTATCATTTGAACCAATGATATTGGCATAACTTTTTGCAGAAAACCCAAAAGATGATGCATATGTTATGGCAGTTGCTTTCGCAGTATTTTTTATAAATGACCTTCTTGAATTTTTCATGATTTATCTATTTGATTAAAGTTCTTTAATTTTTATACTTCTAAATGAAACACTAGTACCATGTTCTTGTAATAAAATATGCCCTTTATCTGCCATTCCAAAATTAGGCCATACTACATATTTACTTTTAGCCACTAATGCATAAAAATATTGAGTGCCTCGTTGGTACTCTACAACTTTCCAACCATTAATCCAATGTTCAACTCTGCCATCAGGAAAAACAATAATGCGCCCTCTATTCCACTCACCCACTGGCAATTTTTCTCGACGACCTTCCCCAATTCTTAAAGCGGGTATCATATCATATAAGGAAGCCATAGTTCTGTTTCCAATACTTCCCAACTTTGCATCAGGGTGTTTATCATCATCCAAAATTTGATACTCCAACCCTATTGCAGAGCCGTTATTATTTTCTTTTTCAGTTACAAAATATTTAACACCACTATTAGCTGTGTCTGTAATTTTAAATTCAAACTGCAAATCAAAGGCATGAAACTCTTGCTCAGTTACAATATCACCTCCATTAGTAGATTCTGCACCATTGGCACCACGTACATTTAAAGTACCGTCTTTTACAAACCATGTACCGTCAGGGAAAGTTTTTTTATAAGCACCTCTCCATCCATTGGTTGTTTTACCGTCCCATAATAAACGAACTCCACTCTTTTGTTCGTCAGGCGAAATAGTATTCGGAATTAAATTTACTACAAATAAATTATCAGCAGGAGTCGATTTTAAATTAGTAGTTTGTATGCGTATATTTTTCCATCTAACTTCCTGACCTACATCTTTAGCATTTTTAATTTCATGCACTTGTAATGAAATAAAACCTTTAGCAGTCATATCATCTACAACATGTGCACAAGGAATTCCATTTATCCAGGTTCTGATATTGTTGGCAATACATTCAATCTTATAATGATTCCATTGATTATTTTTAAAAGCAGTTTTTGCAGCAACATTGTATTCCAAAGGATACAACCAGCCTCTTCTCGCCTCATCATATATACCGCCACTCCAAGCTCTTGAAGACGGATCAATTTCCATTTGATATCCATGCACTCTTTTAAGAGTATGCTTATCCGTAACCGTACAATGGTCATTTTCATCTGCTAGCTCACTTCTAAACTGAATGCCTGAATTCATATTGACATCCACTTTTAAATCTAATTCTAAAATAAAATCACCGTACAATTTATCAGTCGATAAAAAACTATTTGGTTCCTCAGGAACAGTTCTACCTACTATTTCACCATTTTCAACAGTGTATTTTGCTTTACCATTGTATTGCACCCAACCTTTTAAATCTTTCCCATTAAATAAATTGGTCCAACTTGAATTTTGGGCAAACAAA
>TBL_comb48_EPIDRAFT_1000984_pt1 | contig 21691 bp, 29 predicted proteins | sample TroBogEpilimnion_37_FD_10681 | JGI IMG/M metagenome (IMG submission 10681)
TTTAATTGGCGGTCTTGCGGGCGGTGCTGCAGCAAAAACATTTAATGATGCTGCAAGTATAGGCGCAGCTGATTTAGCTTTTAGAAACCCAGGCGTATCTAAAGAAAGTGTTAAAGCATATTCTCCTGGAGGTGAAGGTGAAAAGATTAAGGTTTCGTTTTATTTATACAATACTGAAAATGTAGCAGATATTAAAAAGAATTGGGACTTTTTGTTTACATTAAGTTATCAAAATCTACCAAATAGACGGTCCTTAAACTTAATGGACCCACCAAGCTTGTATAGTGTTGAAGTACCTAACTTTAAGTATTTTCCAGCTGCAGTAATAAGTTCTGTACAAGTAGCAAATGTAGGTACCACTCGCATGGTAGATATAACTACTGGGGAAATTGTACCTACTTATGCGGGTAATAATAGTAGTGTAAAAATTATACCAGAAGCGTATTTAGTAACAATTGATATTCAATGTTTAATCATGAATTCAAGAAATCTTTTCTATTATATTAACGATGCTTCTGTTAACAACAAAATAACAGTTATAGAAAAATCTACATCAACAGGATAATTTATGGACTTAGACGGACAAAAACAAAATAATATATCTAATTTAGCAACTCTTAGTCAGCTAAACTTAGAGAATCTGTTTAAAGTATATAGAGAAAATGTATACGGTACGAGCAATAATTATTTTTACAATTTAATCGGCACAGTTAATATGCCTGATAATATAGATGCAAGCACGTATACAACGTTTACTGTTACCACTGATTATATGCCGTGGACACTTATTTCGCAGAAATGTTACAATACACCAAACTTATGGTGGCTTATATGTAGTACAAATAACATACAAAACCCTATACAATTTCCTAAAGCAGGTACCGTATTAAAAGTATTAACTCCGACTTACGTATCTGGAGTATTACAGCAAATTAACCAAAACTAATGACGTATTCTAACTTAGCAGTTAATAATATACCCCCTCTTGAAACAAATACCAAAGTATACAATCGGCAAAAATATCAAATTGATATTGTGTTTGATAACTTACAAGGTAATACGTTTCAGTTGAATTTAGCTGCGCTTGTATCTTTAGATATAGAAGAAGACAGTAGAGATTGGTACAAAAGAGCGAGTCTTGTAATTAGAAACCCAGATAATGTATTTGAACAAAAAATAATTGCAGGCGCTACCTCTAATCAGTATTATAAGTTTCGTAATGACGGTAGAGATATTGTTTATATAGTAATAAAACTAATAGAAGATACCGATTTAAAAGAAAGCGGTATTCAAGTAGACTATGATGTATGGGGTATGTCTTATAAATTTGTAGTATATGATAGAGAAGATATACCTGGAGATTCTTCTAAACAAAAACAATTAAAACTCTATTTGTGGGAATACGAACAACAAATACTTGCTGAAACAAATTTAGCATGGTCAACTAATAAGCTTTTATCTGGTGGTATATCACCTGCTGATGCTACTGATGCACAAAAATTAGTACCAACCGGTACAGCGATAAAAAATTTATTAATAGATGCTTTAACTAATTACCTACCCCCTGTATTTGATAGTAATTGGGATGTAGGTTCAAGTAAAATATCCTATACTGCACCTGCAAATTATACTGCTTCAGATAGTTTAAACTATTTAATGAAGAAGCATGTAAGTGCTCAAATAGGTGCAGATGGGGGCGCTGATCCGTGCGTACTTACTCGTACTCGTTTTACAAATAAGTGGAAACTCTTCTCATATAGTAATTTATTTAATCAAGCTATTAACGCCGGCTCAATTGGACTTAATTTGTCTGTACCTACTGCTGGTAGTCTACAAAGAGAGGTGATGGTATTGACAGAACAAATAGGTAGCGAAGAGAATGAGTATTTGTTTAGTTTACCTCAATCTCCTTACAGCTCAGGCATAGCGAACACTAATTTTAATGACCCTACAATAAGCTCTATACAAAACATAAACTTTGTTGATATGTCTACTATAGATAGTATGCAAGAGATGGTAACAACCCCTTGTTACAGTAACAATCTTAAAGATAAAACGTTTAGCGTAGACTTTAAAAACAACGACATACAAAATGTAAAATCTTATATCAATAATAACTATTCAAATAAGATGAAACTGTATGCTAAACCAGATACTTTACTGACATTAAATAAAACTAAAACAGATACATTAGCTGTTAAGAATGTTTATTCTTATAGTCCAGACAAACAAAGTCAGTTAGCAGAAGGTAGAAACATGTTGTTAACATCTGCTTTATACTATAACACTTCTGTAAGCTTTAAAGTATTAGGTACAACAATGAGAGAAGCAGGTACTTTTATAGGTATACGTAAAGGTAGTGGGTTTGTTGCGGATGAATTTGCTAATAAACTATTAGGACAGTGGTTAACATATAATGTTGTACATCACTTTACTGAAACAGATTATACCAATCAAATAACTGCATTAAGGATGCATGCTAATGATAACATTGGCGTATTATCAACTGTAAAATGAACTACGTAAAATCATTTGATTATTACAACTCCTTAACATTATTGCCTGGTTATACTACCCCAGGCCGGGAAAACGAACAAAATGTTGCTAAGGCCGAGTACACTACTAACTTTTCATCTAACCCGATTGGTTCAAAAGTAGACTTCTATAACCACTTAAACGACCCGTGTTTATCGTTATACGCTCCAAATCCGGTATTTAATTTACCGTTACCTCTTTCTGCATTAGACCCGCAAACATTTAACGGGTGGTGGGATAATGCGATGTTTTACTCTCACCCAGAAGTTACTGCTCAATTAAGTGCAGATACACCAAGTGTATATCAAAACTATTCTGATTCGGTAGGGTATTTAAGCTATGCTCCTTCAGAAAACGATCCTACTGCCCTCACATTTGGTTGCGATGCTACAAGTACTGCCATAACACCTAAAATACCTAATAGATTGTTAGGAGTAATTAACGGTTTAAATTCAAGTGTATTAACTAAGTTTAATCAGTTTACTCCAGCCGGTTTAGGTGCTACTAAAAATACATTCTTACAGCAAGTAGGGGCATTTAAGAGAGTTTCCTCTTCAATACAAAACTCTATTGCTGGTCAAGCTGGTGTATTAAAGAACAAATTACCGTTCTCAACAAACTTAACTGGTAATTTAGTTACTCCTGCAAATTGGAGCCATACATATAATATTGAAGGTATATCATCTACTGTAAACAAATTAGGTAGTGTTGTACAAGCTCCGGGTCGTATGCTCTCCACAGCATTAGTAAAGATACAAAACATTGTACCTAAGATTACCATACCTTCAGTTAGTAAGTTGGTAGGGGCTTATGCACCTAATATGCCTGCAGTAAGTAACATTATTGGTAATATACAATCCGCTGCTACCCCATTAAAAGCTGCATTAAGTACAGCACAAAGTACATTTGCAGCTGGTCAAGCTGCAGCTAATGCACTTGCAAGCAGTGCATCTACATTAACCGGTGGTTTAAACATAGTTAACACCGCTGCAAGTATACAGAATATTAATCAGGTAGTTACACAGAACGGAGTCATGGCAGCCTTAACTAAACAGAGTGCAACTTCGCTAACCTCTCTAAGTAACAATACAGTGGTGATAGCTGGTGGTAATCCTAATAACCAAGGAGTAACACCTGTTATGTCACTTAACACATTCGGTAAACCATGATAGAAAAATACAATAGCATTTATTTGGGTATAGTAGTACAAAACAACGATCCTGAGCATAGAGGGCGTGTTAAGGTATGGGTACCACATGTATCTACTAATGTATACAGTAAATGGAATCAGTTAAAACAAGATCAAACGTTTGCTTTTCCAGGCTCTCCAAACGGAGAAAATATAAGTGCAATTTTGCCTCAATTACGAAACGACTTGCCATGGGCAGAGTTTTCCAGCCCTATTGTAGGTGGTTCAACTGCTGGGTATTATAATGCTGCTTCAGATACCAACTCAGTTTCAGATGCACCTTTGTTTTACGGTCAACCTGGTACAAATTATACAAGCACTTCTTCAGCTACTAATATAGATCCTGAGAACAAAGGCGGCAAGCCAGGCGCTTTATATGAATCTCACCCGGTAAGCGATGCTTTTGGTAACACCGCTAAAATAAACAGCTTACATGTTAACCCTAATGCGAGCACCTATAAACCAGCTACCTATTCTAACTCAGCTAAAGGCATATTTTCAGTACCCAATGTAGGTGCACATGTATGGGTATTTTTTAGAGATGGTATGCCGATGTATCCAGTTTATTTTGGTGCAGCTTTCGGACAAGAAGATATTAAAAGCATATTTAAATCAGGAGACGGTTCTTATCCTGATTATCCTGGTGTTTACGAAAATAAGAGTACTAATGTAACTTCAGACAATTCTATTTACCGTAATAAAATGGTTGTTAACCAACGCGGTGCAGCTATAGAAATTATTAACACTACTGATAGAGAGTCTTATAAAGTAACTCACTTTAACGGCGGTTATTATGAACTTAATAATCATTATACTGCTTTATTTAATCCTAAGAACTATCAGTCATTAACATTAGCAGATAAGTTTGAGACTATTAACGGAAATAACAGTTTGTACGTAGGTAGAGACAATGATTATATTGTACAGGGCGATCATTATTTAAAGGTAGGTAACTTTAACTTTGATGCTTTAGCTTCATGGGCTAATACATACAACGGACTTGGTAATGTAACTGATCCAAATATGCTTAGCAACATGTTATTAAGCTCTACAGATGTTCTTACAAATCAAGAAAAACAGATGGGGTTTGGTGGTAATAGTTTTGAGTTTATTACTAAACATAAAGTAATGACTGTTGGGTTACAACAAAACACTGCTCCTTCCTATGCATTTGGACCAGATTTACTCAATCCTTTTAATGTGGTAACCAGTGTTTCTCCAAACATACTTGCTGGTTATTTTCAGCCTATCACAGAAGCATTTAATCGTTATAGTGAATTGTATGTACCGGATATGCCCGGTGGTAACTTAGATATATTTGCAATGAGCAGATTTAAGGTGCAGTCCGGAGCGGGTGGTATCGGGTTACAAACTACAGGTAACGTAAAAATGGTAGGTGGTATCGTAGATGTAAGAGGCGATCAAATTAATGTCGGTGCTGCTGGTGGTCAAGTAGCTATTAACGGCAGTTTAGTAAACATTTCGGGGGACGCACTTGTATTAAAGAGTAATATTAGTAAACAAGTAGTTGTAGATAGTACTTTAGGCGTTTCAAAGAACGTTATTATCGGTGGTGGTGCATATGTAGAAGGTGAATTGTTCGTAAACCATGTAACTGCACCGGTAGAATATCAGGTAACTGAAAACACTCAAATTGTTGCTACAGGGCCTGTAACTAACCCAGCCGGCATACCCGGCTTACCTTCTTCTGGTTGGAACATAAGACAAACTGATATAATCGGAACATTAAACCTATCAGTCATTAGCGGTAATCTTGCTAATACGGGCAACACAGCTGTAGTAGCAATAACAGTAGGTAGTACAGCAAGTCTTAACGGTTTAGGTTCTGGTATCTTACAAATCGCACAACCACACTCTCACGTATTTAAGAATATACCTTTAACTCTTAAGAACAAGCCTGCAATTGAAGGTGTATTGGTACCAGGTCCTAATGAGTTTAATAAATACGCAGCTGAAACAATAGGTGTCAAAGATGGTACCGCTATTGGTTCTGAAGCACGTTTTGACGGTAGAGAATCAGTAGTTGGTATACCACCACCTTCACTGTTTGTAGTGGGTTCAGACGGTTTACCAACTAATTTCCCGAATGGTCCTGGTTCTAATGTTTCAGGACCACGCGTTAAAGCACTGGGTGTTTAAGACCGTGGTAATACGTTATTGGTAGTGATAATCTGAACAGGTTCTTTAGTCTTAATCTTAAGATTGTTTGTCTTAAAGAACTTGTTAGGTACATTAGCAATAGCTTGACCAATAGATGATACTGGATACTTTTGGCCCTTCTTAGAAGCATTAAAGTTATAAGCTCCGTTCTTAATAGAGTCAATAACAGTAGCTACATCATCATCTTCTGGAATCTGTAATACCCAACCTACTAAATCCTTAGTAATGATCTTGTTAGTGTCAGATACGAGCATAACATATTGCTGTTTTGGCTTTGGCTCCCTCTCTTCATCGTTACCAGTTTCTTCAGAAGCATCAACTGCTTCTTCTGTTTGTGCTGCTTCATCAACAGCTACAGTATTGCTACTTAAGAGATCAAGGATTTCATCAATCTTTTCTTGATCTTCAATAGTTTTTTCTAAAGCAGATATAACTAGTTGTAATTTAATAAACTCTTCTTTTGACATAGTATGTATTGGTTACAGGTACTATGTTATACCATATTTTTACTTTATCAAGTATAATCCTTGGATTTTTCTTGTTTAAACACAGTACATACATAAGTATAAATAATAATATGAAGTTTCAAGAGTTGATGGAACAATACGGAATGATTAAACAGGAAAAAAGACTGTTCTACCCTCGTAATTTTAATTTATCAGAAGGGTTTATTAAAGCCCTTAAAGCAGAAATCGCTTTACAAGAAAAATCAGGTATTGATGCTGATAAGTTTGCCCATAAACTTAATAGAGCGTTACAGTTTCATATCTCTGAACACAAAAAAAATCCCTCGCCAAGCAAGGGATTTGATAGTTAATTAACTTCTAATTAGAATTTGTGAGATAAAGAAACTGTGTAGTAAGTTACTTGACCTTTTGTTGATGTAATATCTGTACGATGTACCCCACCAAGCAATGAAGCAGTTACTTCCTTTGTTCCATAAACTAAACCAAGCCCGGCTTGTGCATACTTCTTATCAGCATAGAACTGAGGAATTGTAGCAGAACCAGGGTTGTTACAACCTAAACCAACTGTTGGTACTACTTTAAGTGCACCAGCTACTGGAATTGGNGTGCTGAGATTGCCTTCATAACTGTTGTTGCGGTTCTTAGAATCAAATAAAGTACGTACATTCCAAATAACGTAATTTGTTAGTTTACCGTCTAAACGTACAAACGGTAGCGTATCGTTTTGTGCACCAGGTAATGAAATTACTGCTGCAGTATGAACGAAATCTGCTCCTAATGTAAGTTTAGCAAAATCAGATGTGAATACATAGCCGACTTTACCAATCGTGTACTTAAGACCAGATTGTGTTAAAGTAGGCTTTGCAAGCATTACTGTTTGACTGTCATATGTTGTCCAGGTTTTTACCCCGATTAAAATTCCGTCTACGTCAACGTTAGCAGCTGCTGCAATAAAGTTGCTACCAGGTGCGTTCACGCCTTCAAGAAAGAACTTGGATTCAAAACCAACTGTAACATCGCCTGTTACTGGAACAGTACTGGATGTTTGCGCGTTAGTAATTGTTGCCCCTAAGGCTAATAATATAATTGTTAATAGTTTCTTCATGCCCTATATTTTATACAAATAAAAGTAAAAATCAACATTGCCAATCATAAAAAAACCCCTACACCGAAGTGAGGGGTTAGTTGTTTGTGGGTGTGATATAGATTAGAACTTATAAGAATATCCTATAGTATAACCTGTAACTTGAGATGCTGAACTTGTAATGTCGCCACGTTGGACGAATAAGTCAGCTTCTAAACCTTTCCAAGCAAGACCAAGACCTGCATCTGCATACTTCTTGTCTAACTTAAGAGCGGTAATTGTAGCTGCGCCCGGGTCATTGAAACCAAGACCTACAGCAGGTACAACTTTTAAGCCATAACCAACACCTATTGGAAGGCGTAGATTTGCTTCGTAGTTGTTGCTACGGTTCTTAGTATCGTTAAGCGCAATACCATCCCATACAACGGTACCACCAAAGAGCTTACCATCTAGTTTAACAAATGGAAGTGTGTCATTGGTTAATCCACCAACCAAGGTCTCTGTGCCTTGAGCGTGACGGAGTTGAGCACCTAATGTAAGGTTAGCAAGACCCGATGTGAAAACGTAACCAGCTGTTAGGTATGTACGCTTTAAACCAGAAGCATCTGTAGTGGATACTGTTTTACCAGCCACTGTAGTTGCTTTAGTTAGGCCGTCATAACGGCTAAACGTTTCTACTGCTAGATCTACGCTATATACATCAAGACCAATACCAGCCGTAATATAATTCGTGCCAGTTACTGCGCCTTGTTCAATAAGCTTAGAATCAAAACCAGCATTTACACTAACACCCTTTACAGGTGATAGTACTGTTTCTGTTTGAGCAACAGCTGCTACGGTTAATGATACTAACGCGAGGAATGTTAATAGTTTCTTCATACTCTATATTTATATATTATTGTTAAAATATTGCAACTTTTGCTATAATTTTATTAAGTTAAGAAATCTAAAAACAAGAAACCCGGCTCAGATTACTCCAAGCCGGGCGTTATTATTCTAACTTATAGTATTAAAATAGATGTTGGTGTGGGGCTGAGATAGCATCTTTCCACGCTTTCTTAAACCCTACCCAAAACTTTTTAACACTTTCAATGAACTTTGCTTTTGTCTTACTGTTTCCTATCTTATAGTCCTCGTATGCGAGTCTAACAAGACCACCAACAGCAAGATAACTTGTTATGATTATTGCTTGCATGTGTTTGTTTTGTTGAGAACCGCCGCCCGGGGGCTTTGGTTGTTATGCTGGATAATGTCACCAGCACAAATACTTACTTGTGTTTCTTATATATTAATAAGAAAATTTATAGGAATAAACTATCACTTCTATTTGGATTTAAAATGGTGGACCTGAGGGGAGTTGCACCCCTGTGTTCCGTAACGTTCTTATCAGTTTCTACAAGCTTAGCACTATTAATAAAATGTATATCCATAGTGCTGATATACAAGTTGTTTGGTAGTGTTCCTGCTATTCTACTACCATTGAATAGTCAGTCTCGCTAAATGACAGTTATACTATATAGCGAGAATCTATATTACAACCGATCGTAGCTTAAGCAGCTGCGAGTGCGAAGCTATCGCCGAATGAAAGAGAATCTTTCACAGCAGCGACTGCGTTCTTGAGGCTTTGAATAATGCCGTTTGTTTTTGTGTCAGTTTATAAAGGATCTAACAATCCTGCTTGCTTCTAATACGTCTGCTACGGAGGCGAATCTGGTACAGGCCCGTATAAAATGTGTCAAATAACAATAAGTAATATAACATATTTACTATGAATAGCAACTTAAAAGTTTTAGCAGAGCAGTATCAATTAATAATGGAAAAACGTGTTCAACCAGATCCTACTACGGAAGAATCGTTTCAACAGTTTCTAACTAAAAGAGCTGCGGGTGCTGCTAAAATAGCTCATAGTTCAAAAGAAAAAGGCGGTTTTAGTACCTTAACAGCTATTCACTTTGCTGCTAAAGCTAAACCGTATGCTGAGTGTGAAAAAACTGAAAAAGAGTATTCAGAAGACCACGATAAAGCTAACGCACATTACAAAAAGATGGCAGAAGAACTACATGCCAAATTGGCAGATTTAGATAAATTATCTCAAAAAGAATTTCAAGCTCTTATGGGAGAGCTAGAAGTATACGGAGAAGTTTATATCCGTGCCACCAAGCCTGAGAGTCTTAAGATTTAAGACTTCCAGCTATCTTTATCGTAGCCAAATGCAGCAAAGTCTGCAGCAAAAGCATTATATACTATATCAGCTGTAGTTTGATCGTAAAGCTGTGCCCAACTTGTATAAGAACCAGTCCAATTAGTTGGTTGACTTGGAAGCGGTACTATCCAAGCGTTATAAGCAGAAAGTTGAGCCGCATTAGAAAGATCAACAAATGATAAACTTCTTACATCATCTGGTATGTGCTCATAGCGTATAGGGGTAACTGCGCTTAACAGTATACCTGCTGCAGACATTTGAGAAGTAAGAGTACCGAATCTCATATTTCTCTTTTTAGAGTCGTGAAGCACTTCTTCCCAAACTCCAGATGCGGTGAGAGGGCTATCAAAATAGTTTCTTGCATAAGCACTAGCCCATTCAGTGAATGTTGATGATAATGCAGGAGTTCTTTTTTCTGTGGTTAACCAATAATATGCCATACGAGCATATGGGTTTCTAATAGTACAAAGTATTTTATTATAATTTAAACCAGCTGGTATGTTAAAACTACTTCCAGATGCATAATCATCGCTGGTTGAATCTGCAATAGGCGGTAATGAATTAGCTACTACAATAGCACTTTGCACATCTTTTAAAAAATGTGTTAAAGACATACCTAAGTACCGTTCCGAAGAAAAATTAGGTGCTAATTCAATTGCGCTTAATACAGGAAAATAATACATATACTATATTTACTGCATTATTGAAGGTTTACTATGTTGTCGTTTATATTTTTTAAATATGGGCAAAAAAACTCCTTACACATATTTGGTCTAATTTCATATACCCCGCAGCATTTTAATGTAGAATTATAAAATATACACGGCTTTCTAACATGATTATTATCAACTCTTAAAGCAGGATAATGTGCTGGGTTCTGGTAATTAGATCTTTCTGGAAACATCTTTGACCCTTCTTCGTAATCTATAAAGATATCTTTCCATTCTACAGGGACCCCGTTGAACTTGTTTTTAACCCTCTGTAGAAAGTCGTTAGCATCTGAAACAGGTCCGATTATAAAATCTCTATCATCAAGCTGGCAGCAGCCCCCGTGATTGCCTTTAAAACCTAAACATTTTTCGCTACAATGGTTCATTTCCAGCTATCCTTGCTATAACCGAACAGTTTAAACTGTTCTGGGTATTTATTATAAATTATATTAGCTAAAGACTCGTTTTGTTTATAATAAAATTTCCAATCAGCGTAATTACCTGTTCTTTTTAAATCTCCTCGGGGGTCATCTACTCCTTCATATTTGTATTTGTTGTTTAGTATAATTGCGTTAAAGTCTTCAACTACTGCAGGGTCGTTAAAGTTTATAAAAGGTATGTTTTTAATGTCTTCTACAAAATTTTCATAACGCACAAATATAGAAGGTTTATGCTGTTGTACAGCGTTTTCATACCTGTCTAACACTGCACCTTCTTGAGTATTAATATATTCTTCAAATGTTTTGTTTATTATTAACTCGTTTTCTACTTGTTTAAAGCACGCTAAATGCCACATAGAAACAGCTCTGGAATACGGGTTACGTACCTGCATTAAAATTTTGTATCCTTCTTTGCCAGGGGGTACTGTGCATGTATGAGTATATGCTACGTTCTTAATATCGGACTCTGCTGTAAAATTAGGCGATAGCTCATAATTATAAAATTCATAAAATTTGAGCATTTCACTCATAGCTCTACTACCTGTTCTTGGCGGTGCCCACCATATGTATTGTACTTTATTGGAAACGTTCATTAAAATAAATCCATTACAGGTTTGTTATATAACCAGCAATTTTCGTTGTTAACATTAACAAGTCTGTTGGTTTTGTTAATTACTGCAAAATAGTTGTTTATCGCGTTAAAAAATTCGCTATAATTGTTACCAGCAACTATACCACCCGGTTTTACTTTAGGTAACCACGTACTTAAATTATTTAATATATTGTTATCAGTACCGATAAAAAGAAAATCTATAATACCGTCTGGGTAGTAACTGATATCGTTTATAGTATTCATACGTATAGGCACAACTTGATGTAGTACTGGTTCTATATGTTTTAAAAATATTTTATACGGAACATCTTCCCAGTTACTAACAACATCATAGCGTATTTTTTTAGCAGAGTTAATAATTTCTACAGCCATATAGGCTGCTGACTTACCTTCAAAATCTCCGAGCTCTACAAAATGACAATGACTTGTTGCACAATTTAATACAGAAGCATAAAGAGTAGGAAAGGTAAACCGATCTGAATTAATTTGCTGGTAGTAATGCTCCACTATAAAACTTACTATATTATTATAATAATCAAATTGGTACCCCCACCCGGATTTGAACCGGGATACCCGCAGTGAAAGTGCGGTAGACTAACCATTATCCTATGAGGGCGAAAAAATTGGGACGGGAGCATCACACTCCCAAGAGGGTTTTGTTCCGAAAACCCCTAAAGAAGATGTACAAAATTATAAAGAACTATAAAAAAACCTTAAGCTTTATAGGCCTAAGGTTTAAAGTAAAAAACTGACTAATACTTTAAACCCCAGCGCCCAAATAACTACGTTCCCATTGTGAATGAGTTATAGTTGTTTGTACTGTAGGTTGTTGTGTCATTAAGATTATTTACTGTATTATCGTTATTTTTTTATAAAGATCAACTATATTTTATTTCTGTAATATTTAATCCATTACCGTTTTGTTGAATGGTAAATATTCTTGGTAATTTATTTAATCCGGTGACCGCTTTAGCAGCTAATACTGCTTCGCTCGGAGAAGGAAACTTTTTAGCATCTTGGTATTTTTTACACCATTGATCCTTTTCAAGATCAACTAAAAACAAGCCTTCTTCTAAGACGTGTTTAGCGTTCATCCGAATTGCGGATGTATCCATTACTATAAATTCTTGGTTCACCGGATACGACTTCTACTATGCACATCATACACATCTGCACCATCTTTATAAGAAATGGATAAAACGTTACCGTTAAGACTAAAGCCTGTAAAGCCTTCTCGTATAAATACTTCAAAATGGTAAGCTCCAGACGCTGCTTCTCGGATTATAATACTATTGTTTTTTTGATCTGCGTAATACATATTGTTTCTTATTCTTCTATATCAAGTTTACGTAACTTATTAGCTATTTGCAAGCTTTTAATATTGATAAGATTCTTTTCAATATCACGAGCTGTCTTAATTTTCATTAACAGTGTATCTGTACGATTGTTTACATAATCTTGAATATCTAAAGGTTTAATGAACTTCATTCCTTCGTTACTATTAAAATCAATGCCTCTATCTTCACACTTCTCAGCAATAATATCTACTGCTTCTAATAAAGCAGCCCAACGAGCAAATTCATAAGAGGTAATGGTTCTTGGACCGGTTGTATTTTCTGTAATTTCAGTAATTTCGTTCATATTAGATTAACTCAAACTTGAATTGATGCTGGTGCGAAGAGGCTCTGTAATAATAGCAGACTCAATATTGATATACACAGAATTTTTTGTCTTACAAGCCTCACAAACAAATTTTGTATCTTCTTGAGCGTTAATAACGACTTCGTTTGATACTTTACATGCAGCACATGGTACATTAAACGTTATTTTAGAGAGTATTTCAAGCTCTTTAAGGTTTTTTTCAGTAATATCTTTTGCTAAACGGTAATCTTGATATTCCCCGTACAGATAGAATAGAATGAATTGTGCTGCCAAGGTCACGACAAACCATAATAGAAATGGTTGTTTAGCAGCATGTGCTATACCTGCAAGAGCAGCACTTATTGCTGCTGCTTTTAATACAGACCCTAACAGGGTTATTAATGTTTGTTTCATATGTTACTCGTATTAGAGTAACTTATTTACTTAGGTGCAAGAGTAAACTTGTTTAATTCACTGGCAAGTTCTTTATAAGCAACCATGACACCAGCTAATTTAGCACGAAACTTCTTCAATTCTTTTTCTTTACCTTTGAATAAAGGCATATTAGCTGCTGTAGCGGCTTTATTCTTTAAGTCTAAAGTTGTTAAATAAAGATTAGCTAATTGAAGTACTGCATCCTGTAGAGGGTATGGAAGTGCTTCAGGGTTAACGCCACCCTGACCGTTGTTCTTAAGATTAGCTAATTTCTCTAATGTAGGCGGACTATCATTAGTTTGATAGTTGTCTTGGGTTTCAGGTGTAGATGTAGCCGGTAACTGACCAGTATAGGTGTTACCAGTTTCGTAGCCTGCTTCGCTTAAGATTTTATTAGTTTTTCTTTTGTGCACGATCCTCTATACTTACTACTCCGATCTTGAATCTACCATTACATTTTGGGCAAACCCAATGTGCTTCTGTTACTAACTTGTCACCTCTATTAACTCTTACAGCACGTGGATGTACAGGGGTATGGCCGCATATATGGCAGCTTTCCGGACGCATAGATACTTGTTCGTTCATACCCTATACTTATCCGAATAACTTACAAAAATCAACTAAAGCCTGGTTATTTGCTTGTTTGTTAAAGGTTTTCTTCCAATCACTTAACTTATCTAAAACACTATTAAATTCTAATTCTTTACACTTATCTTCAAATACTTTAAAATCAGCTGCTATTGATTGTAATGCAGTATATTGCTCCATATATAGTTTACCCTCTTCAGGGTATGTGTCTAAACCGTGTGCTAAATCTACTAAAGGTTTATTGGTTTGTATAATAGCATCACATAATTCTTTAGCTTTAGGGTCGTTTGCAACATATTGTTTAGCTAATTTTTTACCTCTTACTTTACCCACTCCTTCAATACCTTGTACATTATCGGATTTATCACCAGCTATACACTTGTAAATAAGAAATTCTTCTGGGGTTAATCCATAGTGTTCTTCAAAGTTATCAACATCTACAAGTAACTTTTTAATTGGGTTATAGAAAGAAGTATCCGGTGAAACCAGTTGTGCAAAGTCGTTATCAACACTAACAATAATCTTGGTGCCTTTAATATTACCAGTTAACCAACTAATGACATCGTCTGCTTCTAAGTTACCTGGAAATATATTTTTTATTCCAAGTGTTGTAGTTATTTCAACAATAGCATCAGCTTCCCCGTAAACAGCTTTATTACGTTCTTGGTCTCTATTACCTTTATAAGAACCTTCTGTAAGTGTTTTACGAAAGTTTTCTTTATTACCTAATTTCTTATCCCAAGCAATATAGATACTATCTGTATTGAATTGGTCGGCATTTGATTTAATAGTTTTAAGAAAAGCAAAAATACTACCCGTGTTAACCCCTTTTGAATTAATTAGAGGTCTTCCTATGTTGTTTGCGATCCAATACGCTCTGTGAAGAGTGTTGTTGCCGTCTATCAGGAGGGTTGTCATTTTGTTTTTTTAAGTGCTGTTTATAATCTTCTAAGCATACATTATAAATGTCTTTCGGTAGAATATCTACTAAATCTAAGACTTTATTTTGTAATCCAGATTCTATTTCTGTATTGGGTATCTCTCTTATATATTTGTCTGGTAAAGAGTAGCATATAGTTATGCCTGGACCAAAAGCTACTGGTACTAACCACTCGCCTTTATATTGTCCTTCTCTAACTACGTATATGCTTCTTTCTTTTGGTGCGAAAAGGCTTTTAATCTTCGTTAGAATTGTCCTTAAAGCCATATGGGTCTTGTCCGTTGCTGTTTATTATATTTTGATTAATTTTAAGCATTACCCGGCGAAAGCGTTCAAGCAGTGCATCATGACCAGCTTGATCCTCAGCAGAAACTATCTCTACTGGTTGATTGTTTAAATCGTAACCAATAAGCATATAAGGACCCATAAATTCTTTAATTTGAGAGTCCAGTGTATCAATCTCTCTACGCTTTTCGTTTATGATTTTACCTTTTAAAGATTTTATATACTCAAGCTTAGCAAGCTGTATCATTTCGTTGATAGCAGCTTGTTCTGGTTTTGAAATGGGTACGCTTGTAACCGGAGAGGGTGCGGCTAAAGCATTAGCTTGCTCAGGAGCAGCTGGTGCTGGTTTTTTATTCTGAGCCTTACTACCTTTCGTTGGTTTTTTAGCGGCCATTAATATTATTTATTATCTCGCTCAGCGGATGCTACAAAGTCATAAAACTCTTTACGAGTTTGTGGTTCGTTCATAAAATCCCCTGATAACTTAGAAGTAATCATAGCACAACCGTGATGCTTTACACCGCGATGACATGCACAAGTATGGGTACATTTAAGAATAACCGCTACACCTTGATTACCGGTACAGAGTTGATCAATAGCTTTATGAATCTGTACTGTTAGTCCTTCCTGGATTTGAGGACGACGAGCATAATGCTCTACAATACGATTAAGCTTAGATAAGCCAATTACTTGGCCGTTCTTATCAGGAATATAAGCTACGTGTGCAACACCAGTAAAAGATAAGTGGTGATGGGAACACATAGACACTACAGGTATATTCATCTGACTAACAATACCATCATAACCGTCTGATGGGAATGTAGTAATCTTAGGTGGGCCTTCATAACAGCCTTTAATAAGGTCACATACATAAGCTTTAGCTACACGGCGAGGTGTATCAGCACTATTGACGTCATTACGCCAATCAATGCGTAGTGCATCAAGAAACGATGAATATGCTTCTGCTGCTTTATCAATAATTGCTTTCCTATCTTCTTCTGTAGTAATCATACTACTATTAGCTGTAGGAAGTGTTGGGTGTTTAACTTCGTTCATATTAAAAGATTTTACGGACTTAAACTGTTCGCCCGTTGTATAACTCTGATTTGTTGTTGATTCCATATTTTACTAAATAGCTTATTATAACCTCAATTGAGTCAGTTTTCAACTTAAAACGTTCAGGAATAAATTGTCCACCATCATATAGTTCAAAAAAGGTTTCATTAAAAAGTTCTTTGTGGTTTACATAACATGTACATATTACAGACGCATTACCCGGGTCAATCATGACAGTCCATGAACGAGGATCAGCTTCACTATATTCATCAAATAGCTTATAGACTACATAACCTGAGTCTTTAAGTCTTTTAATGAAATAACTTTGTGTTGTTATCTTATTAGCCATTATTTTACTAAACCTGATATAATAAAGGTAAAATCAGTTTCTTCTGTAGGCTTGACAAAGAAAGACATAACCTTAAACTTAAGATTAATACCTACACGCGCTCTATCAAATTTTACACCAGTAAGAATACGAAATATATCAAGATTAAAAGGAATGGTCTGGTTAAACGGCTGTCCTTCTACAGATTCAGCTACTTTTAAGCTAATATTGTCTGTATTAGATTTTTCCTTATCACCTAACTCACAGTATACCCCATCAGGTAAACCATAAAGGTAAATCTTGTTAGTATCTGTAGTAAAAGAACTTGCTTTAAGAATTTCTTGTAGTTTCTTAATATCTATATCAAAAAAGGTGTCGCTTGTAAGCGCTTCAATCTTCTCTCTCTTTAACGTAACCTTAGGTACTACTGAATCGTCTAAAAAATGATACTTAAACTGTAGTTTATCGGTTTTATAATAAAGATGATTAGACTCTATTTTAAATACAAGTTCATCTTCATCAATACAGTCAATAACTCTTAAGAGCTTTTTAACATCTCCAATATTAAGAGTAATCTCTTGATCTACATCAAAAGACTTATTGTATTTAGCTAATAGAATAATACTCGTATCAGGCTTATTACAGACAGCATATAAGCCATCCTTATTGAGCTTAATAGACACAATATCTACAGCTTTACCAACAACACTTAAAAAATTGTCGGCAAAATCTTTCTTAACCAGCTTGAGTTCCATTTGTTATCTTCGGTTTTTTTTTATTATTGCTTGCTTCCAAGAACGTTAATATCTCTTGAGTCTTAACATTAATTTTAATCATTTTCTCTTCAAGTTCAAGTAACTTATTATGAATATCTTCATAATGAACCTTTTTATTTAAATCAAACTCTAATTGATTAGGATCAGAGTATGGTTGTTCAGCTACTGGTGCTGGTTGTGGTGCTGGCTGAATAAAAAGCTGAGGCTCTGGTTGCTGAATTGGTTGAGGCACAGGCGGTACATATGCCTGTTGCGGTGGTCTTTGTTGATGTTGCTGCGGTGGTGCTTGCCTACCCGCAGCTTTCATGATATGAGAAGGCATGACCTTACTCATATCTACATCTGTTACTCTAAGACCGCCACCTACTTCGTGAGACTTCTGCTTGATACCATTAATATCATTTTGCAGTTGTTTAGCGAACATAGCCGCCAACACCAAAGACTCTCCATTTAATGAAGGGTCTGATGGTGGCACAAAAGGACCTGGTCTTTGTTGGTTTGCCATATTATAAGTCGTCTAAACCAGCGAGTAAGTCATTTACTTTACTATCATTAGTATCATTAGTACTATCAGATTCAACTACTGGCTTTGCAACTGGTTTAGTAGCTTTAGGTGCTGGAGTATACGGAACATCTTCTTCTTCTACTGGAGCAGCAACCGGTGCAGAATCTGCACTACCATAATAGTGTTGATCAATAAATGCCTTAATCTCGTCGTTAGATTTACGTTCTACAAAAGTATTAAGATCATGAATGCTGTTATAAGTTTCTTGAATCTTGTCTTCGTCTAAACCTTCAATAGCTGCTGCATTTAAGAACTTAGAAGCTGTATAGGTTGGGTACTTTGGTGCACCTGGCTTATCAGATACTAACTCTACCTTAATACGTAAGTTACAACCTTCAGGGCTTAGATCAAAAATCTTAGCACCAAACTCTTCTGAGTCATCACCATTGATAGCAGATTGAATAATCTTATCTAACTGCTTACCGTAGCGTAATACTTTAACAGTACCGTTGTTTTCTGGTTTCTTAGGGTCATTAACAACGTAAACGTTTACTAACCAGTTTTCTTTACGACGAAGATTAGCTTTAGCGCGTTCTTTCTCTTCATTACTGCCTTCCCGTTGAATCTTAAAATATAGTTCACTAATAGGACAACGATCTCCCCAAGTAGTAGGCGATGTAATGCTTGTATACTGGCCACTACCAATACTATTCCAACCGTGATGATAATAATGTAATATTGTTTCTTCTGGGTTCTTTATATTAGGTAGTAAACGTACAATATATGGTTTTTCACTCGGTTCTAACGAGAGAAGGTTACGATAAGCAGAGCTACCGCCTGATTTGTTCTTAGCTTTGTCTACAGCATTTTTAATGCTTTCAAACATGTTTGAGTTATAAGGTTTCATAATTTATATGATATAGTATGTTAGTATGTTATTGTCTTTTATCAAGTGAAAGTTGGTTTAAAGTATTAATTCTTTTTAATCCTTCCAAAATAATTTTTTTAGCTTTAGTTGAATTGTTAATCCGCATTTTAAATTTAACGATATCTGCATAGATGCTTTTTAAGTAAAGCTCTTTATCTTGTAACTGCAAGCTATCAAATATAAATTCAAAATTAGGTAGCATTAAAAGAACGTAAAGGTTAATGTGTTTGTTCCTGTAATCCTCTAAGCATCTCCAGGTATATCCCGTTTTAGCGTCACAGTACTGTTTTAATGTTGTTTTCTCGTTAACGCAAGTATTAGCCAGGTACTTTAACGATTCAAGAATATGTTTAATGTGGCCATCAGTGTCGGGTAATTCTTCGGCCCTCTGACTCTGTAAGAGAGAGTAACAGGCAATGGCTTTTTGCGTGAGGTAGAAGTTGAGCGGGAAGTGTTCTTCGTCTTTGTAGATGACATATGGTGCTAATAGGAAATCTTTAATGTTTATTTGAGGGAAACGTTTAAAGAACATATCCAATCGTGTACATAAAATACCGTCAGGTGTTTTATCAAACCCTTCAAAGTCTTTACGCGCTTTCCAAGGCTTATTTTGATGGCCTCTGGATACGCTTAAATATGTATTGTAAACTTGTTCTACGCTCATTAATGAGCTATGATTTTAATATCTCTCTCACTACTTTGCTACGGCAAAGATTGGAATTGTACTTGAGAAACAGTAGTATTGCTTCTCTTTCACTATCAGTATCAGTTAATTCCATAAAAATTTTACGGTGTAATTTATTTTTAACAATAAATGAAAATATAGTAACATTATTGAGTTTTTTATTATGAATAATGGAACAAAATGAACCAAACTTGATAAGTTCCAACTCAAGTTCATCTCTGGCCAATTGGCTAAGAGGGGTTTCTAAAACAGATTCTTGTAATGCTCCTACTAAGCCAGACATGTTACGTTAAAGGCGTAAGTAGCTTGGTGAAATTAAGGAACGATTCCGTTATTTTCCCACCAGCAGCATACTCGTGACCTCCTCCGTCACACATTTTTGCAGCTAACTTTGACAAGTCAACCTCACAATTTTTACTCTTGCGAAACGATATGTGTGAGTTATCAGCATTAACAAAGAATACAATGTCTGCTGGGTGGGTGTTTAACATATGGTCGCAAATTTCATTAACAAATTTATTTCCTGTTGTGCCGTATACAGCGCGTTCTTTTCCGCCTATAGAAACGTTACCATGAAATATCTCTAAATTAGCAATCGCTCTGTTTTTACGATCTACAAATTCTTTTATAATAAATTTTTCTTGAGAATTAAAAGAGTAAAAACCTTTATAATATTTCTCTAAAAATATTTCTGCCCGGTGCTTAGTAGATGTTTTTTGGGTATTAGTGTACAAACAATTTAGTTCGTATGTTTCAGGTAACTTAAACTGATAACAATCATAATCATCAGCTAAACCAATAAAATATTTTTGGGTTTTAGAAAGCTCTACTTTGTCTTTAAACGTGCTGTACATTAACTTTGCACAACTTGTTGTTTCTTTTACTATAGCTTTTGCAATTTTATAAACATTTAAAGCTTTAACATGGGACAAATGATGATCAATGATTTCAATATTTTTTCTATCCACTAAATCAGAATGCTTAGATACATCTAAATCTAAAATATAAATTTTATCAAAATCGTTAGCATTATTTTGATCTAAAAATGTTAAAAAGTCTTTGCGAAAATTGGTAACTGTAGTGGTTTTAAAAACAAGTTGCCCAGGTTTAGCTCCTAATGCCCAATGTAGCATTAGTAATGAAGCAACTCCGTCTAAATCAAAGTCTGTAAAAACGTATATCTTGTTAAAGCTCACTATAATCTATTTAACCTACCGGCTTATATTTTCCAGCTTATTTTCTAAGTCAGCTAATTCATCTAAACCACCACCGGATTTGTTACCGGTTAAACCAATATACCCTTTCTCTTCAGTTAATGATAAAGTAGTATAGTCTATACGCATTGCTGTTGCTCCGTGTTTAGGCCCTAAACGGTTCTTTACCCCGGCTACCTTAATAATACCTAAATCTTGATCGCCTTCTTCTTGGTAGATAGCCCATACAACGTCTGCAGTAAACGCTACACCTAAAGATTCACTTACGGTATCCAGACTTGGTTTCTCCATACCTTCACGGTTAGTTTGAATAGCACTCACTACAGGCATGTTAAAGAAGTATGACAATGCTCTTAATTCTTCTGCAGCTACCTTACCTTGTTCATAAGAATTATCTCCTTGCGATGCCTTTATTAGTCCAAGATAGTCTATCACGAGTATATCCGGTTTTATCCCAGCCTTTACTAAAGATTCAAGATAGGCCTTAATACCTGCTACAGTAATGGATTTCGGTGGGAATTCCTTAATGATTAACTTACGCTTATGTGTATCTACTACACCTTTAAAATAAGCATCTAAAGATGATATTTGATCTTGAATACCATTAATAGGGATTTTAGAAAGATGACTACTAATACGTTTAGCATACATCATTTCAGGCATTTCTAGAGATATAAGAACGGTTGTTAAACCTTTATTAGCCATATTAGCTGCTACGTTACCTAAAAAGATAGATTTACCTACATTGGTTGGTCCTAAGAACAAATAAAGTGCTCTACCGTTCTTCATTAAACCACCACCTATCTTATCGTCAATAAACCCCCACCCAGTAGGTAATACTTCACTCTTTGTACCTAACTCTGTAATAATTTTTTCGTAATCACCGAA
>TBL_comb48_EPIDRAFT_1000991_pt1 | contig 21615 bp, 21 predicted proteins | sample TroBogEpilimnion_37_FD_10681 | JGI IMG/M metagenome (IMG submission 10681)
CCAAAACAAACTCGCAAATCACAACGATTCTCGAATTTAAAGCACTGCTCTATTTGAATTATGCTCATAAAAATCAAAATAATTTTAATGCTATTTTTGTTCCTGCACAACTTAATGAGCGGATACAAATTTTGTTCATCCCGAAAGTTTATTTCCATGGATCGCTCTGCTTCTTTTCTCGAATTTTGGGCAGAGGCTTCATGAGCATAGGAATCAGAATTCGAAGAATATTGCTGATTCTGATTTTTAATTTCATCAAGAAATGTTTTTTTAGTATTAATTGAAAAAATTAATTGCTCTAGATTTTCCTCAAAATCTAAAAATAATGCATCATTTTTAATTATTGATAAAAAATATTCTAATTGCTCTAATTTAAAAAATACATTAAGAATAATGAAAGATCCATTCTCAAAATCGATTGCTTGTAATTCATCAGTTGTAGTTTGATCAATAGCATGCAGCATATCAGGGATCTTCCGATCATCAGCAAGATCGTAGAAGCTAAATCCAGAAATCTTGTCTAGCCGATTTTTGATACTACTATTTTTCCAAGAGAGATAATACAATGCGATATTTTTAGGGATGCTATCGGTTTTGCTATTTTGTGCAAGGGGTGGTAGGTAGCCTCCGTTAATCATACTCCTTGCTGTATCTAGAATCTCTGAAGAATCTTTGCTTTTCGGGGACTTCTTCTGGGAAGGCATCAGGCTCGTGTTTGGGGTCGCTGGTGGGATCTTCTTTGCGGGTTCAAAATGCTGTTTTTTGGATACTGCCGGTGCTCGATGGGGGGGAGGAGCTGTTTCAGAAGCTCTGCCGTCATAGGCTTGGCCGTTAGTTCTATTCAATGAAGTGCTAGGGTTTCTTGGTTGAGGGGGCCTGTTTAAAGGAGGGCGATTTTCTCTTGTGTCGTTTTCGAAAGGTAATTGTCTAGGGAGTTCTGGGTTGAAATCGGGGAAGGTTCTGGAGCCTATTCTAAGATTGTGAGGATCCTCATCCTCGTTTGTTTCATCTGACTCGTCTTGATTTCTGGAATCTCCAGGAAAGCCTTCATCGTTACCCTCTTGGGGGTTCCAATTCCTCAATCTTCCAGGTAGGCTTATCTTGTTTTCATTTTTTGACGTACAAGCGCTATTGAAACAAATAAATAGAAGCAAAAAAAATGTCCTGATAAAGTGGCCCCAGTAAAACATAAAACGATTTCTTTTTAAAAGATTTTTCAGTGTAGAATTATCACAGGAAAATATTATTGTGTAATTTTTTTTATTCGATTTAAATAAATGCAGATAAATTTTGTGTCATTATCTCTTCCTGTCATCTTCCTTGTGAGACAATAAATTAATTAAAAAAGTTTATTTTTTAGGGCTTTCGAGAAGAAAGGTCTATTGAATCAATTTATAAAAATTGTATCAATCTAGATTCTAGAACTCAGGGATTCTTGGGGGAATGCTCCTCGTGATGGTAAAAAAAGAGAAAAAAACTTGACTCTACCCTTTGTCATGCATGAGGATTGAGGTAGTACGATGGTTCAGCAAGGTTCTGCGAGAATTTCTGAGATTGTTCAGCATCTGTCGATGCATGCTCCTTTGAGTGCTGCTGAGGATTGGGATCCCGTGGGTCTGTTGGTAGGTGATCCTTCTGCAAGTACTCGGTCGGTTGTCGTTTCTATCGATTTAACACAAGAAGTCATTGAGCTTGCTTTGGAAAAGCAAGCGGGCCTCATTGTGACTCATCATCCCTGTATTTTTCCGAAAAATGCACCGATTGAATGCCTAGTGAAAGGCTCTCTCTTGTATTCGGTTTTGGAAAAAAAGATTGCGGTGGCCTCTTTTCATACCAATTTTGATCGATCTGCTTTAGAAGTGGCGCATGAGGTTGCGGAGGGTTTAGGTTTTCAGGAGCATGGCCGGCTTTTGGATGGCCCTGGATTTACAACAGAAATGATTTATGGAACAGGGTATGGTGTTTGGGGGAAATTTGCGGATCCCTTGCCTTTTGAGGATTTTTCCAAGAGAATTCTTGAACTTTTTGCACTGAAGGGTTTTTGGATGACTGCTTCAGCTCCTTCATGGGTGTCTCAAGTGGGGTTTGTCGCTGGGAAGGGTTCTTCTTTTTTAGAATCTGCTATTTCTTCAGGATGTGATTTGTTTGTGACGGGAGAGGTGGGGTACCATTGCTCCCTGAGTGGTTTGAATCGGGGTGTTTGTGTTTTGGAGTTAGGGCATCGAGAAAGCGAGTGTTTTTTTGGAGCAATCATTAAGAAGTGGCTTGCCCCTTGGGGTCTTTGTGTGGTCGAAGTGAATACTTCGAAACAGATGTTTTGGCAGGAGGTTGTACGTTCATGAGTTTAGCTATTCCATTGGTAGATCAATTAAAAAAACTGGCACATTTGCAGGAATTGGATTTGAAAATAGATGCGGTGAAAAAGGATCAGAGCTTTTTGCCTGAAGTTTTGAAGACGGTGGATGCAGATGTCCGGGAGCTTGATCAGAGGTTAAAGGTTGGTGAAGCCAAACTCAAAGAAATTGAAAAAGATCATTCCCAGCTGAACTCCGCCCTTGTGCTTAATCAGGAGCGCATGACGCGTGCTCAAGCCAAGCTTGACGCATCGGTTAACGCTCAGTCTTACCAGGCCGCAGTTAAGGAATTAGATCAATTAAAAAGGCTTAGCACTTCTTTAGAGCAGCAGCTGGAGCAGATGCTTGCTGTTCTAGAAAGTGCACAGAGTCAATTGCAAGAATTTCAGAACCAGTACGATCGGATCTTGGAAAAACGTACAGAAGAGGCAGATGTTGTTTGCGGAAAAGAAAATAAACTGCAGGGAGATTTGGGAGAGTTGCTTTCGGAGCGCTTGCGTTTTAGTGAAGGCTTAGATTTACGGATGCTTGCTCGTTACGATCGTGTGAGAGAAGCACGTTCAGGTTTGGGTATTGTTCCTGCAGTTGCTGGACGCTGTCATGGATGTAATATGGTGGTCCCTCCTCAGGTTTATAATGAAATTGTCGCTTGTGTGTCTTTGCATGCATGTCCGAGCTGTCATCGTATTTTATTTGTGCCTGAAGTTTCTTAGCCTGCAGATTGTTGAGGATTTGCTCGTTTTTGAGTCGGGGTCAAATTTTTTTGGCCTCGATTTTTGCGATTGTTTGAGAATCAAGAAGCATAAAGCTTGAATGCTGAGTCCTAGAAGAGGGTATCAAAAGATGCTGCTTGGATTTCGATAAAGATCTACTGGTGTAGGCTCTGTAGGTGAGAAATGTGATCCACTCCAGCGTTTTGAGCGTCATTGCAAGAAAGATTCAAAGTGGTGATTTTACTCATCAGACAAATGCTGAAGGCGCCAAGAGGTTTGATGTAATTATGAGAAAGATTTAGGTTTGTGATCATTTGCATTTGCGAAATGCCAGAAGCCCCAACTTCAGCCTTTTCAAGTCTGGAAGAGTTGTTAAAAGTTCTTGCATGAATAAGGTTGTCATTCGACGAATGTGCAGATTCTTATCCTAGAAAGAAGGCTGTCGTTATCTGAAAAGGTAAGAAAGATCTTCTGCCATCATTGCCCGAGCTACCTTTCAGGAAAACAGGATAATTAGCATGCTTTTGACTTTTTGAATATCTTTAAAGAAGAGGTCTTTATAAGAATGCATGCGACCTATTACTTCTGTCAGATCTTTTTCTGATTTCTGATGAATCTTTCTTTTTTGCTCATACTTTTCGCACTTTCATCTCTAATTATTTTTAAGCCGAGAAGTTAACTGAAAGAACTGATTTCTTGATACTAGGGGGATTACCTCATGCTTTTGAATTTTTGAATATGATAAATAGGTGGGCCCATGTGCTTGGGCGACTTACTTTTGGTGTCTTAATTCCATGGATTGCTCCGGGATGACTTCTGTGGACTAACACTTCTTTGAATCCAGTCATCAGATGCATTCCATAATAGTCTTGCAAAGAAATTCAAATTTGCTATAGGTCAAATATGAAGAACACTGCTGTGTCATCTCGTTTCTTTATGAGATTTAAAAAAATAAGACTATTTCTAGTATGGATCTTTCTTTTTTGGAACGCAACTTGGGCAATGATCGGAGAAGAGCGATCAGAGCGGAAAGTTGGTTTTTTTTATTTGGGTCAAGTGAATTGTGAGAGGATTTTTCGTTTTTTGTCATCGTCAGATCTGGTAAGTAGTATGTTGACACGAAACAGTACCGATGAAATGCGTGAAGCCGCATTTCATGTCTGTTCGACTTACCCATTATCTATCAACTATAAAAATATAGAAGATGATCTTCTTTTTAGTATAGGAAGAGGGTATGGCAAAAGCATGAAGATCTTAAATCTTTCTCATTCGACATTTAATTTTTGTATGTTAAGAGAGCTTCCTGAAACGCTCGTTCACTTGTCGCTTGATGGTGTGAGAAGTCAGAATGGATCTTTGGTATTCATTGATGAGCTTTTAAGAGCTCTTCCCAAGTTTAAGCATTTAAAAGAGCTCATCTTTAACTCGAATAGTAGAATCACTGATGTTTCCATGGCTGAGATGGTGGCGATTGCTGAGGTGCATGGTATTACCAAGTTACATACAGCTTGTGGTGCTATTGCTGATGTTGGAGCTTCTAGCATTGCCATGATGAGGGAGATCACCGATTTGAACCTCAATGGTAATGACATCGGGCCTAGTGGAGCTTTGAGTATTTCTCTGATGGAAAAGGTCACCAAATTGCATCTCGGTGGTAATCATGTCGGAGATGTTGGTGCAAGTTGCATCTCTCAAATGCAGAATGTCACCGATTTGAACCTTGCTGCCAATCAAATCACGGATGTTGGAGCGCATCATCTTTCTCGCATGCAAGCAGTCGTAAATTTGAACCTTGCTGCCAATCAAATCACCCCTGTTGGCGCAAGTCACCTTTCTCGGATGCAGAGGGTCGCAGATTTGAATCTATCGGTCAATCAAATAACTGATATTGGGGCGGTTTATGTTTCTTGTATGCAAGGGATGGTATCCTTGGCACTTGCGGAGAATCAAATCGGGGATTTTGGTGCGCGTGTGATTTCTCAAATGCAAGGAGTCACCATTTTGAATCTTTCTAACAATCAAATCAGTGATGATGGGGCGGCTTCTCTTTTTGGAATGCAAGGCCTGACAGTCTTGTTGCTTCATGGAAATAACATCCAAAACCTTGAGCAAGTCGGGTCGTTTCCTTAGGTGTTTTCGGTGGCATGGGGGGCGATTTATATCATTGAAATTTGATTCGCATAGGTTAGACCAAGCGTTTGCTCAAAAGGTGGCAGCCAGACAAAGGCAGACAAGTCTCGTTTTTTGTGCTAAGTTGTCGGAGCGCAGGATAGGTGATCGCTGGTTCTTTCGTGGTTTCATGAAAGAGCGGGAGGAAAGTCCGGGCTCCGTAAAGCAAGGTACTGGTTAACGGCCAGGCACTTTTTTTGAGAAGAAAAGGTGACGGAAAGTGCAACAGAGAAAATACCGCCTGGGTCGTAAGATCTGGGTAAGGGTGAAATGGTGAGGTAAGAGCTTACCGCGTTTTTGGTGACAAAAATGGCATGGCAAACCCTACTTGGAGCAAGGCCAAATAGGAGAGTTTCGGATTCGCTTGATCTATACTTTCGGGTAAGGCCGCTTGAGATTTAAGGTAACTTAAATACTAGAGGAATGGTCACCTCCAATGATTTGGGCAGTTCTGGGTCGTTGAAGACAGAACCCGGCTTATCGTCCTGCGCTTTCTTTTGCATGTTCAGGTTAGGCATGGTATGAGCGATTCATTATGAAAACCTGGAGTATAGCTGATTCGTTGAAGTTGTATCATATCGAAAACTGGGGGGATCAGTACTTTAGTATTAATCCCGCAGGTCATTTGACGGTGCATCCCAAGGGTGCTGAGGGGCTTGGGGTCGATTTGAAGACCATTGTCGATGAAATTCGGAAAGAGGGGCTGAGGCTTCCTGTATTGATCCGTTTTCAGGATCTCATCCGTCATCGTGTGGTGACGTTGAATGAGACTTTCCGTAAGGTCATTGCTGAGTTCGGGTATCAGGGGCATTATCAGGGGGTCTATCCGATCAAAGTAAATCAAATGAGAGAAGTGGTAGAAGAGATTATTGATGCAGGCAAGTGCTATAACTTCGGATTGGAAGCCGGGTCTAAAGCAGAGCTTGCGGCAGTGATTGCGATGAATACCAATTCTCGTGCCCTGATCATTTGTAATGGATACAAAGATTACAGTTTCATTAAGATGGCTTTGATGGGGCTGAAGCTGGGCAAGCGTGTTTTAATCGTGATTGAAAAACTTTCAGAGTTATATCAGGTGGTAAGTGTTGCTCAAGAGCTAGGGGTGAAGCCTTTTTTGGGAGTGCGTGCTCGGTTGAGTTCTAAGGGAAGTGGCAGATGGGAATCCAGTGGAGGAGAGGATGCTAAATTTGGGTTGACGACTTCTGAATTGTTGCATGCCATCTCTTTTTTGAAGGAGAAGGCATTGGAAAGTAGCTTTAAGTTATTGCATTTCCACATTGGATCTCAGGTAACGAATATTAAAATGATCAATGATGCAGTGAAAGAAGCAACCCGCATTTATGCAAAATTGATGAAAATGGGACTGGATCTTGAGTTCTTGGATGTCGGGGGTGGCTTGGGCGTTGATTATGATGGATCTCGTACGAGTTTTGAAAGCTCTACAAATTATTCGTTAACGGAGTATATTCGTGATGTCGTTTATTCTATTCAGGAGGTCTGTGCTTCCGAGAAGGTGCGTGAGCCCCATATTGTTTCAGAAAGTGGTCGTGCTTTAGTGGCTCATCATTCGGTGCTGATCGTCGACGTTATTGATCATATTGAAATGGGTGCTGCACCCGCGAATCTTGTAGAAACGGTGGATGAAAATGCCGTGGTGAAAGAAATGCGTTATTTGTCTCAGCAGTTTTCTGCTAAGAATTTATTGGAGCACTTTCATGATGCGTTGCAGCGAAAAGAAGAGGCTGTGAGCATGTTTAATTTGGGGTTTTTGTCCTTGGAAGATCGAGCTAAGGTGGAGTCCCTTTTTTGGCAGATTTGTCGGGTTGTTTATAAAAATGCCAAGGGTTTGAAATATGTTCCGGATGAGATAGAGGCTTTGAGCAAGAGCCTTGCGGACCAGTACTTGTGTAATTTTTCTTTGTTTCAGTCGGTTCCTGATCATTGGGCTATTCAGCATTTGTTTCCGATTGTTCCGATTCATCGGCATGATGAAAAGCCGACTCGTGAAGCCATGCTCGTAGATATCACTTGTGATTCTGATGGAAAAATTTGCAAGTTTATTGATTTAAGAGGTATCAAAGATACTTTGTCGTTGCATGCGTTGAAGCAGGAAGAATCTTATTACCTTGGCATTTTTTTAATGGGAGCCTATCAGGATATCATGGGAGATTTGCATAATCTTTTTGGGCGTGTCAACGAAGTTCATATTTTTTTAGACGAAACAGAGACTGGGGGATACTATATTGAAGAGGTCATTGAAGGTAATACGATTGGCAAGGTACTTTCTTGGATTCAGTACATTGCCAGTGATTTAGAAAAAAGGGTTAAGGAGCAAATTGATGCTCGTGTGAAAGAGGGTCAAATGAAGCCTCGTGAAGGGGTGGAGTTTCAAAAATTTTATGAGGATTTATTGAAAAGTTATACTTATGTAGATTTTAGGAAGTCAGAAGGAAATTGATGGAAGAGTTTTTAGTCAGACGCAAGGCTTTGATGCAGGCAAATCCAGGTGCTGCGTTTTTAATTCCTTCTCCGGTTTTATCTATCCGCAATGGGGATGTGTGCCATCTTTTTCGTCAGGATAGCGATTTGTATTACTTGACCGGTTTTCAGGAGGCTGAGTCTTGTGCTTTGTTGCTGGAGGGACGCTTGGTACTTTTTGTGTTGCCGTCAGATCCTCTGAAGGAGCTTTGGGAGGGGAAACGTCATGGTTTACAGGGGGCTCAAGCTATTTCTGGTGCTGACGCTGTTTATCCGATCACGGAATTGAGAACACGACTAGCGGAGCTTTTAAAAGATACACAGAGGCTCTATTACCGTTTAGGGCGGGATGCTTCTAGGGACCGTTGGGTCATTGCGGTGCTCCAGGAGATTCAACAAAAAAAAGGGAGGCTTGCGGGTGGGCTTTTGCCTGTGATGGATCCTTCGTCGATTTTAGGAGAGATGCGATTATTGAAAAGTCCTGGAGAGCTTGAGCTGATCAAAAAAGCCTGTAGTATTTCGGCACGAGCTCATCGTTTCGTCATGGAAGAGGTGCGTTCAGGGATGGTTGAACGAGAGGTAGAGGCAAGGTTTGAATTTTTAGTCAAAAGTCAGGGTTGCTCAAGATTGGGTTATCCGACGATTGTTGCAGGTGGTAGTCGGGCTACTTGTTTGCATTACCATACCAATGATCAGATTTTAGAAGATGGAACCTGCCTTCTCGTGGATGCGGGGGGAGAGTTTGGTTATTATACGGCCGATATCACACGTACGTTTCCTGTAGGGAAAAATTTTAATAAGGTTCAAGCAAAGTTGTACGACTTGGTTTTGGGAGCACAGAAGCAGGCCATTGGGATGATTGCACCTGGAGTGCCAGTCAATGAGATTCATCAAAGGGCTTCTGAGGTCTTGATGCAGGGGGTACTTTCTTTAGACTTGTTGCCTGCTGAGCGAAGCGAGCTTGGATTGAAGGCGTTTTATCCTCATGCTACGAGTCATTGGTTAGGTTTGGATGTGCATGATGCTGGGATGTATACCCAGGAGGGTAAGCCTAGGTTGCTTGAAGCGGGGATGGTCCTTACAGTTGAACCGGGATTTTATACCCAGGTTCAAGACACTTGGGTTGCTGAGGCTTACCGGGGGATCGGAATTCGCATTGAGGATAATATTCATGTCACTTCTGAGGGGTGTGAGGTGCTTACGGTAGGGGTTCCTAAAGAGCGTGATGCAATCGAATCACTCCGCCATTAAATTAGGTCCTTTTACCCTGGATCATCCGTTTATTTTAGCTCCTATGGCAGGTATTACGCATAGTGTCTTCAGGCGTTTGATGCGACGGCATGGGAGTGCTATGGTGGTTTCAGAGCTAATTTCTGCTTGTGGTATTTTATATGGAAGTGCAAATACCCTGGATCTTTTGAAATTTCATGAAGAAGAGCGATGTTTAGGGTTTCAGATCTTTGGTCATGATACTGAGGCGCTCTGTAGCGCTGCGCAGCACTTAGAGCGCTTGGGTGTCGATTTTGTAGATTTGAATTTGGGTTGTCCTGTGGGCAAGGTGGTACATAAAGGAGCAGGTGCTGCTATGTGCCGGGATCTTCTTGGTCTGAGAAAGACGCTTGAGTGTTTGGTTCGGTCGGTTCGCATTCCTGTGAGCATTAAGATTCGAACGGGTTGGGATGCTCATTCTCGTAATGCTTTGGAGGTGGTTCGAGTGGCATCGGATGCAGGGGTGAGTTGGGTTGCGATTCATGGGCGTACCCGTGCTCAAGGATACCAGGGGCGTGCTGATTGGGAATTTATAGGAAATGTGAAGGCCAAAAGTTCTCTTCCTATTCTTGGTAATGGAGACTTGATGACAGCACAGTCTGCTTGGGAGGCCTACCATACTTATCAGGTGGATGGGGTACTGATTGGACGCGCTGCTTTAAAAAATCCTTTTATTTTTGAGCAGGCTTTTTCGCTTGGGCGTGGCGATCCGGTAGAGCCGGTGCACGCAGAAAGGTACCTGGATCTTTTAAGAGAGTTACGTGCTTTGCTGGAGCAGGAGCCGCAACGGCGTTCGATGCTTTACGCAAGGAAGTTTTTAGCCTGGTTTGCTTCGGGATTTCCAGGTTGTCATGGATTTAGAACGCAGGTTTTTTCTATTTTATCTGCTGAAGATCTGTGGGAGGAGTCCTTTCGTTTTTTTGGATCACAGATTTTAAGAGACGATTCTTTTGATCCGTCTTTTCTAGCCGGTGGGCATGGATGAAAAAGAAGGCGCATGCTGCATAAAAATCTTATTTCTTCATTGTTTTAAAAAGTGTATATTCCATCTTAGATTTTTTAAATTTTGAATAAAATTACCTTGGTAGGGCAACTACCTTGGTTTTTTGTTTTTAAAGGGTGCTATTTTGAGAATTGGTGTCTTTGACTCAGGAATTGGTGGAATGACAGTTCTTGAGCATTTGAAAAAAAAGTTTGCTCGGGCGTCTTTTGTCTATTTAGGAGACACGGCCCATTTGCCTTATGGCAATAAAACCAGCTTACAGGTGGAGCGTTTTGCTTTAGATGGTCTTCAAAGGCTGAAAGAAAAAGAAATTCAAGCGTTGGTCGTTGCTTGTCATACCATTTCAAGTTGTGCGTTGCCTGCGATTCGGCAATTCATGGATCCGATTCCCGTCATTGGAATGCTTGAGCCTGCAGTGAAGACGGTTTCTCATGTTTTGCAGACTCTTCCTGAAGGTCGATGTATTCGGATTTTGGTGCTCGCAACTGAAGCGACGGTACGCAGTCATGTCTATCGGCATGCTTTGGAAACGATGGTGCCTGAACGCTACCGTGTGATTGAGCAGGACTGTCCTGCTTTGGCTTCGATGATTGAGCGTGGCTGGGAGGGGCATCCTTTACTGGAGGAGGCGATTTTTCGGTATGTAGCTCCGCATGTTTCTTTAGCGCCTGAAGAGGTAGGCATTGCTCTTTTGGCTTGTACTCATTACCCTTGGGCAAGGCAGGTTTTTGAGCGTGCTTTACCCGGTTGGACGGTGGTGGATGCGGCTCAGCAGACTGCGTCTTTTTTGGAGGAAAGTGCCTTGATGGCGAACGGACTTTGGACAAAAAAACCGGATATTGAGTGGATGTTCACCGGTGCTCATGTGTTGACAGAGTTTACGAGAGGTTTGATGGGTCAGTTGGAGGGGCGTTCGTGAGAGCGAAGGTTCATTTGTGCTGCCATGAGTCCAGCTAAGTATCCGTCCTCGTAGTGAAAAAAGACGTCTTGGGCAAGTTTTGGAAAATCGTGACCACTGAGAATATCCTCTGCCGTGATTTCTGGAATACGTTCTTGAGCTAAATGAAAGAGTTTTTTTTGCTGGTGGTCAATTAATTTTTGAATGACCTCCATTTTGGCAGATAAAATTTCCTGAGGGCTTTTTTTTGAGTTCTCAGAAGTTCTGCGTAATGCTCGCCTTTTTTTACCGGCTTCGTACCTTCTTTGATCCTCTTGGGTTTGAGGGATGAGTGGAGGAACAGGTGTAGGGCGTTTATTTTCATCGAGTGCAACAAAAGTAGTGTAAGCTGTTGCTTTGTGCTCTAGGGTGCCTGAGAGTGGATCTTCGGACTCAATGCGTACTCCTACTTCCATGGAGGTGCGAGAGACAAAATTGACACGTGCATGTAGGTAAACGAATGCGCCTAATGGGATGGGGCCTAAAAAGTGCATGGAATCCATAGAGGCTGTAACGACAGCTTTTCTGGCATGTCGGGCAGCGACTATGGTGGCGATGATGTCGACCCAACTCATGAGGGTGCCGCCGAAGATGGTTCCCATGGCGTTTGTGTTGGGCGGTAGGACTAACTGGGACATTGTGACTGAAGAGGCGGCGGGAGTTTTTTCCTGAATTTCATCCATAGCGAGCTTTCCTATAGGAAACTCTTATACTCTATTCTGAGCGATTTGGGTAGTTAAGGAGTAAAAAAACCTGTGTTCTTGAATATTAAGCTTGCCGTAGGGAAAATCTCGTTCGTATACTGGTGGGGGTTGAAGGAGGAGGATGGAAGTTTTGAAGGAAGAGCCAGAAGGTTCGGCATTGGTCCATTCGCTTGTTTCTTTAACGGGGTTGCCCGAGTTTTTGGTAGTGTCAGAATTGGAGGAGCTTTTTGAAAGAACGGGGTATGCTTCTGAGCGGATCAAGCTGGAACAATTGAGGGAGGCTTTACTTGTTTATTTGGAGGAGGTGAATGCTTCGTTCGTGGATACCAAGGGGTGAGTGCCGTTTTTGAATTTCATTCAGATGCGTGGCAGGTTTCGTGTATAATGGCGGCCAGATTGAGAGGTTTCAATGGTAGGTTCAGAGGGGTTGCGTGTTCCATCCAGTTTAGTTTCATCGGGGTATTTTCATGCTCCCGCGTCCAGTTATATTCCTAATCCTATTGTTGTCGAGCAGACGCCTCGTGGTGAGAGGCAGTACGATATTTATTCCAGGTTGCTCTTAGATCGGATTGTTTTTTTGGGTACAGAAATCAATGATACTGTGGCGAATCTTTTGGTTGCTCAGCTTCTTTTTTTAGAGTCTTCAGATCCTGATAAAGATATCCATCTTTACATCAATTCGCCGGGGGGCTCGGTTTATGCGGGTCTTGGTATTTATGATGTGATGCAGTTTATCAAACCCGATATTTGTACTTATTGTATTGGTATGGCTGCGAGTATGGGGGCATTGCTGCTTTGTGCAGGAGCTAAGACGAAAAGGTTTAGTTTACCTCATAGTAGAATTATGATTCATCAGCCTTTGGGTGGAGCAAGGGGTCAAGCGTCAGATATTGAGATTCAGGCTAAGGAAATTTTGTTTTTGAAAGACCGTTTGAATCATATTCTAGCGGAACATACTGGAAAAAGTATTGATCAAATTCGTAAAGATACGGATCGGGATAATTATCTGTCGGCGCAAGAAGCAGTAAAATACGGTCTTATTGATGAAGTCGTGGAAAAAAAGGTGACAGTGTGAAGTCCAGGCTTGAGCTTGGGTGAGGAGTTAAAATGGACGGTAAAAAAGGTGATAGCTTTAATAATCTTTGCTGCTCTTTTTGTGGAAAAAATCAACGAGAAGTTAAGAAACTGATTGCTGGTCCTACGGTTTATATTTGTGATGAGTGCATTGAGCTTTGTAATGATATCATTGCCGAGGAAGGACAAAAAGAAGCTCCCGTTAGGTCTCCTCAATCCATTCCTAAACCTGCTGAAATTAAGGCTATTTTAGATCAGTATGTGATTGGCCAGGATCGAGCTAAGCGTATCTTGTCAGTGGCAGTTTACAATCACTATAAAAGAATTCATCATAGAGCAGATAAAAAAACTAAGGATTCTCGAGATGCTGTTGAGTTGCAAAAAAGCAATATCTTGCTCATTGGGCCTACGGGTTCTGGAAAGACCTTGCTTGCTCAGACATTAGCTAGATTCTTGAATGTGCCTTTTGCGATTGCGGATGCAACTACATTGACAGAAGCGGGGTACGTGGGAGAAGACGTTGAGAATATTATTCTGAATTTACTTCAAAGCTGCGATAACAATATAGAAAAAGCCCAGAGGGGTATTGTCTATATTGATGAAGTCGATAAGATATCGCGCAAGAGTGAAAATCCTTCCATTACCAGGGATGTGAGCGGAGAAGGGGTGCAGCAAGCTTTATTGAAGATCATAGAAGGAACAGTGGCTAATGTTCCCCCTAAAGGGGGACGTAAGCATCCTCAGCAAGAATTTGTTCACGTAGATACCTCCAATATTCTTTTCATTGTTGGGGGAGCTTTTGTGGGTATTGACCGCATTATTGGAATGCGAAAAGGCAAGAGAAGTTTAGGATTACAAGCGAATATTCAGTCTAAGATCCAAGAAAGTTCTTCTGCGTTGATCTCGCAGGTGGAGCCTGAGGACTTGATCAAATTTGGATTGATTCCCGAGTTTATTGGACGGCTTCCTGTGGTTGCAACTTTGGAGGAGCTTGATAAAACAGCGCTTGTTGAGGTATTGACGAAACCTCGTAATGCCTTAACCAAGCAGTATACGAAACTGTTTGAATATGATGACGTGGCTTTAGAGTTTGAAAGTGGAGCGTTAGAAGCTATTGCGGAAGAAGCCATCAAGAGAAATACCGGAGCTCGTGGATTGCGTGCGATTTTAGAGCAATCTATGCTTGAGGTGATGTATGATTTACCTGCCAATAGCAGTATTAAAAAATGTGTTGTGACGAAGAATGTGATTCTGAAAGGCGAACGGCCTGTCATGCTTTTAGCGGATGGTTCAGAGATTTCGTCTGATGAGAAAACGGATTCACAGAAAAAAGCTGAGAGCGCTTAGCGCTTTTTCGTTTAAGAAGTACTCAAGAAAGGACGCTGATGAGCGCAAGCAAGTACGATCTGCGGAGTGATTTTCGTCGTGAATCTCGAAGTCGTTATCACCGGGTGAAGGTGCCTGTGTTGCCTTTGAGGAATGTGATTATTTTTCCGCATATGGTTGTGCCGCTTTTTGTTGGTCGTGAAAAATCGATCAATGCATTAGAAGAGTGCGTGAGTCAAAAAACCGATCTTTTCTTGGTGGCGCAAAGACAGGCAACAACAGTGATGCCGGGGGAAGAAGATATCTTCCAAGTGGGAACGATTGGGACGATTTTACAGATTCTCAGACTTCCTGATAATACGGTGAAAGTTCTCATTGAAGGCAAAAAAAGAGGTCGTATTGTTGAGTACTATGAAAACGATCGATTAATCGAGGCTGAAGTGGAAGGCATTGAGGATTCAGCTGAGTTTAGTTTAGAGGTGGATGCGTTGATCCGTTCTTTGAAATCTACTTTTGAGAATTATATCAGGCTGAATAAAAGAATTTCTCCTGAAATGCTCATGAGTGTGAATGCGCTTGAGGAGCCTTCTAGGCTTGCGGACTTAATTGTGGCACATTTGAATCTGAAGTTTGAAGACAAGCAAGAAATGCTTGAAACAGAGGACCCTTCGAAACGCTTAGAAAAATTACTCCATTTGATGCAGGGAGAAATTGAGATTTTACAGGTAGAGCGTCGGATTCGCACCCGCGTCAAAAAGCAGATGGAGCGTTCTCAAAAAGAGTACTACCTCAACGAGCAGATGCAGGCTATTCAAAAGGAGCTCGGAGAAAAAGATGAATTTAAAGCGGAATTGAATGCCATTGAGAAACAAATTCGATCGAAGTTAATTAGCAAAGAAGCGAAAGACAAGGCAACGCGTGAGTTGAAAAAATTGAGAATGATGTCGCCTATGTCAGCTGAGGCTACGGTCGTTCGAAATTATATTGATTGGCTGATTTATTTGCCTTGGTCTGAATACACACAAGATCGCAATGACCTTCAGATAGCAGGGTCTGTTTTAGACGAAGATCATTATGGTCTTCAAGAGGTGAAAGAAAGGATTTTAGAGTACCTTGCAGTACGGGTGCTCACGCAGCATTCTAAAGGTCAGATTCTTTGTTTTGCAGGTCCTCCGGGGGTAGGTAAGACTTCACTTGCAAAATCCATTGCTAAATCACTGAATAAGAAATTTGTGCGTTGTTCTTTGGGTGGGGTTCGAGATGAGGCAGAGATTCGTGGTCATCGAAGGACCTATGTGGGGGCTTTGCCTGGAAAAATCATTCAATCATTAAAAAAAGCAGGCTCTTCCAATCCTGTTTTTTTGCTCGATGAAGTCGATAAAATGAGTACCGATTTTCGGGGGGATCCTTCATCCGCTTTACTTGAGGTTTTAGATCCTGAGCAAAATGTCGCTTTTGGAGATCACTATTTAGAAGTAGATTACGATCTTTCTCGAGTGATGTTTATTTTAACAGCAAATTCTCTTTACAATATTCCTAAGCCGCTTTTAGATCGAATGGAAGTGATCACCATCTCAGGATATACGGAAGTTGAAAAGAATAATATTGTTCAGAAATACCTTATTTCTAAGCAGATGGAAGCCCATGGATTGAGTCCAGGAGATATCAAAATTGCAGATTCTGCGATTCGTGGCTTAATCAGAAATTATACCCGTGAAGCAGGGGTGAGAAATTTAGAACGTATGGTGGCAACACTTTGTCGTAAAGTGGCCAAGCAAATGGTCGATCGAAAAACAGAGTCTAAATCTCAGACAAAGGTGAAGAAATCTTCGGGTGTGATTCAGATTCAAGATTCAGATTTAGAGGAAATGCTCGGTCCTGCGCGTTACACCGTGAACAAGGTAGAAGAACAAAATGAGATTGGATTGACCAATGGTTTGGCTTACACCGAATCAGGTGGGGATCTTTTACAGATTGAAGTGAGTGTGGTCCAAGGCAAAGGTCAGGTAAAAATCACAGGTAAGTTGGGAGAGGTGATGCAGGAATCTGCTGCAACAGCGATGAGTTACGTGCGTTCACGGGCTTTCTTGCTTGGGTTAGATAAGGATTTTTACCAGAATATCGATATTCACCTTCACGTTCCGGAGGGAGCGGTGCCTAAAGATGGTCCTTCTGCAGGGATCACGATGGCAACTGCGATTATGAGTGCCTTAGCGAAAATTCCGGTCAAACGGGATGTTGCCATGACGGGGGAGATCACCCTTCGGGGAAGGGTGCTTCCTATCGGTGGGTTAAAAGAGAAATTGCTTGCAGCAAAAATCGGAAATATCAAAACGGTGTTGATTCCTAAGGGAAATGTGCCTGATTTGAAGAAGGTGCCTACAGACATCTTGGAGGGCCTTAAGATTGTATCGGTTGAGCATGCGGATGAAGCACTGAGGTTGGCCTTGGATTTGAAAGATCCTGCAACGTTTTTAGTGCATCAGGATGATCAGAATCGGCTCGGCGTTTCTGAATTGCCGCGTGAAGAGGTCGTGGGAGGAAAATCTAAGTCTGTTCAGCACTGACTGGGGAGAATTTTCTTGACCTGGTAGCTTAGGTGGACTAGCCTAATGCGTCTGATCACTAGAAGATGGAGTTGCCTTTTGGGGGCCTTCGATTTTCTGAGTGTTATCTAATGAGTTTACGTATCAGGAAAGGAAGTTCATGCCCACCATCAATCAGCTGATTCGCAAGGGCCGTTCCAATAGGGTTTGGAAAACGAAGTCTCCCGCTTTGCAGCGCTGTCCTCAGAGGCGAGGGTTTTGTACACGTGTTTACACGAATACCCCTAAAAAGCCTAATTCTGCCATTCGAAAAGTTTGTCGTGTTCGTTTGACCAATAAGTATGAGGTGACCTCGTACATTCCTGGGATCGGACATAATTTGCAAGAGCACTCTATCGTATTGATTCGCGGAGGTCGTGTGAAGGATCTACCGGGAGTGAGGTACCACACGATTCGTGGAACCTTGGATGCTCAAGGGGTTGCCAATCGTAAGCAGGGACGCTCTAAATACGGGACTAAAAAGGTCGCGGCTGCGGCTACTGCCAAGTAGAAAAAAGGATTTAATCGAATGGGTAGAAAAACATTTATTCGCAAACGTGAGATTCTTCCTGACCCCAAATTTAATGATGTGGTCGTTGCTAAGTTTATTAGTAGTCTTCTGAAAGAGGGCAAGAAGTCTATTGCTGAGTCGATCTTCTATGGTTGTGTCGATGTGATACAGACTCGTACGGGAGATGATGGTTTGAAGCTTTTTAAAAAGGCGCTAGAAAATGTCAAGCCCCTTTTAGAGGTGAAGTCTCGTCGTGTAGGTGGAGCTACTTATCAGGTTCCTGTGGAAGTGAAGCCTGCGCGTCGTCAATCTTTGGCTTCTCGTTGGTTAATTGAGTGTGCGCGAACACGTCCTGAGCATTCGATGGCGGAGCGCTTGGCTGCGGAGATGATCGATGCTTCCAATGGTCGTGGAGGTGCGATGAAGAAGCGAGAAGACGTGCATAAAATGGCTGAAGCGAATAAGGCCTTTGCTCATTACCGTTGGTAGTGCATTTTTCCTTGTGTTTTAGGGACTTTCCATGAGTGAAGTTCTTAAAAAAATTCGCAATATTGGCATCATGGCGCATATTGATGCCGGAAAAACGACGACCACTGAGCGCATTCTTTATTATACAGGCAAGACGCATAAGCTAGGAGAGGTTCATGAGGGCACTGCTGTCATGGATTGGATGCCTCAGGAGCAGGAGAGGGGCATTACGATTACCTCAGCTGCTACCAGTTGTTTTTGGCGTGATCATCATATTCAGATCATAGATACCCCGGGACATGTAGATTTTACGATTGAGGTCGAGCGATCTTTACGCGTTTTAGATGGTGCAGTGGCGATTTTCTGTGCTGTGGGGGGAGTGGAGCCACAGTCTGAGACGGTGTGGAGGCAGGCGGACAAATACCGAGTGCCTCGGATAGCATTCGTGAACAAAATGGACCGGGTAGGAGCAAACTTTTTTGATTTGCTCACGCAGATACACCAGAAATTGCGAGCCAATGCTGTGGCCATTCAGATTCCTTGGATCGAAGAAGGTTTTTGTGGGGTTGTCGATTTAATTGAGATGGATGCTATTTTGTGGCGTTCTCAGGATTTGGGGGCTGGATGGGAGAGAGTTCCTATTCCCGAGTCTTTAAAAGAGCAAGCGAATCAGTTTCGAGAGCGACTTTTAGAGACTGTGGCGGATCATGACGAAGCCTGCATGGATCTTTACTTATCAGGAGGGCTTTTTGAGCCAGAGGATATCCGTCGTGCGCTTCGTAAAGCCTGTTTGAAGATGGAAGTTGTTCCGGTGCTTTGTGGGGCGAGTTTTAAGAATATAGGAGTTCAGCCGATGCTGGACGCGATTTTAGATTACCTTCCCTGTCCATTAGATCTTCCTGCGGTAGAAGGAAGAGACCCTCAGGATTTGAATCAGGTTTTAGTGCGTAAGGCGGATATTTGTGAGCCGTTTTCTGCATTTGCATTTAAAGTCATGAATGATCCTTTTGTTGGGCAGCTCACGTATTTTCGGGTTTACTCGGGTCAAGCAATGTCTGCTTCTATGATTTACAACGCTTCTCAAGGTAAGCGTGAGCGGTTAGGCAGGCTTTTGAGCATGCATGCGAATAAAAGGGAAGACCGAGACAGTGTTTCTGCGGGTGAAATTGTAGCAGCGGTGGGACTTCGGTTTACTAGTACCGGAGATACCTTGTGTGATGAGCGTGCACCTATTTTATTTGAGAAGATCGAATTTCCTGAGCCAGTGATTTCTGTTTCTATTGAGCCTCAGACACAAGCGGATCAAGAAAAGTTAGGCAAAGCTTTAGAGCGTTTTGCAGTGGAAGATCCATCTTTGAGGATTCATTTTCATGAGGATACCGGTCAGACATTAGTGAGTGGGATGGGTGAGTTACATCTTGAGATCATTTTGGATCGGATGCGCCGTGAATTCAAAGTGGAAGGTCATGTCGGAAAACCTCAGGTTTCTTATAAAGAGGCCATGAGTATTGCTTCAGAAGGGGAGGGAAAGTTTATCCGGCAAACCACAGGCAAGCACCATTATGGTCATTGTATCGTTCGCTTGGAGCCTTGGGTAGATGCTCCTACTGGGACAGACTATGTTTTTTCCAATATCGCTCCTACTGAACAAATTCCTAAGATGTTTGTGCCTGCTATTGAGCAAAGTTTGAAGGAGTCGATGCTTGCGGGAGTGATTGCCGGTTATCCCATGCTAGGGATTCGTGCGACTTTGTTGGGGGGATCGTTCCATGAGACAGATGCTACTGAGGCTGCTTATAAAATGGCAGCAAGCATGGCGTTTCGGGATGCGGTTCTCAAGGGAAGCCCTCAGCTTCTTGAACCTATGATGGCTTGTGAAATAGTCTGTCCTGAGGAATGTCTAGGCTCGGTGATGGGGGATTTAAATTTTCGCCGAGGCAAGGTTTTGGATATTTCTATGCGTCAGCACCTTCAGGTGATTGAGGCTTTAGTACCTATGTCAGCGATGTTTGGTTATGCGACTGATTTGCGTTCTTGTTCCCAAGGAAGAGCGACGTATTCTATGGTCTTTTCCCATTACGAGCCTGTTTCAGAGGCGATGTCTCATCAAATTCGAGTGCAAGCGGGTGTGATTGTGGAGTAGGGTTACGAGTTTAATCTGAGTGACAACGAAGGTGTGCTGTTCTTTTGCATGGGAGGGGTTCACCAGTCTGATTTTCAAAGTTTGGTTTTTTTGCATCAGTTCATTTAACTGAAGCTTTCCCGGTAGGTCCAATAGAATTGGCAGTAATATTCATTTTTTTTAGTTGAGCAAGGTGAGCTACTCCAGCATCCTCAATGAGATTGCCACTAATATCCAAGATGATGAGTTTTTGGAGTTTGGCGATATGAGCTGCCACTTGATAAGTAACTTCATTGTAGCTGAGATTTAAGCTTGTGAGCGATGACATATGAGCGAGTCAGGTCCTATTTCATTCCGCGTAAGTGAGATTCAGTATTGTGAGCTGTTAAATTTGAGAAATGTGAAAAGCAGCGGTATGTTCTATTTTATTTTGGCTAAAATTCAGATTTGTGACTAAGGGCATTTTAGCGATTTCAGCAGCACCAGAATCATCAATATCATTGATGTTTAGCTCTAAAATTGTAATCCACGGAATTTGAGAAATTTCATAAGTAGAGGTACCGTTAGCCTGGGTATTATTGCAGCTAAGATTCAAGCTTGTGAGCCACAACATTTTAGAAATAGAATCCGCACCAATATCTCCGATTTTATTTTTGATAAGATTTAAATCTCTAAGGTTGGTTAGTTGAGAAATTATGGTTATCGTAGAGTTTTTTATGCCTATGAAGTCAAAGTAAAGTTCTAGTTTTTTTAAGTTTTTAAATATTAAGATAGTATTTGCAGAATTATCATTAAAAATGGAATTATAAGAAAGAATCGATAGTTGTTCAAGGGTTGTGGAAATTTTATTTAATAAGAAATGACCAAGATTTAAAAAATGAATACTTAATATTTTGATGTATCTATAATAACCTTTTTTGATATTTAAGTAAACTTCACAAATTGTTTCTTTTGCAAGATTTAATGATCGTTTTGAGCAGAAACGGGGTGCGACTTCGTGAATTTCAACGCGTTTTTTTTCACTAGCATGAAGTTTACAACTCACTTGATGATAAAAAGCTAAGAATGGTATAAGTATTAAAACAAAGCAAATTGTAATTATCTCCAGTATAGATCTGCGCTAAGTGCTCTTCTGGATTCATTTGCGAGGTCTTTTCTGGAGCTTTCTTCGGGCAATTTTCTAGGGTTTGAGCTGGGAGCTCTTCTAGGTGGGTTGGGAGATTTTTTGGAATCTGTTTCGATTTTTTTTCTTTTTGTTCTTTTCTTGCTTTATTCATTTTCTTAGTTGCGCAACCTATAGTCGAGGAAAGAAGAACAAAGAAGAAAAATGATTTTAGTGTCTTTTTAAATGTCATATAAAAATGAGGGTGCTCCTTGACCATAATTTTTTTATTATTTTGAAAGTAGAAATCACGAAGCTATTCCAATCATAAAGTTCTTTTATTGTTGTTTGTCTACTGAATAGATTCATTTTATGCAGGAACTGCGTGAGTATACCTGATATCCAGTTAAGAGCTCAAGCAAGAATTGAGGTAGAGATCGTGTTAGAATTTAGGACTAGGGGGGGGTTGTTTGTTTCCCGAGGTTAAATTTAAGCTGGAGTATCATGTTAAGTGCATGAAATAACTCAAAGAGTTTGTTTATTAGACAAACAGACTCAACTATTTATATGAAGTTTGGCTTTGTAAGTAGTATCAACGGGTGAGTCTTTTAGATTGATTCGAAAATCTGAAGAGCCTGGAAGTATCTCTCGATCTCACTTTTAGAAGATCCCCCGTATCCGCTCATTAAGTTGTACAAATGAACAAAAGTAACATTAAAAATAATTAAAATTCTCTCTCACTTAATTTTGATGATCGCAGTTCAAATAGAGTAATGCTTGAGACAAAAGAACGCATCGGA
>TBL_comb48_EPIDRAFT_1000993_pt1 | contig 21594 bp, 21 predicted proteins | sample TroBogEpilimnion_37_FD_10681 | JGI IMG/M metagenome (IMG submission 10681)
CCATTCGGTAGTAATACCTTTGGCAAGCGGCTAACTCCCCCTGAAGTGTTCCGCCAGCGCGGGTGAAAGTAGTTGGTGCTGCACCTAGTTCTAGTTGAGCCTGACCAATATATGCCGATGTTCCAGTTGTTAGTGTTGGAATAAAGATATTGATATAAAGGCTTTTGGCGGTTGAAGGAATAGCAAAAGTTCCAACCAAGGGAATAAAGGTTGTAGATGTTGGAGTTACGCTTCCGCCAGTTGAGGCATAAATTGTAGTCCAAGAACCTAACGCTGCGTTATCAACTGAAGTTGAATAGCCTATTTGTATTTGTATATTTGTTGATGCCGTTGCTGCAACTTGAGCAGAAAAAGTTACTGTCTTGCCAGCAAATTGAAGAGCATTAGCAGTTTCAATAGCCTGATTCACGGTAATTGTTGCATTTGCAGATGCCTGAGCAACCTTGAAAGAATAGCGAGAACCAGTCGGAACAACTGTTGATTCTTGGCTAAATGTTGTTGTTCCAGCAGATGTGTAGTTGAACCAACGGTCTGCTAAATAGGCAAGGTTAGTTGTGGAAGAAGTACCGCGCTGCCAAATGTCAAAACCGCCGTTGATAATGGCATTTTTGCCAGCGGCCTGATTGCCAGTCCAAGACAATCCAGTTGAAGCAGAAGAGTTTGCAACGAGTGTTGTGCCGTCAGCTCCTACGCCAAGGTTGGTTACTGATGATGCGCCGTTGGCTACAATCAAATCGCCCTTAGCTGCCACTGTAGCCTTTGGGATGGCATTAGCCACGTTGAAGGCTGATGGGCTAGAGACGGTTACGATGTCGCCTGCTACAAGGGCTGTAAGCCCTGTGACGGTGGTTCCTGTGCTGGCTGTGTAATCCACGCCACGCTCTAAGAGTACGCCGTTGACAAATACTTGTTCGGCTCCCACGGTATAGGACAGGCCAGCGCCAAAAGCGTCTGTGCCTGAAAGGGTTGTCTCACCGCCCGTGGCGTTGTAGCGCCACTGGCTTAGTGTGACACCCTGATTGTTAGGGTGACGGGTAACAGTCATTAGGAAAGCTCACTTCCATAAGCGTTGAATGAGACTGAGGTTGAGGATGCTGCGATAGAGATAACATCTGTGTTGGCAAGGGTTAAGCCAAGGGTAAGAGTGTCTGTAGCGTTGCTACCAAGAACCACGTCGTAAGCAAGGTACTGCTTTGGTGTATCGCCTGCACCTGCTACACGGACTGAGACACGGTATGTCTGAGCAGATGTAGACTGGTTACAGATGACGACGCTAGAGACAACCGCACCTGCTGCTGTACCTGATGTATACAGAGTGGTGAGATTAGATGAAGCACCTGCCGCTGTTGTTGCTGCTGGGACTGCCTGCCCAAGCACTTTATATGCACTTGCCATTTATTTTTCCTTTGCTTGGTTAAGCGCCCATTGTCAGGAACGCGATACTTGTGACATCACTTGCTGCTGCTAGTTGACCTGAAACGCCATGAACATCTGCTGTGGCATCAAAGTGAGCCTGCATATCTGTCATGTCTTGTGCTGAGATAACGTGGCGCACAACTGCGCCAGTACGGTGAGCCTGCGGGGTTGTGCTGTTGTAGCCACGATTTACTGTGAAAGTAGTTGCTGCCGTTGTTCCAGTAACCAAAACCAATTCTTCAGATGCTGCGTTGTAGTCAAGCGCAAGAACGAATGGGTAATTAGTTGGAAAGCCGCTGGCTGAACTGAGGATAATGCTGGTAACGGATGAGTTGATATTTCCGTTGATAGTTGTATCTTGCGCTGTGGCGCTGTAATAACGTTGTGGCATTGGCTATCCTCAGCTTGTGTAATGGGTGCGTGGTGGGTACTGCTCTTGAAGGCGACGTACTTCCACGAGCAAACGCTGGTTGTACATCTGTTGCAAAACTCTGCCAATATTGGCTGCTGAGCCAATTGGATCATTACCTTGCTGAGCATCTGCTTCAGCTGTAGCCGCTGGGACACGACCCATATCTAGGTACATCGCTGTACGGTAGGCAGCACCAAGGATGATTACTTCACGGGCTGACTCAGATAGACCAGTCATGCTGAAATCATCTGTGTCGTAGGTAAGGGTGGTTGGCTTCTTGGTGTAGGTAATCATTACGGTACGACCAGGAATGATGCCTTCACGGATTGAGATGGTCTTACCGCTTCCCCATGTAGTTGGGTTAGCCATACGGTCAATGCGGTAGTGACGCACTGGGAGCCATTCCTTAGAAGGGCCAATGGTCTGCCATGAGGCACCAAGAATATCCACTGCTTCGTTAGGCAATTGGTAAGTTGTTACAGCTGCTTGCCATGTAAAGGTTGTGTAAAAAGTACCAAACAAATCTGGGTAAACGCCATCAATTGCAAGGTTGAGGTTACGGCGGATAACACTTCTCGGAAAGGAAGGCGAGATTGTTACGCGGGTACCAGCACTGTGTGTGGTAGCCGTGGTGTCACGAAAACCTCTACCGTATGATGGGATAGTTGCCGTATTTGTAGTACGGTCAAATGAGTCTACCCAGATTAGTTCGTCATCAATTTCAACCAAACCACGAGTTAGCACAGTGCCATCGGCAACTGTGAATGTGGTATCAGTTGATCCAATATCTGCTGTGAGAAAAGTGGCCTGATCCTGACGGTTGGTGTAACCAGTCAGGGCAAGGTTGGTCTCATCAATCAGGTTTACAAATGTACTCACGATACGATCCTCGCTGCCGCTTCATTTTCGCCAAGGCCAGATGTGCCAGCGAGTAGGTTCAAGATGCCTGGTGTATCTTCAAGATAGTTCTTGCCACCATGGCGTGATGCATAGATCTGATTAAGCACGTCAATGCCACGAGTAGCATTGTGTGAACCAAGAACAACTGTTCCCCACTTGAGAGCAGCACCATCAAAATCGTACTGTGGTACACCATTGATAATGGTGCCTGCCAAACGATTGAGATGATATGTTGCAGTTAAGCCGTCTCCTGATGCCATATCAGATCCTTTCTAAAATTGGTTAGTTACTTAGTTCCGCCAACACCGTCATATTGACCGTATGGATCTTGTGGCTTGCCTGATAGCTTGTCGCCAGTCTTGCCGATCATGTTGCTATTGCAACCGCACTCTACGCACATGTTATTTACCCTTCTTTGCTGGTAGGACTTTCTTCAAATTTGGATTAGCCTTCTTAGCGGCTGGTGATGCCTTGCGAGTTGATGAAGCAAGAATCGCTCCAGCTGACTCCATTGATACGCCTGACTTCTTAGCAATAGACTTTTGCGCTGCGGCAAAGCCCATACCCTTTTTTGCTGCCATTAGACAACCCCTGCTTCTGTGAATGACTTTGCAGTCTGTTTGGTGATTTTGTTTGTCGCTGGCATTACGTCAGCGTTATATGCCTTGCCTAGAGTTTCGCTTGCCTGATGGGCTTCACGAATAGCCTTGGTTGATGTACCAGCAGGTTGAATACCCTGCGCTCTTGCATCACGGTAAGATTGAAGTTCCTTATCCCACTTCTTCTGGGACATAGAATCGGCTCGTCCAGCGTCTCCTGTGTTGAGTTCTAGTGTGCCGAGTTTACAAGCAAAGCAACCATCAACATAAACGCTATGCTCAAAATGATCCGATGGTGTTTCCTCATAAACGAATGGGGTGGCACTAACTTCGCCACACTCTGAGCAATCGTATTCAACTGGGACGGAATTGTATTTCTCATCCATTCCCCATTTGCTTACCCTGCTTGTATGCTGATGTTGCATTTTTGACTTCCTCAAAGAAAATTAGGTTGCGCTGTATGCGCTCGTTTTCAGGACCGTTAGCCTTCACCGCTTCGCGTGTAAAAGTTATTGCTTCATCAATGTGCTTGAGATTGTAAGCAGCGATTCCTGCAAGGTCGTAGGCTTTCCAGTCCCAGACTGCTGATTCGTAGCAGTAGTGGTTTGATCTAGGAGCCTCCAGAGCGTTAAGAGAAGCATCTAGGCATCGCTGCCATTCTTGCTTTCTGTACGCATCCATTGCCACACCGAACTGCGGCTCACCTTGCACGGGAAGAATGTCTCTGCCTTTGTCATACCACATACGAGCAGATTCTTCTTGGCCAAGTTGATGCGCTGCTTCTCCTGCCCATCGGCAGACAGCAGCACTTTCAACATCCCAGCCACCATTCTCTAACTTGCGTTCAGCTGCTTTAATAACATCTTCCCATTTGGAGTAGAAGAAGTATTCTCTGCACATATAAGTCCACATGCGTGGATCTTGGGGAAATTCTTTGACTGCCATTTGCAGCAGTTCTATGTATTGACCGCGTGACTTTGTGTTATCTGGCAAATGCTCAATAACAGCATTGCGGATGTCGCAGTCAATTGTTTCGTGCTTGCCGTAAAAGACTTGCACTTCATGGCATGGATACTTCCATGTCCAATTCCATCTGGTATGAAGCCGATCACGTTCCCATTTGTTGTCATCGGTTTTCATCGTGATCCAGCCTAGGTCTGCACCTGGCTTCCACTTCTTACGAACCTTCTTAAAGAAATCAGGTTCTGGCACTTCGTCTAAATCTAAGATCAAACAGACATCAGCATCTTCTGGCACTAACGCTAATGCTGTGTTACGAGCCATATCAAACCTAAATGGCTTGATATTGATTTGATGAACTGTTACTCCCAGCTCTTTAAGTTTTTCTTGTGTGCCGTCCGTGCTACCAGTATCAGCAACAACAACATAGTCAGCCCCAGCACAGGCTTTCGCAAAGCGTTCCGCATGAAGAATCTCATTCTTTGATATTGCATACACAGCAATCTTCATGGTATAAGCCTATCACATACCGCCAAGCATTAGTATGTCGTAAAGGTTAGCTGCGCCTGTAGCACCTGTTGAACCCGTGGACCCAGTTGCTCCCGTATTACCTGTAACGCCAGTTGGTCCTGTCGGGCCAGTAGGCCCTGTCGTTCCAGTCGCACCAACGCTGCCAGTAGCGCCTGTTGCGCCCGTGTTTCCAACAGCCCCATTCGTTCCAGCAGTACCTGTAGCCCCTGTCGCACCCGTGGCTCCATTGGTTCCATTTGAACCAGCAGGTCCAGTTGGTCCAGTTGCGCCTGTAGAACCATTAGTTCCCGCTGTTCCTGTTGCGCCTGTCGGTCCAGTTGCTCCTGTTGCACCGTTGGTACCTGCGGTACCAGTTGCTCCTGTTGGGCCTGTAGCCCCAGTTGCTCCGTTAGTTCCTGCGGTTCCTGTGGCACCCGTTGCTCCTGTCGCTCCAGTATTTCCAGTTAATCCAGTTGAGCCTGTATTACCTATTGCTCCTGTATTTCCTGTATTACCTTGCGATCCTGTGTTGCCTGTTGCTCCAGTCGGTCCAGTAGGACCAGTGTTGCCAGTAGAACCAGTGGCGCCAGTAGCGCCAGTATTGCCGTTAGCGCCATTTGCACCAGTTGCTCCTGTCGGTCCGAGTTGGGTGTACATAATCTGCTCAACGTGAAGATTTACACTAGGAGATGCAGGGCGAGTTGGTGATGTACCTGCCGATACAGTCAACAATTCCATATAAGTATTTTGTGATGACCAATAGAATTGAATGTAATCGCCAGCATTTACGGTTACTAAATCTTCAATGTTTGCAAGCACTTGGTTATTAACACCAGCAGTTGTAAAGACTGCCGTTGACTCGGTTACGGCTGTGCCATTAAATGCATACCAGACGTTAACCTGATAGTTGCTTCCACCGCCTGTGGTAATGAACTGACCTAAAAGGTTTACTGAGTAAGTTCCAGCATAGGCAAAAGTTATTTGACTGCTTGAAACAATACTTACACCGCTTGAACCAGCATTGGTGTTAATTGTAATAAGATTTGCGCTAGTAGCGCCAGCGTTGGTTTGGGTTGTAGTGTCGTAAAAGTTTCCGTAGTAGCCTAAAGCGCCACCTGCGCCTGTAGCACCCGTAGGACCAGTTGAACCAGTAACGCTAGGACCAGTGTTTCCAGTGGCTCCTGTAGGCCCTGTAGGGCCAGGAACGGTGCTTGCAGCACCTGTGTTACCAGTGTTACCTGTATTACCCGTAGCACCTGTATTACCTGTTAATCCAGTAGGGCCTGTAGGGCCTGTTGCACCTGTGACTCCGACAGCTCCTGTCGCACCAGTGTTTCCTTGTGCGCCTGTTGGTCCTGTGGATCCTGTGTTTCCGATTGCTCCTGTGGCACCAGTTACTCCAGCTGATCCTGTGGATCCAGTAGACCCTGTGCTGCCAACAGCACCTGTTGGGCCAGTAGCACCTGTGGAGCCTGTCGTTCCAGCCCCTGTGCTTCCTGTGTTACCTTGGCTTCCAGTAGGTCCAGTCGGGCCAGTGCTACCTGTAGAACCTGTTGCACCGCTTGATCCAGTTGATCCAGTAGAGCCTGTGGCTCCTGTATTTCCTGCTGAACCTGCTGCGCCAGTTGAACCTGCTCCGCCTGTATTTCCAGTGGCTCCAGTTGCACCTGTGTTACCTGCCAATCCTTGATAGCCCATTGGGCCTTGTGGACCGATAGGTCCTAATTCTACGATGTCAAGTTGAGTCGTAGCAATATCATAAACGTTAGTTGTAACTGGGATCTCTACAATTGAGATGCTATCTGGTGTGACTGCCATTAGTGTGTCACGCTCGCATTTACAACAAAGGTTCCCTGAAGAATCTTGTAGACAGATCCGTCTGTATTGTTTGTAAGATTCAAGTCATACTGGTATGTACCAGCTGTAAGGGCTGCTGTCTGAGCAGCAGTAAGATGAAGGTTGATACGGCCATATGCGGCATCAATTGTTGCTCCGCCTGTGGCAGTTGAAAATTCAACAATAACAGCTGTATCGGTTGCTGCTCGTACCTGCATATCAGCTGAGTAGTTTGTAAGATTTACAGGCACTCCGCCAATCTTCCAGACTGGCTTAAGGTCAAAAGTAGTACCTTGATAAACTGTGAGGTTGTATCTACCTGGATTCATCAGGACTCCTTAGACTGTTGTGATGTTTGCGCCGTAACCAGCGTTAATCAAAATTGTTCTCTCTGGGTCGGTGATGATGTACTCATGCCCGCCGAGGTAGCAGTAATCTGCCGCTTGCGTTTCATCCACGCCTGGGGTTCTTTCACTTTTAACTGTTGTGCCGTATACAAGAATCGTATTGGCACGGGCAATTCTATAACGCCAGAACAATCGCGTGAAGCCTGCTGGGCCTTCTTCCACCGTAGGTGGCTTAAACATGTATGCCATTGTTCTCCTTATTGGGGTTAGCCCCCGCCCGAAAGCGGGGGACTAACACTTACTTCAAACTACGCTGTGTGGATTGAAGATGTTGATTCAATACGAACGAGTGATGGTTCACGGTAACGTGCCCATCCAAGTACGCCGTACCATCCGATTGGACGGAAACGCATCAACTTGTCAACGATTGGTCCGAAGATGACATGTGGCTCTTCAGCAACTGCCTCTGCGAGTGCCTGCTTACCTGCAACGAGTGTACGGAATACACGGACGCCGCCTGTAGCGTTGACATATGAAGAAGTACCGAAAGTACCTGATGCTGAACCAGCACCTGTACCGTCAGCAAAGTTAGCCATACGTGGAGACTCAACAAACATTGCGCCTTCGTATGTTCCAATTGTTCCTGGCCAGAACTCAGAAGCACCTGTCTCTGAGTACTTGTGGTCATCACGCCATCCGCCAGCACCAGTCTCAGCACGAAGATCGTGTGAAACTTCTGGGTGGATACCAACCCAGTAGTACTCGCCCTGACGTGGGACAGCCTTGTTAGCACGGAGCTTAGCGACAGCCAAACGGATGTCACGAGACTTGATTACGTCTGTTGAGAGGATTGACTTGTTAGTAGTACCGTTTGTGTATGTACCTGCAAAGGTAGATACTGCGTTACCGTTAACTTCTGCAATTGCGTTGATTCCGCCTGTGAGGGTAGAAAGCGCAACTGTGTCAAGTGAGTCAGCCATGTTGAACGCGATGATGTCTGCAATCGCTGGATCAACGTCTGAGAGTGAGAACAATTCAAGCTTACGGGTTGCAAGTGATGCATTTCCGTATTCCTGAAGTGTTACTGAAGCTGTTGTTGTGTTACCAAGTGCAACTGCATCTGGATCAACTTGCTCAGTAAGTGGTGTTGTTGCAGCCGAGAGATCAGTATAGAACTGGAAAACGACTGATGAACCAGGCATAGCCTGCTGTACTGGCTTCTTGTCCGCTACATCGCGAACCATTGGCACAGCACGAAGGGCGAACTCTACGTAACGATCATAGGCGGTCTGTACGAGTGAGGTACCGAGCGAGCCAGAGGTCGTATCTGTATATGCGTTAGCCATTGTGTGTCACCTTCTTTCTGTAAGGTTTGTGCTTGGATGGGTTTTTTATCGTCGGAAACGTTGGCTTGGTGAGCCTGTTAACGCGTTAAGTTCTTCAACTGTCTTTGCCCCAGCAATCTTTGCGGCCAGATCCTGGTCACGAGATGGGGTATTCGCGTTTTGTGTTGCAGCGTCAATGCGCTGATATGCTGCCACGTTTGCTTTGGTTTCTTCTGATGTTGGAGCAGGTTCTTGTCCAGCGATCTGGAAGCCGAATACATCGGCGTTCTCTGATAGCCAGGCATCAACTGCTTCAGGCGTTGAAATATCGCCAGGTATAAACTTGGCGACCTTTTCTGGGACGCCTTTATTAGCCAATACTTCTTTGACTGAACGACTACGAAGATCTGACTGGATTTGCGCTAGCTGATCCGCCAGTTCTTTCTTTTCTTTCTCTGCACGCTTTAGAGCCTTGCGGAGATTTGCTGGACCATTATCTGTCTCAGCTGTTTCATTAACGAAGTCATCTTCGTCATCTTCATATTGGTTTGCCATGCGGCACTCCCTTTCGTTGATTGAGACGCAGGCCACAAATTCTCACAGGGGAATGAGGTTTGGCTCCCGCTACCAGTCTTAATACACGTCATCGGCGCTGGTGGACCGTGACGGATTCTATTTACTGTAGGCCGCTTGTATCGCTAATGCCTAGGCTGCCTTTACCTGCTCCTGATGAGCCTGAGAAGGCGCTGATTTCTTGAGTCTTAAGACGCTCAAGTTCTGCTTGGGCTTGTGCCTGAGTCTGTGTACCAGGCTGACCGAATACTGCGGTCTGTAATTCCTGACCAACATTTCCTGCTGTGCCGTAACCCTGATAACGATTAGCAAGTGCTTGTGTTGCTGGCAATTGCTGAGCGATGTTCTGGAATCCAGTCTGTGCTTGGGCTTGTGTGACACCCGCTGCTGCCAACTGCATTGCATAATCTTGTGTGGTGTTAACACCAGCACGAGCCGCTTCAGCTCCAACTTGTGCTGCCTGAACTTTCTGAGCAACGATGTTTGATGCAGTTGCTGGATCAAGAAGATGGAATACCATATCGCCAGTGCCAAGACCCATTTGATTTAATTGCTGAATAACATAAGGATCTTCCGAATTGACCGCTGTTGTGGCTGCATCAATACGCTGTTGTACTTCTGCTGGGGATACATCTACCGACATCAACTTGCCAATGTAATCATTGTTAATTGCTGTTGTTGGCAACCCTGCGCGAAGCATTACTGCCTTGTACTGTTGCTCAGTGGCAATATATGTTGCTGGGTCAAGGACTGGTAGGCCAGCTTGCTGACGAGCAGTGTTTGCTGAGAATCGTGTCTGCCATGCAGAGGCAAGAGATTTAATTGAAGGGTCTGAGGAATTAACCGCAGATGGGTCTTGAATAACCGCCTTGATGGTGTCTGATGTATAACCTTTTTGCAACAAACCTGTAATGCCAGATGCAATATCTCCACTTAGACCGTAACCAGTAAGAGTAGATGTAAGCAACTGAAGGGCATTTTGATCTGTTGATGGAGCAGCGTTTGTCGCTCCTGTTGCCGTTGTTGCTGGTGCGGTTTGGGCAGTTGTTCCCATTGCAGCCATTTGGGATGATGCAGCATTGCTGGCATAAAGTTGCCAAGAACCAGTATTAGTTCCGCCAATCCAAATATATTGTGACCCTGCTGGCGCAGTTGGCTTTACAGATTTGTTGCGCAGTGGGTCTGTCATTGTTGCGGCTGGTGTAGGTGCAGGAGCCGCTGCGGCTGGAGTCTTTGTTGTTGATGCAGGAGTTGCTGTTGGTGTTGACTCTGGCGCAACAGCGCCATAATTGATAGCTGCTGCTTGATCCGCAGCGCTTACAGTTGTAGTAGGCAAAGAAATATCTCCGCCATCAATTATTGCTTTATTTGGTCTGATCGCCATTATTGAGCCAATCCAAAACTCTTGAGGAAGTCTAATCCAGTAGACATCAAGCTGTCACGAGCGTTGTTTGTTTGAAGCCACTTAGGATCTTGGCGAAGCAAGTTCTCAAACTGCCAAGTAGGCATTGGCTGGCTTGTGCCATCAGGTCCAACGGTAAGCCCTGCTGCTTTTTTAATATAAGGATCTGTAGAAATATCTACAGCGTTTGGGTCAATTTCAAGAATACGAGCCATTGAGTTGATATATGGTGAAACAATGTCTGAAACCTTAAAACCTTTATCAATCTTGTCTGCGTATCCAGACCAATCCAACTTTGCCTGATCTTTAATTTGACCCATGAAGTCATTAACAGTTAATCCGCTAGAAGGATTGTTGATGGCGTTTGCGGCATCTTGGTACCAAGAATCAACATGGGCAACACCCATTTGCTGAGCGTAACTCTTGAGAGAGTTGATGTTGTCAAGGGCGGTTCCGCCAGCGGGGGCAACTGCTGGGCCTGTAGCACCCGTTCCTAGCGCACCTGCGGCACCAGTAATTCCCTGTGTTCCACCGTTTTGTGCAGCAAGGGCAATCTTGCTCTTAAGAATTTGCTGGTATCCAGCATTGCCAAAAGCGTTTGAGTCATATGCTTGGAATAAAGACTTGTCAGCAAGATCCTGAATAACAGAATCGCTTAATGTGCCATAACCCATTTCCGTTGCAAGCTGCTTGATTTCAGCAGAACGGTTTTGAATATCAACTGGGTAAGTGTTGTTAATAAACTTGGATGTGGCATACAAAAGACCTTGATCTTTGTTTGCTGCAAACCAGTCAGTCTGGCGGAAGTTTTTTTGGAATGATAAAGCGTTGCCAAGCCAACCTTGTTTCTGCGCTTCTGCTAGGAAGCCAGAAAGGGTTTGCTGCCAAGCAGGACGGCTTGGGTCAATTTTTTTGCCATCATCTTGGTGCCAAAAAGCGTAAGCACCACTACCTGGTGTTGTTAATGCTGACTGCACATCCGCTGGGCTAGTTAGACCTCCAGCAAAACCACCAGTAGATCCTGTATCAAATGCAGGGGCAGGAGGTGTGGCGGGACCTGTAGGTCCAGTTGAAGCAACTTTAGGTTTAGTAGCCATTATGCAGCACCCGCATCCGATTTAGCCATCTGGGTTAACATGTCAAAAGCGGTCGTTGCTGACTGGAACTCCTGAGCAGAAGCAGATGTTTTAATTTGCTGAGTAAGAAAATCTTGTGGATTTACACCAGTCGTGACCTGTGTACCGCTAACAATTCCACGCTTACCTGATTGCTGGTATGTGGTTTCGCCAGTATATTTACCAGGGTTTGCTTTTTCAGCGGCAAGAAGTTCTGCGCCATATTGCTTAATTTCAGCAGGTGTAGCGTAGCGACCAACAAGTTGCTGAAATAAACCGTTAACTGTTGACTCAATATCAGGTTGTGAAGTTTGAGTTAGGTATGTGGTATTTGTTGTTGTGGGAATTGCGTATAGATTGGTGGCGCCGCCTGTTAGGCCAGCATAAGCCTGTGCAAAAGCACTCTTGCCAACAGCACCTGTTGGTGCTGGTGCTGGTGTCGCTGATGGTGTTGCCATTACGATACTCTCCTAAATACGCCATTGATAACATTTGCAAGATTTGGATTATTGGTCATTTCTTGATCCAAATAATTGTTCCAAGCATCTTGAATTAAATATCCAATGCTTGTAAGTTTTGTGCCTTTGGTCTGCTGGCTAATGGCTGCGTGGTAATCGTTGTAACTTGAAAGCAAGTCTGCGATACCTGTTGCCTGCTGTGAGTTGCCCAACTTGCCCGTGCTTTGCAAAGACTGGAAATCTTTAAGAGCATTTTGGGCATCTACAGTTTTGGTTGGATCTTTGTAACTAGCCCACCAAATTGGATTTTGCTGAGCATAGTTTTCGGTTACAACCTTCCAAGCCTGTGAAATTTGGCTAAGGGCAGTAATGTTATTTGTTGCTTTTGCCTGCTTAATGGCATCTTGGTAATCTTTGAAGTCTTGGCCAAGATCAGCCCAACCCTTTGCAACATATACCGAATTCATAAACTCTGCTGGTGTCTGCTGAGCGCGAAGGTGCATTGTAAGCAACTTGTTCTCAATAGCCTGAATGTCCCCACCAGCTGTGTTTTGAGGAACAAGGTATGCAGCGCCATTTGGATGGCTTTGCATAATGTCCTTGTTGGCATTTAACCAGTTAATGGTTGCATCCGAAAGCGGAATTGTTGCTCCGTTTTCTTTGGTCTTTGAAAAGCCTAAAGTGTAGGAAATTGCTTGGTTGCCATGGCTTGATAGGAACTTATCTTGTGCCTGAGCGATTGTCATGCCAGACTTAAGCATGTTTTGATACTCATCGCGTAAAGATTGCAAGTTCTTATTGTAATCCATATTGGATACGTTTGGTGCTAACGGCAAGAAGAATGAAAGCAAGCCCTGAATAAACAAGTTTGACTTTGCGTTGTTTTCAATCCTGTCAAGGATCTGCTGTTGCTGAGCAGGTGGCAATGATGGGAACTTATCGTCAATAAGTCCATGGTATTGCGCACTCGCAATAGCAACCAAAGTAGCGTTGTGAACTGCGCTCACTCGTTGATCCATTGTCAAGCCATTAAAGATGGCTCTAACGCTTGAGTTGGGAAGAACGGTATCTAGCCAGTTAGTTGCTGGGTATCCGCCTGATGCAGCACTTGCTGCTTTTTCCATCCACGGGAAACGCTTACCAAGTTCAGTTACTGCAAGGTTTGCCATTGGTGAGATACCTGGCATCTTGACTTCTGGGAGAACAGTTGCAAGAGATGCAGTGTTTCCGATAACGGACTCTGGCATGCCAGAGAAAGAGTTTAATCCGATGGCTTGGAGTCCACGGAGTGCAGCATTACCAAATTCACCAACAAGTGGGTAGACAATATACTGCTTGCCAGTTGAGTCGGTATGTACAAATCCAGGATTGTTCATTCCCTGCTGGATCATCTGGAAATCTCTGAATGTGCGGATGGCACGACCATCTTGCAAACCAAGGCGACCAATACGCTTTAGTGCCTGTTCCTGTGCAAAGTAGAATGGGAACAAGTTACGGCTCATTGTTGCCCATTGGCTGCGAAGTGCAGGGTTGTGGATCAATGGAACCATTGCAACTGTTGCCTTTTGACCTGCTAGGCGTAGTGCTTCATCCTCAGTAATTGCACCTGAGTCAAGAAGTGGCTTGAGATCACGGAAGTTCTCATATAGGTAATGAGCAAAGATAGGCTCACGAGAGATATGATCAATAACTGGGTTAATAAATGTACGGTATCCAAAATCAAGAACCTTGTCTGTAGAATTTGCCCAGTTTGGCTTGTGAGCCTTTCCAAGAATAGCAAATGGGCTATCTGTAGTTGGAATGTTCTTTAGCGCAGGCTCGTATGTACGCTCGCCATTTTTGATGTTGTTGATAAGATCTTCGTGGATTTTTCCTGAAGCACCTTCAACTAAACCACGGAATGATGAAACAACTTCGTTGGCATATGAGGCAGGGTCGCCCTTAGATAGACCAACCATTGTTGGGCGGAGATCCTTGTACTGGTCTGTATCCTCAACACGAGCTTGGAAGGATGCTTTAACCTTGCCCCACTTTTCATCATTAGAAAGTGATGACCAGTCTGGTGACTTTGAGAACTTCTGCCAGTCTGCTGCAATATCCTGAGCCATCTGCTCATTGCGCAACTTGGATAGGTTCTGCGCCCAGTACATGTGGTAATGAGGATTTGTGCCAGTAAGGCTTGCAATTTCCTCGGTTGGCTTGGCTGTGTGGCCCATCAACTGTGAAAGAATATCTACACGATCATCGGCATTGTTCTTAAATGACTTACCGTGATCTGATGCAACGCCTGCTGGAATACCTACGTGACCCATTAACTGCTGGTACTTAGTAACAACATCTAACTTATCAGCTGCTACATAAGGAGCAATTTTGCTGTTGATAAATCCAACTGGGCTGATACGGTTGCGAACACCACGAATATCTGTAGCCAGTTCATTGGCTCGTTCAGTGGCGCTGAGGCTCTTGTAAATGTCAGCCTTTTGCTTGATAAGTTTTGTTACAGCGTTGTCAGTAATAGACTTGCCAGAAAGCAAGGCAGCATGATCTTCGCTAGTAAGCGCCTGAGCAGCAGAATCTGCATAACGGGCAATAGTGTTGTCATCTAGCTTGTGCAAGATGTTGTACTTTGCTGCACTTTGAGCAACCTGAGTCTTGAGATAATCGCCAAGACCAGCACGGATGATCTGGTGTAATGCCTCAGATGAGGCTACGCGTAGACCAAAACCTGTTGAGAAAAGGGTAAGCGGTGCAAAGATCTTATCAGTGTAGTAAGTAAATCCATCATCCAACTTCTGATAAAGAAGGCTATGAATTGTTGACTGACGCATAGCGTTACGCAATTCTTTGAAATCAATAAATGCGTTGTTGCCGCGTTGCCAAGACCAAAGGGCTACACCCTGCTTACCGCCATCTTTCATGTCTACATAACCGCGTGGTGCACCTGACTCATCATGGCCATAGGCAATGTTTGTCAATTCACCGTTATTTGTGGCACGTTGCGCCTGTGACATAACACGGTTGACAATTGCATCGTTAGATGAAAGACCAGCGTTCTTGACAACTTCCTTAACAAGATTACCGTACATCTCTTGCTTTGTGGCAAGATCTGGCTCAAGCATAATTTTAGCAGTATGCTCAAGAGCAAGGTCGTGTGGCATAGCGTAGTAAGCCATGTTGTAAATCTGTGGCGCAAGGTTTGGGTCATCCCAAGTAAAGTTTCTACCTGATTGCTCAAGTGTCTTAGCGTTGATAGCCAAAGCCTTATAGCCAGTAAAAGTACGAACCTTAGCGGCAAGACCATTAAGTGCTGCTTCCTTGGCTCCTGAAATGTCAAACATACCCAATTTGGCAAGGGCAGTTGGAAGAGCACCCTGAAGTGTTTGCTTCTGTATCGTGCCATCTGGGTTAAGAAGTGGGTTGCCTGCTTCATCAGTAACTGTTGATGTCTTAGGCAAAAGCAAGTTGCGTTCTTCGTTAAGCGATGTGCCAGACTGACGGATAGCCTGAAGGCCCTTGTCAACAAATGCACGAGCAACTGTCTGGGTAGGCAAAATCAATGTGGTGCGTGGGGTAGCATCCTTAGCAATAAGTTCTGATGAGTAAAGTGTCTTACCCATTTCATTAACAACTTGCTGTGGCGTTGATGCTTTAGCAAGGCGCTCAGCTTCATATGTTGTGAACTGGCTTGCTGGGAACAAACGCTGAATCTCAACTGGGTTTGATGTCTGTGCGATTGTGTCTACAGCACGACGGAAACCAGTATTGGCCACATTGTCATAGGCATCAAGAACCTGTGAACCGCTGTAAGCTTTACCTGAGTAAGCAACCATAAAGTCATTAACAGACTTTGATTGTGCGGCAATAGGCAATGTTGCCTTGATCTGCATTGGCTTGCCAGACTCATCAAGTAATGTCTTTCCAGCGTCATCTACAGCTGCGCCAACATACTTGCCTGTCTTAAGTGCTGAGTTGAGTTGACCACCTTTAACAAGTGGGTCAGCACCAAAATCAAACACAGCATCTGTAACGCCAGAAATGGTCTGACCAAATCCATGCTCAGTATCTTTAAGAGCAGAAAAGCCTGGTAGTTGACCAAGGGCATTAGAAAGATCGCGACCAGGAGAAACCAAATAATTTGGATCCTGCGACTTGGCAACTGAATCTTTGAAAGATGGGATAAGTTTTGCTAATCCACGCTCGCCAGCGGCTGCAAGATCTGCACCAAGAACTGCTCCCATTGGACCTGCGAGAGAACCAACAGCGGCTCCGCCTGCTACACCAAGAGTGGCAAGTACGCCTTGCCATACTGAATGGTCTGTATAGACGCTATGAAGAAACTTGTAATCTTTTTGCACTTCTTGCAATGGCTTATTTGCCCACTGCATAATTGTGCCAACGCCAGGGACTTTGCCCGCTGCTTGAGTAACTGTGTTGAGAACGCCTTTAGCATCACCAAGAATTGTTCCCCAAACGCTCTGGGAATTGTATTGTTTTTGGTGATCGGCTAATGCCTGAGCATGAGTCGCAATTGTATTTGCGCCAGCAAGAGTAAGAGCAGCATCAGGTGATCCTGTAGCAATTGCGTCAGCACCAAGCTGTGGAGACTTTTGTACAAGTTCAGGATGATTTTGTACAATTTGGTTTGCGACAGCAACGTTTGGTGTTGTTGTAACTGTAGGCGGAGTAACCGATGGCGTAGGTTGCGGTGTAGGCGTTGCCATAGATTACTGTCCTAAGATTGACGCGAGTCGCTTTAACTCTGGTGAAGCATCAGGATGTGATGCTAATGCCTGTACGGTTTGCTTGGCAGAACCGCCACCAACAGTGGTGGGCATTGTGCCAAGGATCTCTGGTCCAGCACCAGGACCAAGTGGTGAACCTGTAGTTACTGGTTCATTTGGGCGCTGTGTTGGGGCAGTAAGGGGAACGATTGGCTGCTGTGGAGTAGCCTGTGCTTGTCCACCTTGCTGTGGCTGCATAGAAGATGCAGGAGCAGGCTTTGGTGGATTGTTTGTTTGTGCCATTGGTGCAGATGCCTGCATATCCATTAGCGATTGTGCATCTCCGTAATTAGGCATACCTGCCACATAACGAAGTGCTTGCTTTGATGCTGGTCCGCCATCGGTTCTTTGGCTTAAAGCCCCAGGGCCTGATGTCATTGCTGGCTTGTTTGCCTGTGGCATGACTTATTCTCCCTCTTTTAGTGTCTCAATGGTTCGGGCTGCATACTCGTGGAACGATTTTTTATCATCCACGAAACTTGCTTGGTGTTCAAACATCTGAGTCAAGATGTCAAACCCACTTGCTATATCAATTAAAATTGCTGCGGTTGTATCTGCGAGCAGGGCAAAGAAATCCCACTTAGTTACTTGCGTAGGAACTCTGCCCTGATCGTCAGACATTTAATTACTTACCGCGTGGCTTGCTTGCTGTTGTGCCTACGCCCTTTGTGCCTGAAGGCTGCTTTGAGTAAAGGACTGTTGACTTTCCTGTTGACTCTGGACCCTTCTTAGGCTGGATCTTTGTCTTCTGGGTAACGGCTTCTGATGAACCCATTGAACCCTGGTTCTTTGGTGAAGGAACCTTTGTAGTCAATGATGACTTAAGTGTTGCCATGATGTATCTCCTATAGGTTTGTTTGATCGCCAGAAACGTTAGGCTGGCGACCTTCTGGAAACAGATGCGCTAAGCGCTGGCTGTCCAGAAGATGAAAGTCCTGCTAATAGATTCTGCAATGCAGAACCACCTTGTGCGCCACCTTGCGGTGCAGCAGGCATGCCTTGCGGTGTAGGTGCCCCAGAAGGAACCTGTCCAGGGGCGCCTTGCGCCTCACCTGCGGTAGCTTCTTCTGGGGATACTGGAGCGGGGGCAAAGGCTTCAGCGATAACATCTTCAATGTTATCTCCAGCCATGCGTCCCTTAATTGCTGCTGCAATTGCTGTAATTGCCTTTGAAGGATCTTGTCCTTGTGCAGCCATTGATGGAATTGCTTGAGCGTATGCTGCAACGGATTGCATCAACGCATCACGTAATTCTTCTACTTCAACTCGCTCTTCTTCCATGGTGACGTTCATCTCCCATGGCATCTGACGACGCAAGAAGTCGCGTGAGATTAATTTATCTCCACGAGCCTGAAGTCCGAATACCAAAGCACGGTTTGGATCAAGTCCAGCCATCATGCCATAAGATACATCGCACCAGTAATCACCCTGAATGTCTTTCTTCGGGGTGTAGGTAATCTCATAAGGAGCGCCAGCGTTTACACCGCGTACTTCCTTTTCAACATCACCAAATAGTTTTTCATCCATCATAAAGCACATGCGCATGACGTGGCGGAACGCCTCAGCAAATACAGCCTGTGCTGTCTTAACCTGAGTATCAAAGCCACCCATGAGTGCTTCTACGCCACGGCCTGTGACAATAGATCCTGACTGCTGACCTAGACGGCCTTGTGGGTAACGTGAACCAACACGAAGTTCCTGATCTAGCGCAGCTGTTTCTTGGAAGATTCCATTGGGAATATCAAGTGCTACGCGACGGATCTTTTCAGGATTGGCAGAGCGGATAGTTGCGTCTGGACCAATCTCAAGAACGTTAACGTCTGCTGGCAAAGCAAATGGTGCTTGTACAGATTTCTGTGCGGCTTCAAGTTGCAATGTTGCAAAGCGAGCGCGAGCGACCTGCACCCACATGATGTCATCAAACTGACCACGCTGGTGTTCATCAGAGTCAATACCTGGGCGGGTGGCAATAACTACAGGTAGTTCACCAAGTAGATTCTTAGCACGCTCAAGGATGAGGTTCTTGCGCTCAGGGATGAAAAGAATGAGTTCGTTCTTGTCCTGATAGCGGAATACTTCAAGCATACGCTCTGAGTTGCGTTGCTCATAAGGTCCACGAAGTTGACCTTCTAGTTCTGGGAAGTCATTGATCAACTCACGCACAGTCTTGTTGTAGCGACGTGTGTAAGAGAGCAACTTGCCAAAGCGGTCATGCTCAGGGTATGAACCAATTGGGTTGTCAATGCGAATCATTGGGCGATTGTTTTCCCAATCAGGCTCAATGATAAATGCGATCATACCGTAGGTAAGGTAACGATCTGCGGCTGTGTACATCTGAGTTTGAAGGTTACAGGTATCGCGGTAGCCTGCTGCAATCATGGTGCGTTTGTCGGCACGGCGACGTGCGCGATCAGAGATAGCATCTGTTGTGTCGCAGTTAAATGCAGGGAGCGGAGCAATAACTTCTGCTACGTCGCGGGCTGCGATGTCAATAAAGTTTGACACCATTGGCTTAGGGAACTCATCAGGGAACATGCCAGGAAATACCTGCTGGATGTTGCCTTGACGAATTGAAAGAAGATCTGACCAGCGTGAGTCGCGGGTGTGGTAATGGTCACGTAGTTTGCGGACTTTGATAGCGATCTGATCAATATCTAGTGCCATAGAACGTTCCCCCATTCACTGCTAGTTGTTCTTGTAGTCTTGCGTATTCTTCCAAGTTAACGACCTTACGGTTTGCTATTTGGCTGCGTGTGGCAAACTTGTTCTTTACAAATGTCTGCCCGTATGAACCCATCTGGTTGATGTAGTCCCGCATCTGCGTCTCTGCAAACCAGAGAGCCATAGGACCGTCTTGCTTGTTCTTTGTTCCTGCTGACCAAGTAATCAATTGCTCAATCAGCGACTTGATGTGTTCGTTGTCGGCTCGTGGCAGTTCCAGTAAGTTGTTCTTTAAGAATTTGCCTTGGTTGTCGCACGAGCCGAAAAGTGGTGCCATAGAGGCTACGCCAAACTCTGCATCCATTTTGTTGGCACCTGTGTAGTGCTGAACAAGGCGGATTCCTCGTGAGGCAAGAAACTTGTTGATCTGCTCATCTTGAGTCAAGAACAACTGAAAAGCATTTTTCTCAATGACCCAGACGTTGACTTTGTATTTGTCTGTCCACGCAAAGATCAGATCACGGATCTGCTGTGGTGTCGGGGCTGGCATGCGGCTTGCCTCAAGCAAGTAGCGCTTGCCTGTGGTTCTATCGCCAGACATAACAACTGAGAAAGTATCACCTGACATCGCTGGGTCCATAGAGGCAACGATGTATTGGCTGCTGAGAGTCTCAGGGTGTCCTGGTGCGCCAGGGATAAGCGGTCCGATAGATCGCATACCTGCGACAGATCCGCGTACACACTCTGGGCTAAAGATTGCAGTTGACTCAACATCTTGCTGTTGGTAAACCATTGCCCAAGTCTTTGGGTCAATCATTCCGCGACGGCGGTTAAGATGCTCACCAGACCAGCGTGGGTATAAACCTTTTTCATCTGCTTCAGTAGCGTCAGCGTCCCAAGGACGATCTGACTTAGGCCAGAGGGTTACCCAGTCTTTTGGCTTGTCTGCAAACTCAAGTACAGCTGGCATTGCCAGATATGTCCAAGGGCTGACATTATCGGGGTAGCGTTCTGGGTTACGCATCTCGCGGTAGAGATCCATTGGATCTACGCGTGTGCCGACAACTAAGATCTTTCCTGTTGGGCCAACACGGGTGAGAACTTCCTGCTGAATCCAGCGAAGTTGCTTTTCATACTCGCCGCAGTTTGCCAAGGTCACGCAGTCATCTAGGATGATGAGATCTGCACGGGCACCGTAAATCTGCCCGCCAATACCAAGGGCTTGAACGGTAGGATCTTTTTCACCTGAGTCGCGCTCAAGATAAATGCTGTCTGCTGTCCACTTCTCGGCGGTAGCCTTAAAGCCTTCAACTGGAGCATATCTGCGCTGCAACTCTGCCCACTGGGGCGAGGTCAATCTTTGCTTGATGGCATAGAGGAACTCTTTGGCCATGCCCTGCGTCTTAGAAACCAATTTGATACGCACATTGGGATTGGTCACAATGCGGTAGGTCACATAGTCAATTGAGACGGTCATAGACTTAGCATGCTCTGGTGGCATGTTGACTAAGACGTAATTCTTATAGCCGACCTCGTAGGTCATATTCCCATGAAGCCAGGCAGGTTCACCTTCTTCTAGCAGGGACGTGACGTTCCTCTGGTGGTCGAACGTCACGCTATTCAGGTACTTCTTTCGGAAGTCTTCAAAAGATATAGTGGCGTCTTCCTCGGCTACAACGCCAGCACGCTTTTTAATAACGCGGGCAAGGTCAATAGCTTCTTTGAATTGAGGATCGGAAGAGCGGTAATACTCATAAGACTTGACGGACTTGCCGACTGCGCGGCAGGCGTCCTCAACAGTCACGCCTTCTTCAATCAGAGCCAGAAGGCGTTTCTTGGCGTCGGAGGCTGAAAGGCTGGCACCTTCGGCCAGCTTGTAGCTGTTGCTCTTTGGCTTAGCCATCGGCGCGAACCTCTACATTTCTAATGGGTGAAAAATGCTAATGGGTAATAATAGACCTATGCCACTGCGAAGCATCCCCTAGGGGATTGCTCATGGGTAGTTATGGGGGGCTGTAAGCCCCAACTGGGTAACAAATACATAGGGGCCTGAAAGGCCCTGCATTTACCATCTGGCATGGCTCGTGGAGCTCGCCATGAAGCGAGCGGAACGGGGGGATTATTTAATCCCCTATATATACTAAGGCGTTGACTTTGACGTTTATCCCGCCCTAAGGTGTGTGATGTTAGTCACACTGTATGTTACTGATGGGTAATGTGCTTCTGACCTGCGGTTTTGCTATGCGGGGCGCCTATATTTAGAAAAAATATTTTGGTGGATAGTACATATAAACACCTC
>TBL_comb48_EPIDRAFT_1000995_pt1 | contig 21577 bp, 23 predicted proteins | sample TroBogEpilimnion_37_FD_10681 | JGI IMG/M metagenome (IMG submission 10681)
CTCGACGAGTGAATCAATCGTCGCGGGGCCGTGCTGCAGGGATTCCGCCGTCGCTTTGACCAGCGGCTGAAACGCCCAGTGAGTGGCGGCTTTTTTGAAAAACAGCGGCTGATTGCCGAGGACTTTTTCACCGGGCTCCAGCCCTTTGCTGGGCCACAGAGCGCCCTGATCGATCCAGGCGCGCAAGACGGCCACGGTGGCGTCCGGCAGCGGCGCTTTCTTCGGCGGCATCTCCATGTCCGGCTCCAGATGCGCGGTGAACAGGATCAGCGGACTCTCCGCGCTCTTGCCCGGAATGATGGCGGGGCCATAACCGCTGCCGCCCATGAGCGCCATCTCGCGGGAATCGAGCCTGAGGCCGCCTTTCTGCTTGTCCGGCCCGTGGCACGAGATGCAGTGCTCCACGAGCACGGGATGGATGTCGCCAAAGTATTTCACCGGGCGCTTTACCGGCTCCGGCAGATCCGAGACATCCCCGCCCGCCCGCTTCATGGCTGCCGCCGCCGCTGGAGACGCGATGATCGTGAGGATGAGAAGGCAGAAATAGGGGAGGTGAATGGACACTTGGGGCATCTTGTACGAAGACTAATGCATAAAGCTTGCCTGTCACCGCGACGCATTGCCTTGTTGAGTGTATTGCGCCTCACGGAGAATCAGCTTGAAACCATGGAGGACGAGCGTCAAATCGTCTGCGACATCAAAGAAGACCGCAGGAGTCAGAGACGAGCAGCGTTATCAAGCTCATGAAAACACCTCGAGCCGCCCACATCCTCATCACCACCCTGGCTTTGCTTGGGTGTGTTGTCTGGGCAGTCGAGCAGCAGCGGGAAGGGGGCAAGCCGACGAACTTCGGCGTCAAAGACGGCTCAGTCCCCGAAGATCCGCGTGATTATCGCCGCAGGGGAGAGGGCAATGATTATCCCACCTGGCCAGTGAGCAAAGAGCTGCCGAACGATGTCTTCACCTTCGCGCGCATCCGCTACAATTCGATGAGTCATGGCGGAGGACGTGGCTGGGGCCGGGGCAATCGCAAGTGGTCCACCGACTACCCGGATTCCGACATGAACATGTCCTATCGCCTCCAGCAGCTCACCTCACTACAGGTGAATCCGAACGGAGCCATCGTGGACATCAATCCCGAGCAGTTCCGGCACTACCCCTTCCTCTACATGATCGAGGTCGGCGACATCGACATCACCGATGATGAAGCGAAAACCATGCGCGAGTACATGCTCAACGGCGGCTTCATCATGGTGGATGACTTTTGGGGCACACGCGAGTGGGAGAACTTCGAAGTCGCCCTCAAGCAAATCTGGCCCGACCGCAAGATGGAGGAGATTCCGCTGGAGCACGAAATCTTCCACATGGTATTCCCCATCAAAGTGAAGCCGCAGATCCCGCACATCCGCTTTGCCGAATACGTCATCAACCAGGGCATCACCTATGAGTTCGACAAGCCCGGCTCCGAGCACGTCCACTATCGCGGCTACTTCGACGACAAACGCCGCCTCATGATGGTCATCTGCTGGAACACCGACACCGGCGAAGGCTGGGAGCAGGAAGGCAGCGATCCCTGGTACTTCAAAGAGTTCTCCGAGAAGTATGCGTACCCGCTGGGGATCAACATTATCTTCTATGCGCTGACGCATTGAGGGGGCGAATGGAGCACAAAGAAATTAATCCCTATACGGCACCGCGATCTGGCACGCAGGCCTTTGCACCTGTTAGCCCCGCCGATGCGCGGCCTGCAGGTCTGGGCAAACGTTTCCTGAATTGGATGATTGATCGTGTTGGGGTGATTGCTAGCTTCGCACTGATCATTAAGCTCATCATCCTTTTGGAGCGGGTTATCATCTGACTGCCCCTCGGGAGCTTTCCCGAAAACATCGGGACCATCGTTTTCACCATGGCCTGTGTTTATCTGGCGGCCGTTTTTTTTTATTACACCTGCTTTGAGGGGCTACTGGGGCGCACGCTGGGGCAATTGATCACCGGAACCAAAGTAGTCACGACTTCAGGTACACCGCTTACTTTTCGGCGCGTCCTGCTGCGCAGTCTTGTCCGGCTGGTTCCGCTGGATGCGCTGTCGTTTTTCAACACTAATGCGGACAGCGGCTGGCACGACCGCTGGGCGGGCACGCGCGTGGTCGATTTGCTTGCCGGGCCAGAGATAAGACCGCGGCCCATGCCGGCGCGGCAGCTTGCGGTTTTTAGACCGGGTGAAAAGCGATATGGTCAGTAAAATAGAGGGCTGTATGTGTCGTTGGCTGCAAAAAAGCCCGGTGGATGCGAGATCCAGCCGGGCTTTAGAGGGGGAGGCAATGCTTACGCCGCGCCTTCGAGCTGAGCTTCGCTCTTCTTCTTCTCGCGCTGGCGCTGGCTGGAGTCCAGCGTGCGCTTGCGCAGGCGGATGCTCTTTGGCGTACACTCGGCAAGTTCATCGGGGGCGATGTACTCGATGGCGCGCTCCAGGCTGAAGCGGACGGGTGGGGAAAGCGCGATGGCCTTGGTGCCGCCGGCTTCACGGAAGTTCGTCAGGTTTTTGCTGCGCGTCGGGTTCACGGGCAGATCGTCTGCACGTGGGTTTTCACCGATGAGCATGCCGTCATAGACGAGCTCGCCGGGGCCAATGAAGAGCTTGCCGCGAATCTGGATGGTATCCAGGGCGTAGCTGGTGGCTTCGCCGCCTTCGGTGCTGACGAGAGTGCCTGTGGAGCGGGTCTGCATCGGTCCGGCATGCGGGGCGTATTCCTTGAAGAGATGGCTGTGAATGCCGTGACCACTGGAAAGGTTCATCAATTCAAACTCAAAGCCGATCAGGCCGCGAGTAGGAACCACGGCCTGCAGGGTGGTGCGTCCGGCGTGGGCGCTCATGTCCTCCAGCTTGCCTTTGCGCTCGTTGATGCATTTCATGATCGGGCCGAGGTATTCATCCGGCACGTCGAGGAAGAGGGTTTCAAACGGCTCACACAGCACATCGTTGATGCGCTGCATGATCACCATCGGGCGGGAGACCAGCACTTCAAAGCCTTCACGGCGCATCTGCTCCACCAGCACGGCGATCTGCATCGCACCACGGGCGCTGACATCAAAGATGCCGGCGGTGTCGGTGTCCTTGACGCTGATCGTCACATTCATCTTCTGCTCGCGGTCCAGGCGGTCGCGGATCTTGCGGGAGGTCACGTGTTCGCCTTCGCGTCCGGCCAGCGGGCCGTCATTCACCGCGAACTGCATGACAATGGTCGGAGGGTCGATGGCCACGAAGGGCAGGGAAGGGGCGTCAGGGGATCCAGCCACGGTCTGGCCGATGTCCACGTCTTCAAAGCCTGAGATGCCCACGATGTCGCCTGCGGTGCCTTCCACGGAGTCACTGGTGGTCAACGTGGTGTATTGGAAGACCTTGGTCACTTTGACCGGTTTGGCTTTTTCTTCCGGCGTCTTGCCGAGGAGGTAAACGCGATCGCCCAGCTTCACGCTGCCGCGGGTCACTTTGCCGATGGCCACACGGCCCACGAAATTGTCCCAGTCGATGTTGGAGACGAGCATTTCGAAGCTGCCTTCGACTTCCGCCTTCGGTGCCGGGATGTGCTCGACGATTTTGCCGAGAAGGAAGGTCATGTCATGCTGTTTACCGGTCGGGGAATCCGACACCCAGCCTGCACGGGCGCTACCATAAAGGAAGGCAGCGTTGAACTGCTCTTCGGTGGCATCGAGTTCGAGGAACAATTCGAGCACCTTGTCATGAACCTTCTGGGGTTCGATGTTCGGGCGGTCCATCTTGTTGATGAGCACGATGGGCTTGATGCCCTGCTCCAGCGCCTTCTTCAACACGAAACGCGTCTGCGCCTGCGGGCCGTCATAGGCGTCCACCACGAGCATCACGCCGTCCACCATCTTCATCACACGCTCCACTTCGCCGCCGAAGTCGGCATGGCCGGGAGTATCAACGATGTTGATGATGTGGTCGTTCCAATGAACGGAAGTGTTCTTCGCCTTGATGGTGATGCCCTTTTCCTTTTCGAGATCCATGGAGTCCATCGCACGTTCAGCGATGGCTTGGTTTTCGCGGAAATTGCCACTGGAGCGCAGGAGGCCGTCAACGAGCGTGGTTTTGCCGTGATCGACGTGGGCAATGATGGCGATGTTGCGAATTTTATCAGGGGTCATGGGCAGTTTTGAGGGGAGGGGGGTCGCGAGAATAGCAGCCCCTGAAGCATAGGCAACCAATTCGCTGCACCCGTTTTGTAGCATTTGAAAGAATTAGGCGTCACTGGGCGCGGTCAATGAGGACGCTTTACACCGCAGAAAAAAGCTACTCAACGATATGGACGGCTGCAAAAGACCTCCTAGAATCGCGTTTCTGTCAGCCAACCAACCTGCGGGCACCCACCATGCCCGTACTCCAACCATGTCCTCAGCTTCAGCTCCTTCGTCATCTTCTCCCACCTCCCTGCGCAACGCCGTCATCCGCCTCGCAGGCAATTCTCAGGACGGCATTCAGTCCATCGGCGGCTTCCTCGCCCGTCTGGCCGGCCGCACGGCGCAGGAAGTGATGACCTATATGACCATCCCGTCCACGATTTCGGGCGGGCCTTCCATCTTCCAGGTGCATCTGGGCTCCGGCGAGGTGCTGCATGAGGGCGATGAAGCCGACGTGCTCGTGGCCTTTTACAAACACAGCTACGAGAACCACATCTCCGCGCTGCGCGATGGCGGCATCTGCTTCTACGACACCGCAGACATGGGCCCGGAAGACGTGAAAAACGAGCGCGGCATCATCCACATCGGCGTGCCTTTCACCTCAGCCACCGTCGAGGCCGTGGGCGGCTCCACGCGTGACCGCGGCAAGAACATGTTCGTGCTCGGCATGGTCTGCGCCGTCTTCAATCTCGACAAGGAAAAGCTCGTGGGCATCGTCAGCCGCCAGTTTGGCCGCAAGGACGAAAGCGTGCTGCGCAATGCGTTGCTGGCCTTTGACGCGGGCTTTGCCTACCAGGTGGGCGACGTGGAAAAATTTGCCTTCGTCCCGGGCGGGGCCCATGGCGCGCACCGCATCAGTGCCGACGGCAACCAGATGCTCACGCTCGGCCTCATCGCCGCCGGGGTGCGCTACGGCTCCGCCTATCCCATCACTCCATGGTCATCGATCATGGAAACCCTGCGCGTTGAACTGCCGAAGTATGGTGGCCTCTACGTGCAGGCAGAGGACGAACTCGCCGCCGTGTCCATGACCATCGGTGCCGCCTTTGCCGGACACCTCGCCATCACCGGCAGTGCAGGCCCCGGTCTCAGTTTGAAGATGGAAGCGCTCGGCTACGCCAGCATGGCGGAGATCCCGCTCATCGTGGTGAACGTGCAGCGCGGCGGTCCTTCCACCGGCCTGCCCACCAGTGTGGAGCAGTCCGACCTCATGCAGGCCATCTACGGCAGCCATGGCGATAGCCCGCGCATCGTGCTCGCACCGAAGGATGTGGAAGACTGCTTCTACATCGCTCTCGAAGCCGGCAAGCTGGCGAAGAAATACTCCTGCCCCGTCATCATCCTGAGCGATCAGGCCCTGAGCAGCCGCATCGAGGCCTTTGAAGAACCCGATCTCGACAAGCACTGGGTCGAACCCACGCTCGATCTCTCCACGCGCCCCGAAGGCTTCAAGCCTTATCCGCTCGATGCCATCACGCAGCACGCCCCTCCCGGCTCCAAGATGGCTGGTGGTAAGTACCCTGTCTCAACCGGTCTTGAGCACGATGAAATGGGCCACCCCAGCGGCAGCCCCAAGATGCACACCCTTATGACGGCCAAGCGCCGCAACAAGCTGGTGCAGCTTTCCAAAGAACTCCCGCTGCCCGTCATCCATGGCGACCAGACCGGCGACGTCCTCGTCATTGGCTGGGGCAGCACCTACGGCCCCATCAAGGAGAGCGTCGACCGCATGCGTACGGAAGGCCACAAAGTGGGCGCCCTGCACCTGCGCCACCTGCACCCCATGCCGGACGGTCTGGACGGTCTCTTCAAGAAGTTCAAGCACGTCGTCTGCGTGGAGATGAATGACTCCGGTCTCTACGGCTACGGCCAGTTGGCCACCCTTCTCCGTGCCAGCCTCGCGGACCCGCGCATCCAGTCCGTCTGCAAAACCGACGGCCTCGCCTTCCGCATTCGCGAGATCGTGACGGGCGTGGAAAAAATCATGGCCGCTTAATCGGATCCGAACCCGCAGCACTCCCAACCTTTTCAATTTTCAATTCATCATGTCCTCCGCCCTCGTCACTCCTGCAGCTCCTGCCACGGACAAGCTCACCAAAAAAGCCCTCACCGCCGACCATCCCACGTGGTGCCCCGGCTGCGGCGACTTCGCCGTGCTGAACATCTTTTATCGTGTGCTGGAGAAGCTCCAATACCCGCATGAAAACATCGTCTGCGTGGCCGGCATCGGCTGCTCCAGTCGCTTCCCGTATTTCATGAACACGCACGGCATCCACTTCATCCATGGCCGTGCACTGCCCCTGGCCACCGGCATCTCACTGAGCCGTCCGGACGTGCACGTCTTCGTCTTCGGCGGTGACGGCGACGGCTTCTCCATCGGCGGCAACCACCTCAACCACGCCGCGCGCAAAAACATCAAGCTCACCTACGTCATCATGGACAACTTCGTCTATGGCCTGACCAAGAAGCAGACCAGCCCGACGAGCCCCATCGGCTTCAAGAGCAAGACAGATCCCACCGGCAGCATCGACCGCCCGATCAACCCCATGCGCCAGCTCCTCGCCAGCGGTGCCACCTTCATCGCCCGCACGCATGCCGCGCAGGTGAAGCACATGGAGGCCATGTTTGAGCGCGCCATCCTGCATGACGGCTTTAGCGTCGTCGAGTGCCTCAGTGAATGCGTTATGTTCTACGCCGGTGCGTTTGATGACAGCACGCCCCGCAAAGGCGGCACCTACGACATCATCGACGAAACACAGCACGACGTGACCAACGACGTCGAAGCCTACAAGATGGCCGAAAACCTCGCCCCCGGAAAATTCGGTGTGTACTACCAGGTCAACCGCCCGACGAAGAACGCGCTGGAGCAGAAGTGGATCGACGACACGCAGTCCAAACTCGGCGGTGTGTCCCAAAAGGACGTGCTCAAGAAGCGCTTTGAAACGATGCGGTAGAGTCTCGCTGCGTTAGTTACTGCGCAGTCAGGTTGGCTGCGTATTAAATCTTTGTGCGACGGCAACAATAAGGCCCCACTCAGTTCATGCGTTAAGCCTCGTTCATCAAGGGCACCTCCTTGTGCAGTGCAGCCACGATGATCTGCTCGGCGTGGGTGATGGGCAGAGAGTAGTGGCCGTCGATTTCGGACCAGTGGGTCTCGGCGTGCGCGATCAGTTGGGAGATCTGCTTGGTGTAAGTCCAGGCGATGTTGCGGTCCTGCTTGCCATGCCATAAGCGGATGGGGAAATGGACTTGGCTGACTTCAAAGCCCCATTCATTCAGGTAGATGTCCGCATCGGCGATGACGCTACGTGGCCCGCGGTCCAGGGCGCCGAGAGTGGCGGCACGCACCACATCAAAAATACCAGGCTGTAGCAGAATGCGGCGGTCCTCTCGGCCTAGCAGTTTCATCAGCCAGCGAAGCGGCGCTTTCTCGGGGTTGCCTTTGGCAATCACCCCGCCGAGGCGCAGGACTAGGCCGAGCAGCGTCGGAAAGTAGTGCCGCAACTGGATCATGAAGCGGTAGAGCCAGAACATCTGCCGATCACCCAAAAACTTCAGCGGCGGCGCACCGCAAATAATGGAGGCTGACAGCAGGCGCTTGCGCAGTTTTAAGGCAGTGATCAGCACATAGGGACTGCCACCGGACCAGCCGATGACGTGATAGTTGTCCGCACCGACGTGGGCAGCCAGTTGCACCAGGGTATCTGGCCAGTCGAGCAAGGTGCGTTGCGGCTGAAAATCAGACAAACCAATGCCGGGGCGGTCGGGGCAGATGAGTCGCATGCCATGCTTGCGCGCAGCTTCATCAAACAGCGAACCCTGCACATGGGAGGACGGCCAGCCGTGGAAGTAAAATGCCGCTTCGCCCTTCGGGTCACCATACTCGCAATACCCCAGCTTGAGGCCATTGGAGAGGGTGAAAGTTTGGGCAGACATGGGGGCGGAGTTTGGTGCTTCAATGCGTGCCTTCAAGCGCCTTTTCTCCCAGCAGCGAACTGCTCTGCGGCACGCGAGACCGACGCAGGCCAAACTGCGTCACGGCCTTATCCTGCAGATGCGCCACGGCCTCATCGACTGAATCGGTCCACTTGATCAAATCCAGATCTTCCGGGCTGATCGTCGCGCCTCTGAGCATATGGTCCATGAACTGGCGCATCTCCGGCCAGAAATCACTGCCCATGATGACGATGGGAAAGCCCTTGAGCTTCTTGGTCTGAATGAGCGTGAGCGCCTCAAACATCTCATCCATAGTGCCAAAACCACCAGGCATGATGATGAAGCCGTAGCTGTATTTGATGAGCAGCGTCTTGCGCACGAAGAAATGCTCCATGGTCACCCAGCGGTCGAGATAAGGATTGTGGCTTTGTTCAAATGGCAGCCGGATGTTGCAGCCGACGCTACGTCCACCAGCATCTTTTGCGCCACGATTGGCGGCTTCCATGATGCCTGGGCCACCACCGGTCAGCACGGTGAAGCCCATTTTTGCAATCGCCGCGCCCATCTCCCGCGCCAGTTGGTAGTAGCGATGCTTTTCATCAAAGCGGGCTGAGCCAAACACGGTGATGCAAGGGCCGACGAAATGCAGTGCTCGAAAGCCCAGGAGAAAATCCTTGGCCACGCTGCAGAGCAGTTGCAGATCACGCAGGCGGCGGTTGGGGCCGCTCAGCAGCGCACGGTCTTCCAGCTTGTTGCAGAACTGCTCATCGGCATGGATCTCAGCGGGAGAGACTTGAGTGGCAGGGGGGCTAGTCGTCGCAGCTCCGGGTTCGGGTTCCCAGTCGAGGAGAGTGGAGTCGGGCATAGAGGGATTGATGAACTTGGAAGTTAAATGCGGTGCTTTTGTTCAGCCTGATCTTGTATTTTTTTCATCACGCCAAGAAAAAGCCCGCAGGCTCCCTGTGAGAAACTGCGGGCGCAATGAATCAGTAGATCAGGTCAGTTAGGCGGCTTGTGCTTCTTCGTGGGAATGAGCGTCGGCGTCGTCACTGCGGGTGTTGGGTTTGGCACCGCTGAGTTGCAGCGGGCGCCCCATGAAATCTTTGCTGCTGAGTTCCTGCACAGCACGGCGAGCCTCTTCGACGGTGCCCATCGTCACGAAGGCAAAGCCTTTGGAGCGCTGGGTGCGGCTGTTGACGACGACTTCGGCATTTTTCACCGCGCCGACGCCATTGAAGAGTTCAAACAGGTCGCTCTCGGTAGCGTCGTAGGACAGGTTGCCGACGTACAGTCGTTCCGTGGTGATGTCTGCCGGATTTACGGCAGGAGGTGCCTCACGGCGCACACGGGGTTCGCGCTGCGGGCGTGGGTTGTCATTCGTGGAGCGCGGGTCGGCACTGCTGCGATCGACTTGCGGGCGGCTTTTTGGCTTGGACTTGCCGAGGCCGAAGAAGCCCAGAATTTTCTGGAAGAGAGAAGGGGGGGCGTTGCGACTTTCGCGGCCTCCTTCACGGGTTGGACGCGGGCCTTCTGGGCGGGGGCCACGCGGACGGTTGCGATTGCGGCGGCGATTGCCGTTGCCATTGGAACTGGAGTTGCCTCCGCCATTGCGATTGGGATAGTCGGACATGAGTTGAGTTTACGTAGGGGTGGGTTGCGTGTTCAGGCAGGGCCGGGGTGCTGGGAGGGGCGGCGGGCGGGAACGGGCGGCTTGCCTCTTCCACGGGTCCGCGGCACGCGGCGGACCGCACCTGCGGCCTGCCACAGCACCACCACGGGCTGCTGCAGTTTTCAAAGCTGGGCCGCACTGGCCCTGCCGGCTCAAAAGTCACACCCGCATGCACTTGCAGCACGCCGGAGCTAACTTTCGGGCAATCCATCCGTTGGAACGGTTCCTGCTGCGCGGTCTGTGCTAAAAGAGGGCGCATGGGGAGTTGAGGTTCAAAGGGACGGGCTTCGGAGCACTGAATAAAGGCTCTGAAAACAGCGGACGGACATTATTCAGGGCAGGGGGGTGGTCAACCTCGAATCACGCACGGGCTGCTTGCCCTAGGCATGTTTCACGACATCATGCAGGCATGATCAAACCTGTCGTCTATCTCAAAACTGGCTGCCCGTGGTGTGAAGAAGTCACCGAATACCTCGATGCCAAAAACATTGCCTATGAGCCCATCACTGTGTCCGGCAATCGTGAGGCCATGCAGGCCATGATTGACCTCAGCGGCCAGAGCAAGGCCCCCACGATGGACTGGGATGGCGAAGTTCTGGCCGACTTCGGGGTGGATGAACTGGTGCCGTTTTTGCGAAAAAAAGGCGTCGTGTAGCTTGTTTCGACGTTTGATCCTATTACATCTCCCTCTTCCCCATGCCCTCCACCGATTCCCGCCCTGCCTCCCGCGCCTTCCTGCTACCGCTGGCATTGATTGTTGCCACTGCCGCCTTTCGCTGGGCCAAGCTGAAAGGCTACGTCACCCTGGAGGCGCTTGAAAACTTCACCCCGTGGATGGCTCTGGCCTTCACTGGTACGCTCATTTTCTCCAAGCGTGTGTCCTTCCTGCTGATCCCGCTGCTACTTGCCGCGGTGGACGTCGCCGCCACCGGCTTCCATCGGGAAGCACTGACGGTGTACCTCTGCTTTGGCATCGCCGCCTTGCTGGCCAGCCATTGGCGTGGCCGCATGGGCATGGTCGGCACCTTGCTCGGTGTCGCTGGCTGCTCGCTGGCTTTCTATCTCACCACCAACACGGTGGCATGGCTCAGCAATCCCGCCTACGCCAAGAACCTCGCCGGTTGGGTGCAGGCCTTGACCACGGGCGAGCCAGGATACCTCCCCACCTGGTATTTCCTGCGCAATTCGCTCGTGAGTGATCTCGGCTTCAGCCTTCTACTGTTAGCCGCCTACAACACCGAAGCCGCCTTCCGCCAGCAGCAGCGCATTCCGCTGCGCCAGCCGCTGGCCGCCTGAGCCGCCGCACGGCCATGAAGCGCCTCGCACTGCTTTTCAGCCTGCTGTGCGCAACGCTCGCAGTGCAGGCCGAGACGCTGCACCTCTACACCTGGGCCGACTACATCAGCCCAGAAGTGGTGGCAAAATTTGAGAAGCAGCAGGGCTGCAAGGTCGTCATCGACACCTTCGACTCAAACGAGAGCATGTTCGCCAAGTTCAAGGCCGGAGCCACCGGCTATGATCTGGTATTTCCCACCGCTTATATGATCCAGGTCATACATGCGCAGGGCATGCTCTTCCCGCTTGATCACAAGCTGATCCCCAACCTGCCCAACATTGATCCCTCCGTGCTGGCCAAGGTGAAGGATCAAACCATGGGGCACAGCGTGCCCTACACCTTTGCCTACTCCGCCATCGCGGTGCGCCAGGACAAGATCAAAGACGCCGAGGCCACCTGGGCCATGTTTGACCGCACAGCACTGGCTGGGCGCGTCACCCTGCTGGACGATATGCGCGAGAGCATCGGTGCCGCGCTCAAATTCCTCGGCCACAGCATCAACACCCACGATGAGGCCCAACTCACCGCCGCGCGCGATGTGCTCATCCGCTGGAAAAAGAACATCGCCCGCTTCGACAACGAAGGCTACAAATCCGGCATCGACTCCGCCGAGTTCCTCCTCGTGCATGGTTACAGCGGCGACCTGTTTCAGGTGCAGATGGAAAACCCCAAGGTCCAGATCCTCCTGCCGCGCGAAGGCGTCACCATCGGCTGCGATGCCATGGTCATCCCCAAGACCGCCAAACAGCCCGCGCTCGCCCACGCCCTCATCAACTTCCTGCTCGATCCCGCCATCGCCGCCGCAAACATGGAATGGATGGGTTACTACTGCCCCAACAAACCCGCCCTAGCGCACGTCAGCGCCGAGTTCCTCAAGAACCCGGCCGTAACCATCCCTCCTGAGCTACAGGCCAAATGCGAAATCATCGAAGACCTCGGCCCTGACCTCGCGAAGTACAGCAAGGTGTGGGATCAGGTGAAGGCGGCACAGTGATTGGATCAAGGCGTTGCCAACCTGCCCCCCCCTACTTATACAGCTTCGTCCCCGCAGCCAAATGCGCCGCGTAGTCCTGCATGCGCAGTTCCACACTCTCACGAATCGTGCGTTCACCGATGCCGTCGTGCTTGGTGGCCACGAGGGCTTTCAGCAGGTCGATCATCGACTTCAAATCATCCATCATCACAAACTCGGGGGCCACTTGGCGGAAGTCGTTGAGATTGTGGTAGTTTCCCAGTGGCAGGGAGATGCCCGCACTGCGGATGCCTGAGGCCTGCGTGGCGGTGGCTTCACAGGCACCGGCATCCAGCAAGCAGCGCTGCACGCGGATGCCTTGCTCCTTGGCGGTGGTGACGAGCACGGCCATGGCCTCGTTGTCAAAAACGGAAAGACGGTCGCCGACACGCAGGATCGGTCCGCCGCCCATGACGGCACCTTTGACGGGACGGCTAGTCTCCAAGGAGAGGAACACGCTATCGCTGCCAAAGGGCCAGTTCTGCGCGAGATGCCAAGCACCCAGCCAGCCCACCTCTTCCGCACGGGTGAAGGCCGCATGCACCGTGGTATGAATGTTCAGCCGAGCCAGATCGAGGAAGGTCATCACAATGGCTGCGCAGCCGATGATGTCGTCGCAGGCGGTGGCCTCAATGCGGGTGTTGGTGATCTTGACCGGAAAATTCCACGTGGCGATCTGGCCATGGGCCTTGCGCAGGCCGCGCTGCACACCGGCCTCCACTTCCAGCTTGCCCACGCCGCCCAGGAAATCCCATTCATCTTTCTTGGTGCTGCCGGGCGGTTTGATGAAAGCCGGGTGGTCCATGTGCGCACCGAGCACCCAGGTGGGTTTGCTCTTGGACTTGCCATTCTTGTACGTGGCCAGCAGGTTGCCGAACTTGTCGCGCTTCAATTTCACATGCGGACAGTCCTTGAGCAGCGACTCGATCTCCGCACGGACATGATATTCATGAAACGGTGCCGTCGGCTGCTTGAGAAGTCGTTTGAGAATGTTATTGAGGTTGGACGCTGACATGAGTCATCGTAACGCGAAATTATGCAAACACCAAACGCCACGTGAAGCAGCTTCGATATTTCTTTGAAACAACTTTGATTAAAGCCATCGCTTGGGTTTTTCCACGCCTGCCTCGTTGTGTCATTATGACCTCGTCCCGCTGGATCGGGGCGGCTGTTTATTATGGCGACAAACGCGGTCGAACCACAGCACTGGAGAATCTGCGCTGCGCCTTTGGCGATCAGTACACCCTGGCCGAGCGGAAACGCATCGCTCGCGGCTCCTATCAAAACTTTGCCCGTACCTTTCTCGATCTGTTCTGGGCAACGAAACTCACTCCTGAGACGTGGCAGCAGTACATCAGTGTTCATTTGCATGATGAGAAGGTCGAGCAACTGGCGCGCGAGCGTGGCGGCGTGTGGGTGACCCCGCATTTCGGCAACTTTGAATTTGTCAGCCTCGCCTGGGGGTACCGTGGGTTGCCTTACACCGTGGTGGCCCAAGATTTTAAAAATGCAGACCTCACCCCCATTTTCAGCCGCATCCGCAGTCATTCGGGGCAGACGGTGATCCCCCAGGAATCCGCCATTCTGCGACTCATGAAACATCTGAAACGGGGTGGCTACGTCGGCATGTTGGTGGACTTGAACGTCACGCCCGGCAAAACCGCCGCTGCGGTCCGCTGCTTCGGCCTCTGGACTTCCGTGCCGACGCTGCACGTTCAGCTCACCCAGCGCCTGGGGCTTTCCATCATCCCCACAGTCTGCATGCCGCTGCCGGATGGCCGGTATGAAGTGTCTACCCTGGCAGACATCCAGCCGCAGCCGAATGAAGACATCACCCAGTTGACCCAGCGTGTGTGGGACCACTTTGAGGCCAAGATCCGCCAGCATCCAGAGTGCTGGCTCTGGATGTACAAGCACTGGCGCTACCGTCCAGTGGGCGCGTTGGGGGTTCCACATCCCGATTACCCTGCGTATTCCAATTATTCTTCACTGCTTGCCGACATGATTCCAGAAGCCGAGCGCGGCAAGCAAGCCTAGGCTTGAGGATTTGGCAGGTGGATGTTAAGCAGCGCCAGCCTGATCTATTCATGAAAGTCGTCGCGAGACGCAGCGAAAGCACTTCAAAACGGAGCGGTGTAGGTGACGCTCCACTGTGACAATTAAATGGGCGTGCCGCATCCCGACTCCCCATCCTCCTCCGATTATTCCTCCGCCTTGGCGCAAATGCCCCCCAGAACTGCTCTTGCCGGATGTTGCGCCCGCCGCCGCAGTCGCAGAGAAGTGAAAGACTTGGCCGTGCAGGCCAGTTTTTTTCATTGCCCAGCGTGACCGGTGCTCGTAATCCTCACACCCTTCCAAAAAACAACCAGACAATGTCCATTCCCCATCTTCCCGCCCTCCGCAAAGGCCGCCCCTATGAGTCGCTCGACAAGGCTCAGGTCAAAGACCACAAAACCGGCGAGGTCTGCGCCGAGATCAGCCAGGTGAATGCCGGCATCGTGCGCAAGGATCTGGCGAAGATCGGCGAAGCCCGTGCCGCCCTGAAGAAATTCACCGTCGAGCAGCTCATCGAGATCACCGCGAAAGCAGGCGACCTCTTCCTCAATGGCACCTTGCCACTCGGTGACAAAGGCCACACGCAAAGCCCAGAGGAATACATTGCCACCCTTTCCCGCACCAGCGGCCTGCCGCACATCATGGTGAAGCGCAACATGGCCAAGCTCCATTTCGCGCTGACGAACATGAAGATGATCCTCAACGGCCTCACACGCGGCCTTGATTTGAGTGTCATTGATCGCGGCTTCGGCACGCAGTCCGGCTGCCCCGTCTCCTATTTCCCCATCACCAAGTCTCTCGGCCTCGTGATGCCGAGTAATTCCCCAGCGGTGAATTCGCTCTGGCTGCCATCCATCGCGCTGAAGATCCCGGTCGTCATCAAGCCAGGCCGCGAAGAGCCATGGACCCCGTATCGTCTCATCCAGGCCTTCATCGCCGCAGGTGCTCCTGCGGAAGCCTTTGGATTCTATCCCACCGACCACGAAGGCAGTGGCGAAGTCGTCAAGCTCAGCGGCCGCAACCTCGTCTTTGGCGATGTGGCCATGGCCAAGATGTATGAGGGCAACCCCGCTGTGCAGGTGCATGGCCCCGGCTGGAGCAAGATCATCATCGGTGAAGACAAGATCGAGAACTGGAAGGATTACCTCGATGTCATGGTCGCCTCCATCAGCGACAACGGCGGACGTTCCTGCATCAATGCCTCGGCGATCATCGTACCGAAATATGGCAAGGAAATCGCAGCCGCGCTTGCCGAGCGCTTGGGTCCTGTGGCACCGACCACGCCCGAGGACGACAACGCACGCCTCGCTGGCTTCGCCAATGTCAAGATGGCCGACTACATCGACAGCGCCATCGACCACGATCTGCAAACTCCCGGTGCCGAAGACATGACCGCTAAGTTCCGCGACGGCCCTCGCAAGGTTGAGTTCCAAGGCGGCACCTTCCTGCGCCCCACCATCATCTGGTGCTCCGATAATAAGCACCCGCTCGCCAATCGCGAGTTCCTCTGCCCCTACGCCAGCGTGCTCGAAGTGCCGCAGAGCGAGGTGTTGGGCCGCATCGGCTACTCCCTCATCGTCACCGCCATCACGCAGGACGCCAACTTCATCAACGACCTCCTCGAATGCGGCGACATCGACCGCCTCAACATCGGGCCGATCAGCACGATGAAGATCAGTTGGGACCAGCCGCATGAGGGGAACATGTTTGAGTTCTTGTACAAGCGCCGGTCGATTGACTGTGCGTGATCTGAACTCGCACATGCCATGGGCTACTTGGTCAAAGCATCCTTCAATGCGGAACCCCGGGCGTACAGTCTGGAGGGCATCAAGACGGATGTTGCGGCCGAGTCGTTGTCTGCAACGGCTCTAGTCCGGCATGAGAAGCAGGACTTCTGGTATTCCGTCGGCGAGTTGATTGGTGAATCTCCGGCCACGGAGTTTCAATTCACCTGCCCAAGTTGTCAGGCGATGACCCAAGCTCGCGAGATTGATGTCGGTCTCGAAGTGCCGTGTCAGAAATGCGGGGAGTCGGTCAATGCGCCGGACATCCTGCCACCCGCACCTTTGACAGATCCCACACCAGACCTCCCTCTCCTGAAGCGGGGAAAACGCCTCCTCTTTTGGGGAGCCGTCATTACCCTTGGCGATCTGGCATCATACCTTTGCGGTTACGGCCTATCCATTATCATCGAATCCGTCGGTGTTTGCATGATGATCAACGGCTATGGCAAACGCCAGCTCTACTATCTAAAACATCCGTTTGCCGTTGATTCTGCCAATTCCTTTTTCAGTTGAAACGGCAATCTCTTCTGCCTCCAACCCTCGCCAACCCACTGCTTGATGTCCCTCGCACCCTTCGACTACCAACCCCGCACACGGCTCATCTACGGCACCGGCACGCTTGAGCGCGTGGGCGAGTTGGCGCGTGATCTCGGCGGCACGCGAGCGCTGGTGGTGAGCGATCCCGGCATTGTGAAGGCGGGCTATGTGGTGCGTGCGGTCAGCTTTCTCGTGGCCGCCGGATTGCAGACGCGTGTCTTTGGTGAGGTGCGGGAGAATCCCAGCACTGAAGACGTGGACGCCTGCGTGGCCGTCGCGCGTGAGTTCAAGGCGGACATCATCATCGGCCTCGGCGGCGGCAGCAGCATGGACACTGCCAAGGGCTGTAACTTCATCCTCACCAACGGCGGCCGCATCCACGACTACTGGGGCGTGGGCAAGGCCACCAAGCCGATGCTTCCGCTCATCGCCATCCCGACCACCTCCGGCACGGGCAGCGAGTGCCAGAGCTTTGCGCTGATCTCCGATGCCGAGACGCATGTGAAGATGGCCTGCGGCGATCCCAAAGCCGCCGCGAAGATCGCCATCCTCGACTCCGAACTCACCGTCTCCCAACCCCACCGCGTGACCGTTTGCACTGGTATCGACGCGCTCACCCACACGCTAGAAACCGCCGTCACCAACAAGCGGAACGCGTTTTCATCCCTCTACTCCCGCGAAGGCTTCCGCCTCTGCCACAGCGGCTTCAGCCGCGTGCTGCGCGACCCGAAAGACCTGGAAGCACGCGGCATGATGCAACTCGGCGCAGCCTACGCTGGCATCGCCATCGAGAACAGCATGCTGGGTGCCGCGCACTCCTGCGCCAACCCGCTCACCGCCAAATTTCACGTCGTCCACGGCGAGGCCGTCGGCGTGATGATGCCACACGTCATCCGCTTCAATTCCCACGACCCCGAGATCGCCGCCATCTACAAAAGCTACTTCGACGGCGACCTCGCCGATCGCGTGAGCGAACTCCTCTGGGAAGCCCGCATGCCCCGCAACATCACCGACTACGGTGCCAAAGAAGAGCACCTCCAAGACCTCGCCGAAATGGCCGTCAAACAATGGACCGCCCAGTTCAACCCCCGCCTCCCCAGCGTGGCAGACTTCGTGGAGCTGTACCGAACGGCGCTGTGAAGTAGAACCAGGCATTCCCATCCGCCTTTCTCGTGCAAAGTGAGAGGTCATGTACTACCGTCACTCCATGGCCGCCAATCTCACTCCTGAATACATCGCCACACTACGGCGCATGACCGGCGCACAGAAGCTCCGCACGGCGTTTCAGTTGTACTGGGGAGCCCGAAAGATCAAAGCCGCCCGCCTCCGCCTTCAGCACCCCGACTGGACCGAGGAACAAGTGCAGCAGCGAGTGAAGGAGATTTTCATGCATGCAGTCACCTGAGCCATACCTGATCTTCACGCAGAAGCTGAACGAACTTGGCCTGCGCTACATGGTCAGCGGCAGCGTCGCCGCCATCTATTACGGCGAGCCGCGAATGACCAATGACGTGGACATCATTGTCTTCCTGCGTCGTGAGGATGCACGACGCCTGTTGGCAGCCTTTCCTGCCGCAGAGTTTTACTGCCCGCCGCTCGAAGTAATTGAATCCGAACGCAGCCGTGATCAGCGCGGTCATTTCAATCTCATCCATCATGAAACTGGCTTCAAAGCCGACGTTTACATGAGCGGCAAAGATGAACTACACACTTGGGCCATTGCTCATGCCATCGAGGGAGACATAGATGGGGATAAGGTGGTCTTCGCACCACCGGAATACGTCATTGTTCGTAAATTACAGTTCTTTCGTGAAGGAGGCTCCTGCAAGCATTTGCGGGATATAAGCCGCATGTTGATCGGTCTTGGCGATGACTGGAACAGCCAACCTTTGCTGGAAATGATTGCTACGCACAAGCTACAGGACGAGTGGCAAAAAGTCCTCGATCAGGCGGATTGATTTTGGCTCAATGATTGGCTGACTTCATGAAAAACGGAGCCTTTCATAACCAGATTATTCATCTGTTAAATCCATCGTAGGTGAGCGGTATCAATCCTGGTAAAAGAAATCCAGTTTCATATTTGCATTTTGAAGTGGTCATTGAATCTTGATCCATGGCTAAACAATCCTCTGCCTCATCTAACCGCATCAAAATCGGCGGCGTCGAGCTGGTGTTGCGTCCACAACCACAGAAAGGCACCATCTCTGAAGATCGTCTGCGTAGCGCTGTCATGAAAGGTATCGCTGCGGAGCAACCATCCAAGAAATCCTCGAAGTGAAAATAAGTCGCGGGCGGGACTATCAGCGGCAAGTCTTCATCAACTGCCCCTTTGATGGCGAATTCCTACCGCTGCTGAGGGCCATCGTCTTCGTCCTCAAGGCCTGTGATTACGTGCCGCGCTGTGCCTTGGAGGCTGACAGCGCCACGGAGGTGCGCGTTGACAAGATTCTCCGCATCATTGGAGAGTGCGCGCTGAGCATTCACGACATCTCTAGAACGCAACTGGATCGTAAGTCGAAGCTGCCGCGCTTCAACATGCCCTTTGAGTTGGGCTTGTTTCTCGGAGCGGCAAAACTAGGCGGCGCACGGCATCAGAAAAAGAGCGCCCTCATTTTGGATGTCGAGCCGTATCGCTATCAAACTTATCTCTCCGACATCGCCGGGCAGGACATTCGCGCTCATGGCAATGATCCCGATGCCGTAATCGGCCACGTTCGCAACTGGCTGAATGCGCACACACCAGTCGATTTGGTCCTTCCTGGCAAAGCCGCAATCGTGACCCAGTACCGTCGTTTTCAGAAACAACTGCCCGTTATGGTGAAGGACCTCCAACTCAAGGAGACCGAAATTTCGTTTGTGGACTGGTCCAAGTTAATTGGGATGTGGCTCGTAGCAGCGGTCAAAGTTTGACGACCAATTCCCACTCAGCCCTTCACCCCGCCAGCACTTCTTCCCACTCCGCGAGATGGCGTTCCCAGGTCAAAGACCGCACGGTTTCATGGGCAGCATTTGAAAGAGCCTGCCAGGCAGAGGCATTGTAGGAGAGTGCTTCCTGAATGCGGGCGGCGAGTTCTTGGGGCTGCTGCGGGTGGTAGAGCATGAGGCCGTTTTCGCCATTGCGGACATGATCGACGGCACCGTCCATCACCGAGACAATGCCGGGCAGGCCGCAGGCCATGCTTTGCAGCACGGTGTTGGAAAAGGCATCATACTGCGTGGGATGCACAAACCAGTCGGCGGACTGGTAGAGTTCCACGAGGTTACTCGTCACCGGCACCGAGCGGATGCGCGAGGAGATACCGAGGTGTTTGATCTTTTCTAGCAGCGCGGGGCTGAGGCTCTTGCCCACGATCCAGAGTGTGGCGTCAATGTTTGCCATCGCCTCCAGCAAAGGTTCGAGGCCACGACGGCGATGGCTGAGCGAGACGAATATGAGCACGGGTTTCTCTGCATCGGTTTGCAATTTGCGGCAGTAGAGTTCGCGCACGGAGGCCCGGCTTTCGGCGGGTTTAAAGAGCTGGGTTTCGAGGGGTGGCGAGATGATGCGAAAGCGCTCCCCATTCGTGCCATAGATGCCCTGCAACTGCGCGGCCACTCGTGCGGAGCTGGTGATGAACTGCGGCGTCTCACGGCCTGCGTAGAGCCGACGCTCCAGATGCAGTTCGTAGAGATGATTCATACTGAACCGCTGCCAGAGCGGCAACAGATTCCCATAGAGCCGATGGCAGCCAGTGCCATTGCGATGCACGTCTTGCACGCAGGTGCGACCAAAGCCAATGCTCAGGTCCACCCCGGCACGATGCACGGCTCGCGGCGCTAGGCGGTTGAAGTGCCACATGCGCAGCGTGGCAGAGCCTCGCAGGCGTGGTAGGAGTTCCCAGTGACCGGGCAGCGCGGCACCTATCTCTGGCGTGGTTAGCGAGGTGATATACGTCAGTTCATGGCCAGCAGCAGCGAGCCGTTTGGCGAACTCGATGAGGTAGTTTTCAACACCGGAGCCACGTATGATTTGTGGATGGATCAGGGCTAGCTTCATCAGTTTACTTCACTTTGCCTTCCGCTTCGTTTTCATACATCCGGCTGTAGCGATCAAACGTGAAGAAGGCCGTCGCCGCAGCGATCCACAAGCCTGGAAAGCCGTCTAGAAAGCCTAGCTTCAGCACATAGGCGCGGGTGAAGCGCCACCAGGGACGAAACAAGGTGTGCAGCAGGGACCAGCGCTTGCCTTTGCTTTGCTGGGTTTGTAAAAAGACATTCGAATACTGCACATGCTTCACCAGGTAGTGCTGGATGTTTTTGAAGGAGTAGTGCAGCAGATCACCGTGCAGCGTGGTGCAGGGGCCTGCTACATCAAGCCGCTCGTGTACCTGCCCGCCACCATCAGCGGCCCATTGGCTTTTCTCGCGACGGAACAGGCGTACTTTACGGTCGGGATACCAGTCCCCATGATGAATCCAGCGGCCCATGAACCAAACGAGGCGCGACATCCAGGCTCCGTCGAAGCGCTGGTCGTCGCCATTGGCGAAGAAAGTTTGTATCGAATCTCGCAATTCGGGGGTGAGTTCCTCATCACAATCCAGCGCCAAAATCCATGGTTGGGAGCACAGCCTGAGACAATGGTTTTTTTGGGCGGTGTAGCCCAGCCAGTCTTGATGCACAAAAGTTGCACCAAATTCTGTGGCGATTTCTTTGGTGCGATCCGTGGAGCCGGAATCGACGATCACGATTTCTTGGGCCAGTTCTCCCAGACTGGCGAGGCAACGGCGTAGATTCGCCTCTTCGTTGAGCGAGATGATGGAAATCGAAAGCGGCAGGCGGGTCATGCGGTGCGCGACTTTCGCGAATTCGCCGCCGGTGCCAAGTGCGAATCAGACCGCCACCAAGGACACGGCTGAATTGTGCCCGCCCATGCCGGAGGCCAGCTTGACCACGCGATCTCCCGCTCTGACTTGAAAGGGGACTTCATTCAAGGGCAGGCCACAGGCGGGTGGCGTTAGCCCTGGCAGCACCGCAGGCAGCCACCCCTCCGCCATGCAGGCCGCCAATAG